>Ga0182018_10003937_pt1 | contig 12917 bp, 13 predicted proteins | sample 812P2MmetaG_FD_120490 | JGI IMG/M metagenome (GOLD analysis project Ga0182018, IMG submission 120490) | Permafrost microbial communities from Stordalen Mire, Sweden - 812P2M metaG | ecosystem: Environmental > Terrestrial > Soil > Wetlands > Permafrost | place: Sweden: Stordalen | collected...
CCACCCTGTAGGCGATGAATGAGCGGAACACCATGGGGGAACCGAGGCGCGGCACCCGAATCGGCCAGCTCGGAGACCGGACCCGGCTCCCTCGCTCACGCCACATCGTCATGTTCGGTGGCGTCATACTCGTGACAGACCCACAGGGTCGACCTGACCCACGACTTGAGGAGCGAATCATGAGCGGCGCTTCTACAGAGGGAATCAAGACCGTCCTGGTTCCCGTGTCCGATGTTGGCAAGAGCAAGGCGGTGTATGCCGCGTTGCTCGGCATGGATCCCCAGGCGGATGCCGCCTACTACGTCGGCTTCGATGCCGCCGGACAGCACATCGGGCTGGTGCCGGGCGGTGGACCGCAGGGCATGACGTCGCCGGTGACGTACTGGCACGTGTCGGACATTGAGACGAAGCTGGCCGAGGTGACCGCCGCGGGTGGCACCGTGGCGGAGCAGCCGCGCGATGTCGGTGGTGGCCGCCTGGTGGCCACCTTCACCGATCTTGACGGGAACGTCCTCGGTCTGGTCCAGGATCCGTGAGTAGCGGCGTGCGTTCTGGCTGAGCGCCGCCGCGACCGAGCACGGCTCGAATGCGACGACTGATTGGCCGTTTCGACGTTGGCCGCGATCCCGCGTGGTCATTGTCAGTCGTGGTCCCGAGGCGATGCGTCGGAGTTTGGGCCGGGCCGCTGTAGTTGGAACCAGGTAGTAGCATTTGTATGCTACCTCCAGTAGGATAAAAGTATGAAATTGAGCGTCAGCCTGCCAGCCGAGGACGTGGAGTTCTTGGACGCCTACGCGAGCGAGTCGGGGGTTCCCTCGCGCTCGGCGGCACTTCACCGAGCGATCCGCCTTCTCAAGGCCTCACGGCTCGGCGCCGCCTACGAAGCGGCGTGGGGCGAGTGGGGCGAAGGTGGGGACGCCGACGTGTGGGAAAGCACTGTCTCCGACGGCTTGAGCGAGTGAGACGTGGCGAAATCCGCCTGGTGAACCTTGAGCCCGTGAGAGGTTCCGAGGCGAACAAGCGGCGTCCGGCGATCATCGTGAGCAACGACGGCGCGAACGCTACCGCCGAACGACTGGGCAGGGGAGTAGTGACTGTCGTGCCTGTCTCGTCGAACACAACGCGGATCTATCCCTTTCAGGTCCTCCTACGATCGGCCGAGACCGGGCTCGATCGCGATTCAAAGGCTCAGGCAGAGCAGGTTCGTTCAGTCGCCGTTGAGCGCATCGACACGCTTCTCGGCACTTTGCCGCCGGCCTCCATCGCGTCGCTGGACGAAGCACTGAGGCTACATCTCGCTCTGTAAATCACCCGGCGTGTGGACCGATGTCGGCGTCCACCCGACGGGGTCCGTATGATCAGGCGGCCTCGGCATGTGAACTCTCTCTTCGCGCGCGGTTTGGCTTCTCCCGTGAGCCGGACGGGTCGGCCGTTGTGGCGCGTGCGCCACTGGGCAAGGTGACGTCTATGGATACCGAGAACCCGGGAGCTCCGCAGGGGCGGGTGAACGCCCCGGCCGGCCGACCGGCCCGATCGGGGACCGCATGGCGTACCAGGGCTCGTTGGCTCGTACATCTCGGCCTTCTGGCTTTCGCCGCGGCGGCGCTCGGGACCCTCCAACTCCTCCACATCCGGAACGCCATCCATGCAGACGTGGGGCTGGTCTTCGCTGGCCTCGTTGTTGTCCACCTGGCCCAGCGCCGTCACCGAATCGCTCGGATGCTCGGCCAGCTCAGGCGCTTTCGCCCGCGGGTCGAGCGTGAGCTTCGTCTCTTGGCGTCGGATGCGATCCTCGCCCTCATCACGCTCAATGTCGTCGTTTCAGGGATCCTCGACTGGGGCCGGGGAACCCCGATCCCCCTCCCATTCCCACGGCCATTCGACAGGTGGCACCTGCTCTCGTCCGTCGTGCTGGTCGTGTACCTCGTCGTCCACGTCTCGCGTCGGTGGAAACGCATCCGACGGTCCACGATCCGATAGCAGGCACTGGCGAACACCGCTCCGTCAGCTCTTTTTCGCGCCCGACGGTGACACGGGACCGATATCGTCCGGGCATGGCGACGCCCGAGCCTGATGCCTACTGCCTCCGGGTGTCGCTGCTCACCGTGGAGCCCGAGATCTGGCGCCGCATGCTGGTGCCGGGTGCAATGACGCTTGGACAACTGCACCGCACCATCCAGGTGGCCATGGGATGGGGGAACCAGCATCTCCACGAGTTCGAGATCGGGGGCGCCTGTTACGGCCCGATGGACGAGGACGCCGACGACGACCTGATCGACGACGCGACCGTGACGCTCGCCGAGGTGGTTACGGCCGGGGACCGTTTCGAGTATCTGTACGACTTTGGTGACGCCTGGGTCCACCAGGTGACGGTGGAGTCCACGACCTCGAACCGTCCCGCGCTGAAGCTCGCGGTCTGCGTGGCCGGTGAGCGCTCCGGCCGCCCCAGGATTGCGGAGGGTCCGGAGGCTATGGGGCGTTGCTCGAGGTGCTGGCGGATCCCGCCAACCCGGAGTACGTCAAAGCGCGCGAGTGGGTGGGCCCCGTCTGCGATACCGACGGGTGTTGCAGTCGGCCGATGCCGATTGTGAAGATCTCGAGGAGCTGGTGCGGTTTGCTCGGAGTTAGACCGGGCCTCTGATCGATCGGGTGCCGGATCGGAGCCAGCTGTTTTGGGGCATGCTTCATTCGATGAGTGGATTGACCATTGCCTATGAAGGTCCTGTTGCCCGTTTCACGCTCTCCCGGCCGGAGCAACTGAACGCGCTCAACGACGAGGTCCGAAGGAGTATTTCCCAGGAACTCACCCTGCTCGAGGAGAAGCCCGAGATCCGTGTCCTTGTGTTTGACGGAGCCGGGAAGGCCTTTTCGTCTGGCGCTGATCTTAAGACCGGCGCGTATGATCACACCGAGGGGGCAGACTGGGCGACGCGGCGACACCACGCGGGTTCGTGGCAGCGACTGCTCGACCAACTCGGTCGACTCCCTCAGGTCACCGTCGCTCGACTGCATGGTTATGTCATCGGTGGGGCCGCCCTTCTCGCCGTTGCCTGTGACATCAGAGTTGCGGCAGACGACGTGGTTGTCCGAATCCCTGAGCTTGCAATTGGTATCCCGTTGACGTGGGCGGGCATACCGCTGCTCATCCGAGAAGTTGGAATGCCTCTGACCAGGGATTGGGTGATGACATGCCGAGACGTCCTCTCTGAGGAGCTCTTGCGGTGCGGCTTCGCGCAGCGAGTGGTGGCCGAATCAAGACTTGACGACGAGGTCTCTGTGGTTCTTGAGCAACTGCTGGCCGTTCCACCGGGCCCACTTGCAATGACTCGAGCCATGACGGCAACTCTCGGTCGTTGCCATCCCGCCATGTCGGCCGGGTGGGCTGACGCGGACCACCTGCAGTGGGCTTTCATGGAGGCCGAATATCGCCAAGCAGCTTCCACTTACACCCAGAAGTTCAGCGGTCAATCTCGTTGATCAGACGGGTGATTGTCCGACGTCGCCAGGAACGGACGGGTTAAGGAGTTCTCACAGGGGAGCCGCAGACGATCAGGTTGCTGCGGCGGCGTATGCGCGAATTCGGCATCGAATGGTCTGCGCACGCGCGATCGCTGCGATTCCGTCGGCGCCATGGCAATCATTGTCACCGGGAGTTCTTGATTTGCGTCGTTCGATCTCAACCCCGGCGAGGCGACCACTTCCATCGGCGCACGGCCACGATGGCCCCGACAACACCCCAGATAGCAACGACGAGGAGGTCGTGCCACGCCCACGGGGACGCACCCTTCTGGGTGTCGAAGGGAGCGAAGACGGCCGAAATGAGGTGGTGCACAGGGAAGTACGACGAGAACCGAGCCAGACCCGACCCGGGCTTGATCGGGAACCACAGACCCGAGAGAAACAGCAGAACGAAGAAGATGATGCTGACGACCGGACCGGCCGCATCTTGATTCGGGACGAGCGTGCTCATGGCCACTCCGAGCGCGGAGAAGCAGAGCATGCCCACGACGATGGCGACGACAAAAGCACCCACGTTGTCGGGAAAGTGGACGCTGAACCCAAGTCTCCCGACGGCGAGGAGAATGACCACCTCGACCGTGGCGATGACCATTGAGCTGAGGACGATGGCGCTGAGCAACGCCCACGTGGGCAGGGGACTGAGTCGGAGTCGCTTGAGAAGGCCCATCTCGCGTCGGTTGACCAGGGTGATGGCCAAAATGTTGAAGCAGGCTGCCATCACGCCGTAGGCGGCAAACCCCGGCACGTAGTACTGAACCAGCCGGATGTTGCCGTAGAACGAAATGCGCGTATTCCCCGCGGTTGCCCCCAGCAGGATGAGGAACACCACCGAGAACCCCACGGTAAACACAGCCCCGACCGGATTGAGCCAGAAGGACAGCTGTTCGTAACGGACCTGCCGGCCCACCAACTTGACGTCGCTGAACCCTTCGAAGGAACCGATGGCAGGACTGGCGCTCATCGCGGGTCTCGCGTCAGCTTGAGGTAGACGTCTTCCAAGGTGACCCGGGCGACCGAGAGTCCCGGTAGACGAAGGTTGCGGTCGAGAGCCCACCCGCTCAACGCATGAAGCACCGGCAGCTCATCCTCGGTCTGGATCTCGACCAGCCCGTCTGACTCTCCGAGGATCGGGACGGGGAGGTCGCTCGCCGAGATCCCCTGGGGCAGAGCGAAACGGATGGTCACGACACCCGAGTCCCGCCCACCGAGGGAGGCCGGGGTCCCGGAGGCCACGATCTGACTGTCGTTGAGTACCGCCACCCGATCGGCCAGTGCTTCCACCTCGTCCATGTAGTGGGTCGTCAGCAGTACCGTCGTGCCCTCAGATGCAAGTTTGCGGATCAGCTCCCAGGAGTCTCGACGACCGGACGGGTCGAGCCCCGTGGTGGGCTCGTCGAGGAAGAGCAGCTCGGGATTGCCCACAATGCCGAGACCCACATCGAGGCGGCGCTGCTGGCCGCCCGAAAGGGTCCTTACCCTGGCATCGGCCTTCTCGGTGAGGCCGACCAGAGCGATGACTTCATCGACCGGTCGGGGTGAAGGGAAAAACCCGGCGTTGCGGGTCAGGACCTGGCGCACCGAGTAGAAGGGCTCGACCGCCAGCTCCTGGAGGACGACGCCGATGCGGGTCCGCAGCCACCGCTGGGTCTGCCGGTTGGCTGGGTCGACACCCAGGGTTTCCACCTCTCCCGCGCTTCGGTCCCGGAAACCCTCGAGGATCTCGATGATGGTGGTTTTGCCAGCCCCGTTCGGGCCGAGGAGGGCAAACACCTCTCCCTGGCTGACGTCGAAACTGACGTCGGCCACCGCCCGCTTGTCGCCGTAGTTCTTGGCGAGGTTCCGCACGCTTATTGCCGCCACGCCGCTCCTCTGATCACGTGGCCAGTCATGGCCACAATGGACCGCTTCCGTTCCGAGCGTCGTGTGATCCCGCGTCGGGAATCCGGTTCGGCTCAGCTGATGTACTGACGCGAACACCCCCGTCGTGATGTGTCAAGACATCCAAGACTGGACGGCTCAGGTGACGCGCTGTTCTCAGGTGTCGTCCGGCCTCGTTCCACTGACGAGACCGTCCCACGACCAGTGGGGGATCGCGAGACCGTTCGGCACATCGTCCGCGGAGCGGTGGTAGCGGGACATCGTCGTGGTCGTTGCCCACGCGAAGTAGTCGTGCAGCACCTGTCTGACCCGCTCGTTGTCACCAAGACCGACGTCGACCAACGCCAGATCGAAACACGCGATCGCTCGACGGTCCATCTCTTCATGTGGACCGTTGCCGCTGTGCATCCGCACCACCGAGGTTTCGTCGCCGTAATCGGTCGAATACGTCGTCGGTCCCTCAAGTGCCTCGGCCCAGTACGCAGCAAGCCGTTCGGTGTGCTCGGGGTGAAAGCCGTGGCTGAACGCGTGGCCCACCACCTCGTCCGCCATGACCCTCGCATGCCACGCGTGAGCCAGACGAAGCAGGCCGACGCCACCACCGGCGGCTTCGTAGACCGTCTGCATGCTTGCGGATCGTATCGAAGGTTCGGGATTTCACCGATGCCCATCGGTGGCCATCGGACCCTGGTTCATCGGCGACAGCGACGGAACGTAACCTGCGTGCAGTGGGTGCCTTGTTGCAATTGGAGGGGCTGCGTCGTTCCTACGGTCCGGTCGTCGCCCTCGACGACCTCTCCTTCGAGGTGCCCTCCGGTCAGGTGGTGGGCTTCCTCGGCCCGAACGGTGCGGGGAAGACCACCACCATGCGGGCCATCTTCGGCCTCACCGACCTCGACGCCGGCGAGGTCACCTGGAACAGCGCCCCCGTCGGGCAGGCCGAGCGGCGCCGGTTCGGGTACATGCCCGAGGAGCGGGGCCTGTATCCCGGGATGCTGGTCGGCGAGCAGGTCGAGTACCTGGGCCGGCTGCACGGCCTGAGCGCGACGACGGCGGCTGACGCCGCTGCCGTCTGGATGGAGCGGCTCGAGATTGGGCAGCGCCGGGACGCCAAGGTGGAGCAGCTTTCGCACGGCAACCAGCAGCGGGTGCAGCTGGCCGCCGCCCTGGTGCACGAGCCGGAGCTGCTGGTCCTGGACGAGCCCCTCTCGGGGCTCGACCCGACCGGGATCGAAGCCATCGGCCGGGTGCTCGTCGACCGGGCTCGGGCCGGGTGCTGCGTCCTCATCAGCAGCCACCAGCTCGACCTCGTCGAGGAGCTCTGCGACCGGGTCACGATCATCGACCACGGCCGGCTCGTGGCCTCGGGGACCGTCGACGAGCTGGCGACGAGCGGCCCGCGCCGGCTCGAGGTCCGCATCGAGGGGGAGCGGAGCGCGGACTGGGCCCGGGGCGTCCCGGGTGTGACCGTCTCGGAGGTGGCCGGTGGGGCGGCCCGCCTCGCCCTCGACGAGTCGGCCGACAGTGACGCCGTGCTCCGGGCCGCCATGGCAGCCGGCCGGGTCACCGAGTTCTCCTTTGGGCGCCGCCGTCTCTCCGAGGTGTTCCGGGAGTCGCTCCAGTGAAGGTGCTCATCACCGTCCTGGTCGCGGTGCTCCTGGTGGCGCGCATCGCCTTCTACATCCGCCGGCGACGCCAGGGGGCCGAGCGCAAGGCCGCGGCGGTCGAGCCGCCCGTGCCGGCCGTTCGCACCGGCCGTCCCCATCCCCAGCTGCACAGGATCGAGCACGCCTTCGGCGACGTCGGCCTGGTGGCGGGTCGGGAGATCCGCGAGCGGGTGCGGGGGCGCATCTTCCGGGTGGGCACCATCATCATGCTGGTGGGGGTCGGCGCCGCCGTCGTGATCCCGACGATCCACTCGGGTAGCGGTCCCACGCCCCAGCGGGTCGGCGTGGTCGGCGGTCTGTCGTCCGACGGGCGCCAGGTCGTGGCGGCCTCCGCGAAGGCGAACGACGACACGGTCACTTTGGTGAACGAGAGCTCGACGAGCCATGCGAAGGCCGACCTGCGCGCCGGCCGGGTGGACGCCGTCATCGTCGACTCGGACGAGATCCTGCTCGACCAGCCGGTCAACGCGAGCACATCGTCGGCCGACTCGGGGCTAGTCAACCAGGTGGCGCAATACCTCGGGGTCCTGCGCGCCTATCGGGAGGCCGGCCTCTCCGCGTCACAGGTGGAGCGGATCAACAAGTACCAGCCGGTCGCCGTATCGAGCCTGGTTTCGGGATCGAAGGGCACCAACCTCAGCAAGGGCACGTCGGTGATCGGGATGGTCCTCTTGTTCTTCATGCTGACCCAGTACTGCACCTGGATCTTGATCGGGGTCATGCAGGAGAAGTCGAGCAGGGTGGTGGAGGTCCTCCTTGCGGTGGTCCGCCCGATCCAGCTGCTCGGGGGCAAGGTGTTGGGGATCGGGGCCGTCGCGCTGGGGCAGGCGGCGCTGATCGTGGCGTTCGCGCTCGCCGTCGGAGCCGCCGTCGGATCCAATCTCCTTCACGGCGCCGCCCCCCTGGCCCTCCTGTCGGAGCTCCTGTGGCTGGTGCTCGGCTACGGCTTCTACTGTTGGGTCTACGCGGCTGCCGGCTCGACCGCCGAGCGCCAGGACCAGGTCCAGACGCTCGCCCTGCCGCTCAGCCTCCCGATCCTCTTCGGGTACATCTACTCGATCAGCGTGGTGAGCTCGGGCAACGCCAACGCCTTCTTCAAGGTGCTCGCCTTTCTCCCGCCGACCGCCCCGTTCTGCATGTCGGCGTTGGTCGGCCTCGGCCAGGTGACCTGGTGGCAGTTCGTCCTCTCGGCGCTCATCAGCGTCGGCGCCACGGCGGGCGTGGCGCTGTTCGCGGCCCGCATCTACCGCCGGGCGGTGCTCCGCACCGGCTCCCGGGTCCGCCTCCGGGAGCTGCTGCGACCGGCCGGCTCGTCCTAAGGACGGACTCGGACTGGCCGGCTCGCCTTGAACGAGGGGTGAACCGCAGCATCACAGACGTCTTGGGCCACGGAGCGATCAACACTGCCGAGACCCCGCCACGGGTCTTGCCGTGTGATTTCGGGCAGAATCGGTCATACGCCGAGGCCGACCTTGCGGACCGGGCGCACCTCGCAGGGAGGGGGATCATGGGAGACCTGCTCGAAGGCCGGGTCGCGATCGTGACGGGGGCCGGCCGGGGGATCGGGGCCGGCGTGGCCCGCCTGCTCGCTCGGGAAGGCGCCAAGGTGGTCGTGAACGACCTCGGAGTGGCGCTGGACGGAACCGGGGAGGACCAGACGCCGGCCCAACAGGTGGTCGAGCAGATCAGGCAGACCGGCGGGGAGGCCACCGTCAACGCCGACGACGTCGCCGACCATTACGCCGCCCAAGCGATCATCAACCAGGCGATCGAGACCTATGGGCGCCTCGACGTCTTGGTCAACGTCGCAGGCATCCTGCGCGACCGCATGGTGTTCAACATGTCCGAGGAGGACTGGGACGCGGTCATCCGGGTCCACCTGAAGGGCACCTTCAACACCGCGCATTACGCCGCCGCCCACTGGCGGAGCCAGCGCGACACCGACGGCCATTTCCGGCTGATCAACTTCACGTCGGGCTCCGGGCTGCACGGCGCGCCCGGTCAGCCAAACTACGCGGCGGCGAAGATGGGCATCGTCGGCTTCACCTACTCATGCGCGAACGCCCTGCGGCCCTACGGGGTGACGGCGAACGCCATCTCCCCCGGTGCCGCCACCCGGATGACCGAGTCGGTGCCGGATGGGCGACGCCGTACCCCGAGCAGCGACGGGAGCGACGAGCGATCGCCCGACAACGTCGCCCCGGCGGTCGCCTTCCTGGCCAGCGATCGCTCCGACTGGTGCACCGGTCAGGTGATCTCGGCGCGGGGGTTCCAAATCGGCCTCTACAACGTGCCGCAGGTCATCCGCCAGATCGCCTCCCCCGGGCCCTGGGACCTCGAGACGGCGTTCTCGATGATCGAGGAGTCGTTCCGGCCGGCCGTCGAGGCCACGCCGCGGCGCGGCGGTTGAGGCTTGACCGGGCAACTCCCAGGTGAGCACAATCGGACCGCACCAGGGGAGGTAGTGACCTCGCGGCTTCTCGGCACTCGCTCGACGAGGGGTTGCGGACGCCGATGCCGGTTCGGGCTCTTTGGCGATCGGTTCGCTTGCGGCAAGGGGAAGACGTGACGATTCGGGGCAGGGCGTTCATAGCCGGGATCTACGAGCATCCCCTGCGCGAGATCCCCGATCGCTCGAACAGCCAGATCCACGCCGAGGTGGCCGCGGGCGCCCTCGCCGACGCCGGGCTCTCCTTCAGCGACGTCGACGCCTACTTCTGCGATTCCTCCGCCGGGTTCGGTCCGCTATCGATGGCCGACTATCTGGGGCTTCGCCTGACCCACGTCGACTCGACCGAGACCGGCGGATCGTCCTACGTCGTGCACGTCGGCCACGCCGCAGAGGCCATCGCGGCGGGCAAGTGTCAGGTGGCCCTGATCACGCTGGCTGGCCGTCCCCGCAGTGCCGCCATGGGCGGGCGGCCGGGCGGAGGCGGTGCGACGCCCGACATGGTCTTCGAGGGCCTATGGGGGATGTCGGGGGCCGTGACCGGGTACGCGATGGCGGCGACCCGGCACATGCACGAGTTCGGCACCACCAGCGCCCAACTGGCCGAGGTGAAGGTCGCCGCGTCCCTGCACGCCCAGCACAACCCGAACGCGTTCCTCCGGGAGCCGATGACGGTCGAGGAGGTGCTGGAATCACCGATGATCAGCTCGCCGTTGCGCAGGGACGACTGTTGTGTCGTCACCGACGGCGGGGGCGCCCTCATCGTGGTCAGCCCCGAGGTCGCCCGGGATCTCAGCCGGGTCTCGGCCAAGGTCCTCGGCCACGGCGAGGCCGTCAAGCACGCCGACAACGGCCGGCTCGACCTGACCTACACCGGTGCCGTCGTCTCGGGACCCCGCGCGTTCGAGGAGGCGGGGGTGACGCAGGCCGACATCGACTACGCGTCCATCTACGACTCGTTCACCATCACGGTGATCGAGACCCTGGAGGACCTCGGCTTCTGCGCCAAGGGCGAGGGTGGGCGGTTCGTGCTGGACGGAGCGCTCGTCGCCCCAGACGGGCGACTCCCCTTCAACACCGACGGCGGCGGCCTGTGCAACAACCACCCGTCGAACCGGGGCGGGATCACCAAGGTCATCGAGGCGGTCCGCCAGCTGCGTGGTGAGGCGCACCCCGCCGTCCAGGTCCCCGACTGCACGATCGCCCTCGCCCATGGCACGGGCGGGTCCATCGGGAGCCGGATGGGCAGCTCGACCCTGATCCTCGGAACGGAGGACGCATGAGCAAGCCCCTGCCGACGCCGGCCCCGGTCAGCCCGCCCGAGACCGACGAGTTCTGGGCCGCCACCGCCGAGGGCAAGCTGCTCCTGCGCCGCTGCGACGACTGCGGCATCCCGATCTGGTATCCGAGGCCGTTCTGCCCGGTGTGCGGGAGTTTTCGAACCTCCTGGTCCGAGGCGTCGGGGCGGGGCACCGTCTACACCTTCACCGTGGTGCACCGCAGCGGCATTCCCGGGTACCGAGAGGCGCTCCCCTACGTCGTCGCCTACGTGGAGCTAGCCGAGGGACCGCGGGTCATGACCAACATCGTTGACTGCGAGCCCGACGACGTGGTGGTCGGGATGCCCGTGCGCGTCGTGTTCCACGACACCGGCCAGGGCAGCGCCCTGTATCGCTTCCAACCCGACCCGACTGGCACCGATGACGGGAGCTGACCGGCCCGAGATCGTGAGACGGTCTCGATCGGACGGCCGCCGCACGCGGATGGCCCTGCGATGACCGACGCGGCAGGGGGGACGACCACGGTCCGGGCGCTGGCCGACATCCGGGTCGTCGATCTCAGCACCGGGGTCGCCGGGCCGTTGGCCGCCATGCTGCTGGCCGACTTCGGGGCTGACGTGGTCAAGGTCGAGCCGCCGTCGGGGGATCCGGGCCGATTGCGGCCCGGGTTCGCCATGTGGAACCGGAACAAGCGGAGCCTGACCATCGACGCCCAGGCGACGCCACACCGCTTACTCGATCTGCTCGCCGTTGCCGATGTCTGCGTGAGCGGCGGCGGGGCCGGTGGCCTCGCCGAGCACGCCGACGCCGAGGCCGCCTGCAAGGCCAACCCGGGTCTGGTCTATCTCAAGGTCCCGCCGTTCCTCGGCGAGACCCCATGGGCGGGAGGCGCAGAGTCGGGCGCGCTGCTCTGGGCCTTGGTCGGCATGGCGCTGCGCCAGAGCTCGTTCGACGGGGGCCCGATCGACCCCGCCTTTCCCTACATGCTCTATCTCCAGGGGGCGTGGGCGGCGGCGGCGGCCATCGCTGCGCTCATCGAACGGCACGCCTCGGGGCACGGCCAGATCGTCACCGTCGGCGGCGTGCACGCGGCCATGGTCGCGTCGAGCGCCTCCCTCGTGATCGACACCGAGGCGCCCGTCGTGCCGGCCAACTACGGCCCCGGAGGCCCGCACCCGATGTACACGCGATATCGGTGCGCCGACGGGGTCTGGCTGTTCCTGGCCACGCTGACCACGAAGTTCCAGGAGCGCGCGCTGGCCGCCCTTGGCCTGTCCGACATCCTGGAGGACGAGCGCATCGAGGGACGCCTCGAGACAATCCTGATGCCGGCCAACCGGGGGTGGGTCCGCGAGCGCTTCGTCGAGGTCTTCGCGGCGCGCACGAGCGAGGAGTGGCTGGCCACGCTCCGGGAGGCTGATGTGCCGGTCGGCCCCCTGCTGCGGCGGGAGGACTGGATGGACTCGCCGGTCCTCGACTCGATCGGGATGCGGGTGGAGATGCATGACCCGGTGCACGGGCCGGTCACCATGCCGGGCAACCCGATCAACCTGGTCGCCACCCCCGCGGTCATCGACCGACCGGCGCCGAACCCCGGCGACCAAGAGGAGGGGGTCCGATGGCCCCCCCGCCCGGCGCCGTCCAACGCCGCGCCCGAGGGGCACGCCCCGCTCACGGGGTTCCGGGTCCTCGACCTCGGGACGATCCTCGCCGGCCCCTATGCCGGGACCCTCCTCGCCGAGCTGGGAGCCGACGTGATCAAGGTGGAGATCCCGGCCGGCGACAGCTGGCGCGAGCGTGGCATGCCCTACATCCGTGGACAGCGCGGTGTCGCGATGGACCTCTCGTCGGATGCCGGACGCGAGGCGTTCCACGCCCTGGTGCGTTCGGCCGACGTAGTGGTCGACAACTACCGCGCCGGCGTCCTCGAACGCCTGAAGATCGACTACGAGCGGCTCCGGCAGGTCGACCCGGACATCATCTCGGTGTCCATCACCGGATTCGGGGACCACAGCCCGTACTCGTCGGAACCGGCCTTCGACCCGCTGCTCCAGGCGAGGAGCGGAATGATGACGGCGCAGGGAGGCGACAGCGAGCCGGTGCTGATGACGGTCGCGGTCAACG
>Ga0182018_10003940_pt1 | contig 12914 bp, 10 predicted proteins | sample 812P2MmetaG_FD_120490 | JGI IMG/M metagenome (GOLD analysis project Ga0182018, IMG submission 120490) | Permafrost microbial communities from Stordalen Mire, Sweden - 812P2M metaG | ecosystem: Environmental > Terrestrial > Soil > Wetlands > Permafrost | place: Sweden: Stordalen | collected...
CGCTCGGGCGAGTGATGGACGACCGGAAAGTCCTTGGCCCGCAGGTTCTCGCCCCCGCCGAGCCAGTCCGTCGGGCGCGGCTGGCCGTTGTTGTGGAATGCACGCGGCAGCAGCTTGCCGCCGCCCACGTGCAGGACGAACGGGATGCCCGCCTCGGCCAGGCGGGCCCAGACCGGGTCGAGGTCGATGTGGGCCGGCGAGAAGTCGCCGGGCGCCTCCGACGGGAGCCAGACCGCCGCAACCCCGAGCTCGATCGCCTCCTCCAGCGCCTTCGCAGCCAGCCCGGGGTCGGCCAGGGGAAGGAAGCCGACCGCCTTCAAACGGGGGTCGGGTTCGCAGAACGCGGCCATGGCCCGGTTGAGGGCGCGGGTCCCGCCGTAGAGGACGTCGAGGTCCTTGCTCGAGCTGAAGTGGGTGAGCGAGAACGTCGGGAACACCAGCTGTGCGCTGATCCCGAGCGCATCGAGGACCCGCGAGCGGACCGCCGTGTCGAGGGCGCCCGGGGCCAGCCAGCCCTTCGGACCCGAGATGACGTCGGGCCCGATTTCTTCGTCCCGCTGCCCGGCCCACACGCCAGGCAGGCTGTCCATGAGCTCCTTGGCCCGACCCCCGGCCTTGTCCAGGCCGAGGGTCCCCAGCCGCTCGCGCACTCCCGGTTCGGCGAACGACGGCAGCCAGTCCTCGGTCTCCATGACGTGGCTGTCGGCGTCGAAGATGCTCAGGCTCATTGAGGCCCCTTCGGTGGTTTCGTGCCAGTCTGCCAGCGCGACACACGGAGCGCTGGCGCTTCCCTGTCGGGCCCGACCTCGTCAACCCTTGGGCGCCGTTGTGGTGGTTGTGGTCTGGGCCGGCGTTCCGGCAGGCGGGTTCGACGGCAACGGGACCGTGGTCGGCGGATTCTTCGGCGAGGGGAGCACCACGCTGCCGATCGGGTTGGCGACCAGGTAGTTGAAGATGTTCATGACCGCCGGGGCCGCGGCGGTGGCGCCGTACCCGCCGTGGTCGACCACCACGACCACCACGTACTCGGGGTTGGGCTCGGGACCGAAGGCGACGAACCACGCGTTCGGCTCGTCGGTGCCGGTGACGATCCTGCTCGGCGCGGTATCCGCTGTCCCGGTCTTGCCGGCGATCTGGAACTGCCCGGGGCTGAAGTGCGCGTACTGCTGGAAAGTCTTGCCCGCCGTTCCGTTCTGCTCCACCACACCCTCGAGGCCCTGGAGGATCGGTTGGTAGACCGCCGGCGGGAGCGAGACATGGCCGGTCACCTTCGGGACGATCTTCTTGACCACCGTGTCGTTGGCCGGATTGATCAGCGCCGAACCGACGTGGGGCTGGTAGCGGGTGCCACCGTTGGCGAAGGTCGCGTACGCGTCGGCCAGCTCGAGCGGGGTGATCTCGGTGGCACCCTGGCCGAACGCCATCTCGATGTTGTCCCCGGCGTACCAGGTCGTCGTCGGGAAGCCCGTCGGGGACTCCCGGTGCAACAGCTGACGTTCCGGCTGGCTGTCGACGCGGCCCTGGGCCTCGTCGGGGAGGTCGACCCCGGTGACCTGGTCGAGCCCGTACGCGTCGGCTTCGTTCTGGATCGGGGTCGGCCCGAACTTGGCCGAATCCTCGTAGAACAGTTCGCCCAGGTTGTAGAAGTAGTAGTCGTCGGACAGCGTGAGGGCCTCGCTCATGTTGACGTCGCCTGCGCCCTGAGCCTCGTCGTCGTTGAACGCGCAGCCGGCCGCGGCACCGCCCGACGTGTTGCAACCGGGTACGTTGAAGACACCCTTGTCGTCGACGTACTGGCCCGATGAGATCAGACCGTCCTTCAGCGCCGCCGTCGCGGTCACCATCTTGAAGGTCGAGCCGGGCGTGTAGAGACCCTGGATCGCGTAGTTGTCGAGCGGACAACCCGAGACCGTCGACGTGCAGCCGGCCGACAGCGCCGAGTAGGCGGCGGTCGAGATCCCACCCACCCACGCGTTGAGGTTGTACGTCGGGTAGCTCGCCATCGCGAGCACGGCGCCGGTGTCGACGTTCATGACGATCGCGGCGCCATCGGTCGCGGCCGGATAGAGCTTCGTCGTGGTGTCCTTGGTGTTGCGGTCGGCGAGGATGGTCGCCTGCAGGTCCGCCTGCACGGCCTGTTGGAGGTCGGTGTCGATGTTGGTCACCAAGATGTCGCCCTCCTGGGGATCGGACTTGTCCAGCGTGCCGACGACCTGGTCCTGCGCATTGACCGACAGCTCATCGTTGCCCGGCACTCCCCTCAGGTATGGCTCATAGGAGTTCTCCAGCCCGCTCTGGCCGACCAGGCTGGACGGTTGGTAGCCGGCCTTCGGGTCGTCCTTCAGCTCCTGGGCGCTGATCGGCCCGACGTAACCGAGCACGTGGGTGGCGATGCAGCCGCAGCTGCCGCTCATCGGGTAGGTGCGCACCGTCGTCTGCTGCACGCTCACTCCGGGGAACTCGGCCTGGTGCTCGTCGAGGTACTGGATCGTCGTCATGGGTGCGCCGGTCAGCACGGGCACCGGTTGGTAGACGCTGAACTGTGAGTCCTTCAACGCCGCCTTGATCTGGGCTGGCGTCTGGCCGACCAGGGCGGCGACCTTCGCGATGATGGCGGGGTCGGTGTAGGCCTGGTAGCGCGACAGCACGATCTGCTGTTCGACCTGGTTACCCACGAGGACCCGATCGTTCCGGTCCAGGATCTGGCCGCGCGCGGCGGGCACCGCCACGGTGCGGATCTGGTTGGAGTTCACGGCCGCGGTGGCGCTCTTCTGCCCGATCACCTGGAGGCTCCAGAGCCGCAGGACCATCGTGGCGAACAGGGCCAGGAACACGAGACCGACGACCGCGATGCGCACGTTGGGTCGGGACGGCACCTCTTGGGGTGACGCGACCAGCGCGCCGACATTGACGCTCCGGCGTCGCTGGCGCAGCCTCGGTTGACGCGACGGTCGCCGCCTCGCCGGTCGCGTGTGCGAGCCGACCTGGCGGAGGAACCGGCCGCCACCGCCGAAGGGGTGGGAGAGCGACCGGCGGCTCAGTGCCGGTCCCCCGCCACCAGGGGGCCCTGCCAGGCCGAGCCCGACCGCTCCTGGCCGAACGCCCAGTTGCAGGCCCGCACCAAGAGGTAGCCGAGGATGCCGTTGACGACGGTGACCACGCCGACCGCCGCCCCGAGGCCGACGGTGAGCGTGTCGGGCTGGCCGAGAACCGCTCCGAGCACAGCGAACATGATGACCCCGATCGCGCTGCCGAGGGCCGCGACCCCGGGCACGAAGAGCCAGTTGGTGCGGTCCACGCCGGCCGCCACCAGCTGCCCCGCGGCCACCCCGACACCAGTCCCGACCAGGGCACTCAGCCCGAATGGGGTCGTGAGGAAGAGGTCCAACGCGAGCCCGGATAAGAATCCGACAATCGCTCCCCGCTCGGTCCCGCCGGCCAGCCCGGCGGCGATGGCCAGACCGAGGATGAGGTCCGGGTGGGCTCCCCCGATCCGGATGTCGAGAACCACGGTCAGCTGCAGGACGAGCACCACCAGCAGCACGAGGAGTGCGCGGGGCGCCTCCTTTCCCCTCAAAGCTTGGGCTCCCACTGGACGACGTCGACATAGGCCAGCTCATCGAGGTCGGCGACCGGGGTCATGGTCACGGTCATCGCCCCGCTCCCGACGGTGGCCTTGAACGAATGCAGCCGGCCGACCGGGATGTTGGGCGGGAACTCGCCGTCGGCCAGGCCGTTCGTGTACATGAACTCGCCCTTGTGCAGGTGGGTCTGCGCCGGGATGTACTGCACCGAGAGCGGGTTGCCGGGGCCTTGGCCGGTGGCCGTGGCATAGGTCTGGTTGTTCGGGCCGAAGCTCACCCCGACCGAGGAGCGGCTGTCGGTGATCAGCTGGACGATGGCCGTCCCGTGGCTGGCCTGGACCACCTGTCCGACCAGGCCGCCTGCGCCGACCACGGGCATGCCCACGAGCACCCCCGAGCTGCGGCCCTTGTCGAGGGTGATGTCGGCGTCGAAGTTCGACAGATCGAACTGGGTCATCTGGGCGGTGACGATCGGCAGTGACCCGAGGTAGGGCAGGTGCTCGAGTGAGTCCAGCTCCCGCACCTGCTCGCGCAGCGCCGCCGTCTGATTCAGCTGCAGTCGCAGTCGCCCGATGGTCGCCTGCAGCTGCTGGTTCTCCGACTGGAGCGAGCCGTAGTTGACCGAGCCGGCGAAGAAGTCACCAATCGGCCGCAGGATGTCGTTCACCCCGCTCGTAAGCGGAGAGAACACGTCGTGCGCGACCGACTTCAGCCCCGAGGTGATGTGGTGGGTCCCGCTACGTTCGTCGAAGGTGATGAGGGTCACCGACACGAGCACGAGCACCGCGATGGTGACCAGTGTGCGGCGAGATCGCCGTGGCCTGGCCACGCGTTCTAGACAGCCGCCCGATCAGCGAGAAGACGAGGTGATCAAGACCTGCTTCAAGGCCTCGAACTCCTCAAGGCACTGACCACTGCCGATGGCCACGCAGTTGAGCGGGTCACGGGCGACCGTGATGGGCATGCCGGTCTCATGCTGGAGTCGGGCGTCGAGCCCATGCAGCAGTGACCCGCCACCCGTCAGCACGACGCCCTGTTCCATCAGGTCGGCGGCCAGCTCTGGCGGTGTCCGGTCCAACGTCGCCTTCACGGCGTCGATGATCGCGGTCACCGGCTCTTCGATGGCCCGGCGGATCTCTTCGGTCGAGATGATCACCGTCTTCGGGAGCCCGCTCAAAAGGTCGCGGCCGCGGATCTCGGCGTGCAGCTCCTCTTCGAGCGGGTACGCGGAGCCGAGCGCCATCTTGATCTCCTCGGCGGTGCGTTCGCCCAAGGCCAGGCTGAACTCCTTCTTCACGAAGGCCACGATGGCCTCGTCGAGCTCGTCGCCGCCGATGCGGATCGACTGGCTCGTGACGATGCCGCCGAGGGAGATGACGGCGACCTCGGTCGTGCCGCCACCGATGTCGACCACCATGTTCCCGGTCGGCTCGTGGACGGGCAGGCCGGCGCCGATGGCGGCGGCCATGGGCTCCTCGATGATGTAGGCCTTGCGGGCGCCGGCGTACTCGGCCGCCTCCATCACGGCCCGCTGCTCCACCCCGGTGATGCCGGAGGGGACGCAGATCACCATGCGCGGCTTCGCGAACCGACGCTGGTGCACCTTGTGGATGAAGTAGCGAAGCATCTTCTCGCAGATCTCGAAGTCCGCGATGACCCCGTCCTTCAGGGGACGGATGGCCTGGATGTTGCTCGGTGTGCGGCCGATCATCCGCTTGGCCTCGGCACCGACGGCCAGGGGCCGCCCGTCCTTCACGTCAACGGCCACCACCGACGGCTCGTTCAAGATGATGCCCCGCCCGCGGACGTAGACCAGTGTGTTGGCGGTACCAAGGTCGACCGCCATGTCGCGTCCTAGCAAGAAAAGGCGGTTGTCGGACATAGAGTCTCGTTCCCTCTCGGGCGGGTATCGGCTTGAAACCGCTAGAGCCGTCAAGTGATCCGCCCAAGGCTACGGGAACTGTGCGGAGGCGCACAAGGGCGCCGAAGCTCCCCCGACAAGCGAATAGACACACAACTGGTAACCACATCAGTGTAACTCGATCTTTGGTGCCTGGTGGGGTCACCCACCAGCCCCGAGCTCGCTTCCCGCTGGTTTCGGGGGCGCCAGATAATCTCGCCCTGGACCCCAAAGGGGCCGACGAGGGGGACCGAAGTGTCAGCACGGCCGCCGTTTCGAGCCGATCACGTGGGAAGTCTGCTCCGACCGCCCGAGCTCCTCTCGGCCCGCGAACGGTTCTCGAAGGGGGAAATCTCGGCCGGGGTTCTGGGCCGGGCCGAAGACGAGGCGATCCGGGCCGCGGTGTCCACGCAGGAGTCGCTCGGCCTCACCGCAGCCACCGACGGCGAGTTCCGACGAAGCTCGTGGCACATGGACTTCATCTACCAGCTCGGCGGGATCACGAAGACCGAGGGGCAGCTCGCGGTGGCCTTCCGGAATGAGAACGAGACGCTCTCGTTCACCCCCTCCGGGCTCGCCGTGGACGGCCCGGTCCACCTCGACAAGCCGATCTTCGCCGACGCGTTCACCTCCCTTGCGTCGATGGTGACGACGGCGACTCCGAAGCTGACCATCCCCTCACCGAGCATGGTCCACTACCGCGGCGGCCGGGCGTCGATCGACGTCGGGGTCTACCCGGACCTCGGGCCGTTTTGGACCGACCTCGCCGCCGCCTACCGCGATGAGATCGCCGCGCTCGGCGACCTCGGCTGCACCTACCTGCAGCTCGACGACACGAGCCTCGCCTACCTGAACGATCCCGAGCAGCGCGCCTACATCGCGGGGCAGGGCGGCGACCCCGACCACCAGCACGAGACCTACATCAAGACGATCAACGCCGCGATCGTCGGCAAACCGGAGTCGATGGCGATCACCACCCACATGTGCCGCGGCAACTTCCGGTCGTCGTGGGCGGCCGAGGGCGGGTACGACTTCGTCGCCGAGGCGCTGTTCGGCGGCCTCGACGTCGACGGCTTCTTCTTGGAGTTCGACGACTCGCGCTCGGGGGGCTTCGAGCCGCTGCGGTTCGTACCGAGGTCCAAGCGCGTCGTCCTCGGACTGGTCACGACGAAGCGGGGCGAGCTCGAGAAGAAGGACGATCTGAAGCGCCGGATCGACGAGGCGGCGCGTTATGTGCCCCTCGACCAGCTCTGCCTGTCACCCCAGTGCGGGTTCTCGTCCACCGTCGAGGGCAACGCGCTCAGTTACGACGACCAGTGGGCGAAGCTGGCCCTGGTCGTGGAGACGGCCGAAGAGGTCTGGGGCTAGCGACCTCTCCTCGGGTGGTGTCGTTAGGGGAGATCGGGAAAGAACAGCGCGATCTCGCGAGCGGCCGACTGCAATGAGTCCGACCCGTGCACGAGGTTGTCCGGCATCTCGGTCCCGAGGTCACCCCGGATGGTGCCCGGCGCCGCCTTCTTCGGATCCGTCGCACCCATGAGCGCGCGGACCACCGCGTGGGTCCCTTCGGGACCCTCGACCACCGCCACGAGCGAGGGTGAGCGGGTGATGAACTCGATCAGCTCACCGAAGAAGGGCTTGCCCTTGTGCTCCTCGTAGTGACGCTCCGCGATCTCGAGCGGCATCTGGCCGAGCACGGCGGCGAGCATCCGCAGGCCCTTGGCCTCGAGACGCCCGACGATCTCTCCCACGAGGCCACGCTCGACAGCGTCCGGCTTGATGATGACGAGCGTCCGTTCCACGAGTCGAGCACCCTACCAGCACCCCTCGGCCCCCCTGGGGGCCGCCCGGTCAGCTTCGGCGGGCCGCGTCGAGCAACAGGGTGCGGGCGTCGGCCACGACGTAGAGGGACCCGGCGACGAACAACATGCCGTGGTCTGGGACCTGGGTCCGGGCCGCCCGGATCGCCTCGCCGACGCTGCTCGCGACCTCCACGTCAAGGCCGAGCGCACGACCGGCCTCGGCGATCACCTCCGGCGCGACGGCGCGCGGCGAGTCGGGAGCGCACGCGAACAGCGTGCGGATCCCGACCGGCATGATCGCCGAGAGCATCGCGGAGGGGTCCCGACCCCGCAGCATGCCGATGACACCGACGATCGGCCCGTCGACGGCGAAGCCCTCGATGAGCGCCGCCGCCAGCGACTCCATGCCGGCCACGTTGTGGGCGCCGTCGATGAGCGTCAACGGTTGGCGCCCGACGATTTCCAGGCGGCCCGGCACCTCGACTGAGCCGAGCGCCTCCTCGACCACCTCCTCGTCGAGGGGCCGGCCGAAGAAGGCCTCGGCGGCGGCCAGGGCGCAGGCGGCGTTCACCCCCTGGTGGGGCCCGTTGAGGCTGACCAGCACCTCCCCGTAGGACGCGCCGGGGGTGACGAGATCGACGAGCCGGCCGCCCACGGCCAACCGGTTGGCCCGGCACGCGAAGTCACGCCCGGCCAGCCAGACCTGCTCGGCGCCGGCCTCCCTCGCCTTGGTCTCGATGATCGATGCCAACCCAGGGTCGGATTCGCCGATGACGGCGATGCCACCGCTCTTCACGATCCCGGCCTTGTCCGCGGCGATGCCCTCGAGCGTCGGCCCGAGGATCTCGGTGTGGTCATAGCTGATGTTGGTCACGACGCTCACCGTGCCGTCGACGACATTGGTGGCGTCCCAGGTGCCGCCCACGCCCACCTCGACCACCCCCGCGTCCACGGCCTCATCGGCGAACCAGGCCAGGGCGGCTGCGGTCAACAGTTCGAACCGGGTCGGCCGGTCGCTCATGAGCGGCTCAAGCGCCGCCAGCGTGGAGAGGACCATCGCAAACGACTCGTCGTCGATCGGCACCCCGTTGCGGGCGATGCGCTCGTTGATCCTGCTGAGGTTGGGGCTGGAATAGGTTCCGACGGAGAGGCCCATGGCGCCGATCAGCGAGGTGATCATGGCGGCCGTCGAACCCTTGCCGTTGGTCCCGGTCACGTGCACCGACGGGTAGGTGCGCTCCGGGTTGCCCATCAGGTGCGCCAGCTCGCGCATGCGGTCGAGCGTCGGCAGCGCGCGACGGCTCGGCATCTTGGACTCGTAGTCGATGTGACCGTCCAACCACGCGGCTGCTTCGGTCAAAGAGGAGAAGGGAATCTGCGTCACTATCCACCCGTCGGGGGCGGAGCTTACGATGCGGCCCGACGGCTCCGCGGCGCCTTGGCCGGAGGATCGCTCAGCGGCACGAGGGTGGGATTGACCCGGTCGAGGACGACGGCTCGGTCGATGACGCACTTGCCAATGTCGTTGCGGCCCGGCAGGTCGTACATGACGTCCAACAGGACCTCTTCCAAGATCGCCCGGAGCCCGCGGGCCCCGGTGCCGCGCAGGAGGGCCTGGTCGGCAACGGCGTCCAGCGCGTCCTCTGTCAGCACCAGCTCCACGCTGTCCAGCTCGAACTGGTAGGCGTACTGCTTCGTCAGGGCATTCTTGGGCTCGACGAGGATTCGAATCAGCGCGTCCTTGTAGAGCTGGGAAACCGCACCGACCACCGGCAGCCGGCCGATGAACTCGGGGATCAGGCCGAACTTGATCAGGTCCTCTGGAAGCACGCGGCGGAGGATCTCGGTGTCGTCTCGTTCGCTGATCGACACGTCGGCCCGGAAGCCGATGCCCTTACGACCGATGCGGCTCTCGATGATCTTGTCGAGCCCGGCGAACGCACCGCCGCAGATGAACAGGATGTTTGTCGTGTCGATCTGGATGAACTCTTGGTGGGGGTGCTTGCGACCACCCTGGGGCGGCACCGAGGCCGTCGTGCCCTCGAGGATCTTGAGCAGGGCCTGCTGGACCCCCTCACCCGAAACGTCACGGGTGATCGACGGGTTCTCGCTCTTGCGGGCGATCTTGTCGATCTCATCGACGTAGATGATCCCCGTCTCGGCCCGCTTCACGTCGTAGTCGGCCGCCTGGATGAGCTTCAAGAGGATGTTCTCGACGTCCTCGCCGACGTAGCCGGCCTCGGTCAACGCGGTGGCGTCCGCGATCGCGAACGGGACGTTCAACATGCGGGCGAGGGTCTGGGCGAGCAACGTCTTCCCGCACCCGGTCGGGCCGAGCAGGAGGATGTTCGACTTGGCCAGCTCGACGCCCTCTTCTTGGTTCGGGTTGGCCTGCACCCGCTTGTAGTGGTTGTAGACCGCGACCGAAAGGATCTTCTTCGCGTATTCCTGGCCGACCACGTAGTCGTTCAGGAAGTCGAAGATCTCGCGCGGCTTGGGAAGGTCCTCGAAGTTGAGCTCCGTGGTCTCGGTGAGCTCCTCCGCGATGATGTCGTTGCACAGATCGATACACTCGTCGCAGATGTAGACACCGGGCCCCGCGATGAGCTTCTTCACCTGCTTCTGCGACTTACCGCAGAAGCTGCACTTGACTAGATCGCCGCCCTCACCAAATTTTGCCACGCTTGCTCCCCTCTAGGTCCCGGTCCCTGTTCCGGCCCGTTCGGTTCTACGCGGCGCCGACCGCTTCGAGCGGTGCGGCTTCTCTCGAGCTGATTACCTCGTCGATGACTCCATAGAGGACCGCCTCGTCGGCCGTCATCACGAAGTCGCGATCCGTGTCCTTGGCCACCTTGTCGTGGGCCTGACCGGTGTCGGATGCGAGCATCCCGGTCAGCAGGTCGCGCATGCGGAGGATCTCGCGGGCCTGCAGTTCGATGTCGCTGGCCTGGCCCTCGGCACCGCCCCAGGGCTGGTGCAGCAGGATCCGCGCGTGCGGAAGGGCGAACCGCTTGCCCTTGGCCCCTGCGGCGAGCAGCACGGCCGCCGCCGATGCGGCCTGGCCGAAGCAGAACGTCGACACGTCGGGCTTCAAGAACTTCATCGTGTCGTAGATGGCGAACAAGGCGGTGATGTCGCCACCCGGAGAGTTGATGTAGAGGTGGATGTCCTTGTCCGGCTCCTCGGACTCCAAGAACAGGAGCTGGGCACAGACCAGGTTCGCCACCGTGTCGTCGATCGGTGTGCCGAGGAACACGATGCGTTCTTTCAAGAGGCGGGAGTACAGGTCGTAGGCCCGCTCGCCCCGGTTGGACGACTCGACGACCGTCGGGACCAGATAGTTGCTGTAGCGCTGGTGGCCCTCTGCGCTTGGGGTGATCGGCATCAGGACGTTTCTCCTGAGGTCGTTTCGGCCTCGCGTTCCTGACTATCCACGGAAACCTCCAGTTCGTCGCCCCGGTTCTCGTCGCTAGAGTTCACGCGTAGCTCGTCACGTGAGGCTGGATTGCCCTCCTCGTCGACGAGCTGCACATGATCAAGCAGCCACGTAAGCGCCTTGGCCTTCCTCTGCTCTGAGCGTACCTCGCCCATACGCCCATTGCGGTCGAGCTGGGACCGCAACTCGGACGGATCGACCTTCAGCCGGTCGGCACTGGCCGCGACCTGCTCCTCTAATTCCGTGTCGTCGACCTGCAGGTCCTCTGCGTCGGCGAGCGCCCGCAGGCCGAGGTCGGCCTTCACGCCTCGAAGAGCGTCGATCCGCAGCTCGGCGATGAGCGACTCGGCGTCGCGCCCCGTCGCTCCGAGGAACTGCTCGATGGTCAGGCCCTGCTGCTCCAGCCGGTGACCGAGATCGTGCACTCGCCGGCGCAACTCCTCTTCGATGAGCACCTCGGGCACGTCATCGTCGTCGACGAGCTCGACCAACGCGCCGATGCTGTTCTCGCGCCATGCGAACTGTGCCTGCATGAGCTTCACTTGCCGGAATCGCTCGGTGACGTCGGCCCGCAACTCCTCGAGCGTCGAGAACTCGGAGTTCTCGGCGACCCACTCGTCGCTGGGTTCGGGCAGGTGCTTCTCCTTGACCTCTTTCACGAGCACCGAGAACGCGAGCATCTCGTCGGTCTGCCCCGGCACCGGGGCATTGAATGCCAGCACATCGCCGGTCTTTGCGCCCCGGAGCTGGTCATCGAGTTCGGGGACGATCGTTCCGCTCCCGATCTCGTAGAGGTAGTCGTCACCGGGGCCGACCTCATCCCCCTTGGCCGTCTTGGCGTGGAGGTTGATGGTCAGGTTGTCCTTGTCCTTGGCCTTGCGGGCCACCTCGACAAGCTCCCCGTCGCTCTCGCGCATCCGGTCGACCTGAGCGTCGACGTCTGCGTCATCCACCTTGAGGGAGGGAACGGTGACCTGGAGCCCCGCGTAGCCCGGGATCGCGACCACCGGGCGCACTTGGACCAGCGCATCGAACGCGACTGCGCCGCTCTCCTCACCCGCCGTGATGTCGATGTCCGGCGGGGCGATCGGGTCGACCTCGGTTTCTGCGACCGCACGGGCGTAAAACTCGGGCAGCGCCTCGCGCAATGCCTCGATACGCAGACTGCCCGACCCGCCCATCCGCGCCTCGAGCACCTGGCGCGGCACCTTCCCCGGACGGAACCCCGGGACCCGGACCTCGCGCGAAAGCTTGCGCACGGTCTGTTCCAAGGCGCGATCCACCTCGGACTCATCGACTTCGACGGAAAGCCGGACCTTGGAGCCCTCGACGGCTTCGGCGGTGGCGCGCATAGCGGAGTTGACACTCTACCGGTGGTCGCCTCGCGTCCAGCGACCATCCAGCGTTCAGATCATGAAGTCCATCGCCTGCACCACCTGGGTGCCGAGCTCCTGATCGCCTTCAAACGCCAGCTCACCGGATCCGAGGGCCGCCTCTGGATCCTCCCGGCCGCACCCGAGCCTGAGGAAATGCTCGGGTGCCATGACGATCCGCACCGTCGGGCTGATCGGTGCGTCGTCGCGTCCCTCGGCTCGTTTCCCGTTCATTTCCAGCGTCACCGTGTGCGCGGGTGACCCGCCCAGGTCGAACACCACGGTGGTTCCGTCCGGAGGCGCCACCTTGCGGCCGACGACATAGGCCATCCCCATGGTCACTCGCTCGAGTGCGATCCTCTCGCCGGCGCCTCCCCGCTCGCCGGGTCGGTCCACGGCCCGGCGAATGTCCTGGCCGTGGATCCAGCAGTCGAACTCGCGGATCTGCATGAACTCCCGGTACGGGGCTTCGCCGGCCGGGCTCCAACCGAGCACGTCCCACCGCTCGGGTGGGAACCCCTCGAGCTCGACGAGTCGGCGGTTCGTCACGTCGACGAACTCGGCCAACACCTCGATGCCGGGCACTCCACGGCGCTCTTCGATCCATGCCTCGTTCAGCTGGCCGAGGGGATTGCGCACGTAGCCGGGCATCGGGTCGGGCACCACCGGTGCGGCACGACCGAGCAAGCCGAGCTCGGTTCCGATCAAGTGCGAGAGCTGGTCACGAACGGTCCAGCCGGGACAGTCGGTGGGCAGGTCCCAAGCATCGGAATGCAGGCCCTCGCACGCCTGGGCCGTCGCGGACCAGGTCTCCCCGAG
>Ga0182018_10003942_pt1 | contig 12913 bp, 3 predicted proteins | sample 812P2MmetaG_FD_120490 | JGI IMG/M metagenome (GOLD analysis project Ga0182018, IMG submission 120490) | Permafrost microbial communities from Stordalen Mire, Sweden - 812P2M metaG | ecosystem: Environmental > Terrestrial > Soil > Wetlands > Permafrost | place: Sweden: Stordalen | collected...
CAACCTTCCGAACCTGATGAGCGGCGCGACCGCGGGCGAGGTGTTCGTGGTCGTCAAGGCGGCGTCGGCTGTGCCGTCGGCCGGACGCGGCCTTTGGCGCTTCGGGTCCAACGGCGGTGAGTATCCCTACACCGACGGAAACATCTACGAATGCTTCGGGTCATCAAGCCAGGTCGAGCTGGGACGCCCGGCGTCGGCCGTCACCGATTACAATTTATACAATGTGAGCGCGCAGGCGGGGCAATTCGTGGCCCAGGTGAACGCGGTGACGCTCTACAGCAATACGACAAACACGGTGTCCTTCGCCGCCAGTCCGTTGTTGGGGAGCAACGGAATCGGCGGCTTGTTCGACGGAGCGATCGCGGAGCTCATCATCTATAACAGCGTCCTGACGGCTGCGCAGCAGACCACGGTTTGGGATTACCTCCAGGGAAAGTACAACCTGCCAAACGTCGGGACGGTCACGCCGACGCCGACACCATCCCCCACGCCGACGCCGTCACCTACGCCATCCCCCACCCCCACACCGTCCGCCACGCCGACCCCGACGCCTTCGCCAACGCACACGCCGTCTCCCACACCCACACCGTCGGCCACGCCGACTCCGTCGCCTACACCTTCGCCTACACACACGCCTTCGCCCACGCCGACCCCGACGCCTTCACCTACGCCTTCCCCCACGCACACGCCTTCGCCCACACCCACGCCCTCGCCAACCCCGTCGCCCACGCCGACACCCTCACCGACGCCGACCCCGACGCGCCCGCCGCCGGTGATAACAAGTGCAACGTCAGACAGCAGCCAAACCGGGGTCCCGTTTAGTTACCAGATCACGGCGACCAACGCCCCCATCAGCTATAGCGCATCGGGGCTACCTGCCGGTCTCACAGTCAATACGACCACTGGCCTTATCACTGGCACACCCACGGCATGGGGCACGGTTATCGTCACGATCGGGGCTACGAATGCCGCAGGCATGGGTACGGCTTCGCTCACCCTCATGGTGGCCCTCGGTGCGCCCGTAATTACGAGCCCCCTTTCTTCAACCGGATTGGTGGGGGAACCCTACACGTATCAAATTGTAGCGACAAACGGACCGACGAGCTTCAGTGCCGCAGGATTGCCTTCTGGTCTGTCGGTCAGCGCTACGACCGGGGCCATCACCGGGGCGCCGACGACAACTGGCACTTCAAGCGTGACGATCGGGGCCACCAATGCCACCGGCACAGGCACGGCGATCCTTTCTCTGGTCGTTTCAATGCCGTCTGTTCCCGTCATCAACAGTTCACTGGTCTTGACCGGTCAAGTGGGTGTGGCTGTAGGCTACCAGATAACGGCCACCAATTTACCGACGAGTTACAGCGCTACGGGGTTGCCGAGCGGCTTAAGCGTGAATGCGGCTACGGGTGCGCTCATTGGCGTGCCGTCTGCCAGCGGAACCTCGACTATCACAATAGGAGCGACCAATGCCGGCGGCACGGGCACGGCGACGCTGACAATGACGATCAATCCGCCATCGCCCGTCATCAACAGCGCGACAACGGCCAGCGGACAGATCGGCAGTCCATTCAGCTATCAAATCACGGCGACCAACACGCCGACTAGTTTTGGCGCGACAGGGTTGCCGGCCGGCCTCACCGTAAATACGGCGACCGGAGCCATCACCGGCACGCCAACCGCCATTGGAAGCTCAACGGTGACACTCCAGGCGTCAAATGCCGGGGGCACGGTCGTCGGGACGCTGACGCTTACGATTGCCGGCACGACCCCCGTGATCACAAGCGCGACTAGCGCCCTCGCCATGATCAATTCGGCATTCACCTATCAAATTACGGCCACCAACACGCCGACCAGCTTCAGCGCCGTGGGCCTGCCTGCCGGGCTTAGCGTCAACACTGCGAACGGGGCGATCACCGGCACACCGACCGCCGTCGGAAGCTCAACCGTTTCGATCGGAGCCACGAACGCCCAGGGCACTGGATCGGCAACGCTGACCCTGACCGTAGCCGCGTTGGCAGTCCCGGTGATCACAAGTCCCGCGACGGCGAATGTGCAGGCGGGGACGCCCTTCACATATCAGATCACGGCATCGAATGGCCCGACGAGCTACAGTGCCGCAGGCCTGGCGGCCGGGCTGGCCCTGAACGCGACGACTGGGGCTATCACAGGCGCTCCCAACGAGATCGGAAACTCGGCTGTGACGATTGGCGCCACGAATGCCACAGGAACCGGAACCGCGACGCTTGAAATTACGATCGGCGGCAGCGCGCCCGTCATCACGAGTCCTGCGACGGCGTCGCTCGCGTACGGCGCGGCACTCAGCTATCAGGTCACCGCCACCAATAGTCCGACAAGCTTCGGCGCTCTCGGACTTCCCGCCGGACTCAGCATCGATACGATGGCCGGCGCGATTACCGGCACGCCTACGGCCACCGGCACGTCAAGCATCACGATCACGGCCACGAATGCGACGGGAACCGGGTCGCAAATACTCACACTGACCGTCAGCCTGCTGCCGCCGGCGTTCTTCGGCTCGCCCCCCTTCACGGCCTCGGGTCAGGTTGGCATCGCCTTCCAATACGGTGTCTACGCGAGTTGGATTCCCACATTCAGCGCGTCTGGATTGCCCGGGGGCCTCGGCATCAATGCAAGCACGGGGGTAATATCGGGCACGCCGACCGCCAGCGGTACGTCGACCGTCACGCTCACGGCGACCAATGCGGGCGGCTCCGCGAATGCGACGCTGACTCTCACGATCGCCACGGCGACCGAGCCGCTGATCTCGAGCCCGACAACCTCTGGCGGACAGGTGGGCACGGCCTTCAGCTACCAGATCGCCGCCTCGAATTCCCCGACGAGCTTCAGCGCCGCCGGGCTGCCCCCTGGATTGAGCATCAACACGGCAACCGGGCTGATCACGGGAACGCCCACGACCGCCGGCACGAGCACGATCGTCATGGGGGCGACCAACGCGTCGGGCACGGGCAAAGTCGACCTCACGCTCACGGTCATTCCCAATTTCCCCGTGACCACGGGAATGGCCCTCTGGCTGCGTGCCGATGCGGGCGTCGTCACGAACAGCGGCGGCTACGTGAGCCAGTGGACCGACCAAAGCGGTTCGGGGAACAACGCGGTCCAGTCGACCGGAGCCAACCAGCCTCTCCTTGTGGCGAACCAGATAAACGGCCTCCCCGTCGTGCGGTTTGGCGGCCCGAACTCCCTTTACCTCCCGCCAAACATGATGCAGTCGGCCCAAGCGGGCCAGATCATCGCCATCGTGAAGCTGGCCAGCAACCCCAACGCCTTCAATACCCTCTGGATGTTCGGGACGTCCGGATATGGCTCGAGCTACTACAACGTGGGGCACTACGACGACTTCGGCACGTCGGACACCAGCGCCTCGCAGGAGCCGGCGTCGGAAACGGACCAATATTACGTCTACGACACGTCGATTTCCACAACCGGCACGTCCATCTACGCGTACGATGGAACCGAGGAATGGGTGCGCACCGGCCTGCCGGTCGGCTTCCAGGCATATCCCTTGATCGGCGGAAGCCTTCTCGGGGACATCGTCGAGGTCTTCGTCTATGACCGAGTGCTGTCGGGCGCGGAGCAGGAATCGGTGTACGCCTACCTGGCGTCAAAGTACGCGATGCCGTCCGTGGTGACGAACATCAATTTGCCCGTTGTGACGAGTTCCTCGGCGGTCACGGCGTCTACCTCCACCCCCTTCAGCTATCAGATCGTTGCGACGAACGATCCGACGACCTACGGCGCCGCCAACCTGCCCCCAGGACTGAGCATAAACACCGGCACGGGGCTCATCTCGGGGACACCGACAACGACGGGGAGCTACAGCGTCACCGTGACGACTGCCAATTCCTACGGCTCCGACACGACCATCCTGGACTTTACCGTCAACGCGGGCTGGCCCTGGGCCTCCGATCCCTACGGCGACGCCGATGGCGACGGGGTGCCGAACTACATGGACGCGCGGCCCCTCGATCCCACCGTGGGCGTGCTCACCACAACAATCACTTCGCCGACAAACGGCGCGACCGTGCCATGACCCTGCTTTCTCATACCCGAAGGATGTCGGCCACCGGATCCCCGCGCTTCGGGCTCATCGGGCCGGGCGACAGCGCGGTTTGCGCTCTTCTGGGGATGCTCCTTTTTGCCTGGGCGCCGACGAGCGCGCATGGCCAGACAAGCCAGGGCGTTTCCATCAGCCTCACGGGGTATGCATGGCCTGTGCAACCCTACGTCACGGGCCATTATGTGATGAATGTCATTTCGCCGAGCGAAATCGAGATCCTTACGACGTCGATAGGCTACGGTTCGCAGTATCCTTACCCCTTCGGATCTCCCAACATCGCGGCGGAATACGATGTCGGGGAGTATCCGGCGTCGCTTAACTACACTCCGAATGCCTGGGGCATCCAGGGCAACGGAGGAAACCCGTGGGTTCCCCCCTATTTCGGTGAATCTTCACCCGGCTACAACACCGCCGCAGTGTTCACCAATGGCGCCTATCCGTTTGGTCCCGACAACGGCGCGACTTCCTACCAGGATATCGTCGTCGTCGGCACCCCCGGCGACAAGATCGTCATAACCGAGATGGCGTATATCTGGGAGGTGCCGAGCGTGGAGCCCTTTCAGGGCGCCAATTTCGGTTATACCTACGATTCCGTCTCTTACACGTTCGGGACGCCAACATTCACCCAGGGTCCCGCCGTGGGGCCGCCCCGCAGCGAGGATCCGAACAATTATGTCCAGGATCCCGTCAATCCCACGACCGGGGAGTTCCATCAGGATAGCCTGGACCTTCACGTCAATGGGCCGCTTCCGATCGAGATTCACCGGAATTACTCCAGCCAAAACACGGCTGTCAACGAGTTCGGCTTCGGATGGTTGTTCAACTACAATTCGTACCTGATTCCCGCGAGCAATCCGTCGACCATCACGGCGACCGACCTCGATGGCACGGTGATCCTTTTTCGAAACACGTCCCCGGGAACGTGGCTCTGCAACCTCACTGACAATCCGGGTCTCTCGAATGTATCCGGAGGCCTGACCAACCGGCTGAGGTCCATCATCGTCGGCAGCGGCGGCTCCTATACCTGGCAGATGCCCGACGGATCCACCCGCACCTATGCAACGCAATCGTTCGCCATGGGCCCGATTCCTTACCTGCAGCAGATCACCGACAACAGGGGGAACTACCTGTCGTTTTCCTACGATACGACCCCGACGGACGGCGGCTATGGGAAGATCAGCCAGATCCAATCCTCCAACGGTACCTCGGTCACACTGGCTTACAATGCCCAGGGCCTGCTGACGACCGCGACCTCGAGCGACGGGAGAACCGTTGCGTATTCGTATACGTACTACGGCGACCTGATCCGGGCAGTCCTTCCGGACGGCTCTCTCTACCAATACGGATATGCGACGGGCGCCAACGGGCTATCGAACCACCTGTTGAATTCTGTCGTCTATGCGAACCAGCGGGTCGTCACCAACACCTATGATTCCAGCAACCGGGTAGTTCAGCAGGCGTGGTCCAACAATTCCCTGACCTCCGGTCCGCAGGTGACGACTGCGACCTTTGACTATAGCGTGGCGAACCAGACGACCGTGAGCGACGCCTACGGGCGGCCGACGGTCTACAGCTACACCGGGCCCAATTTCATCACCCAGATCAAGGATCCCCTGGGACAGACGGTCACGCAGACATGGTATACGACGACGGGTCCCGACGGAAGTTACACCGGCAGCATCCAGAGCGTGGTTGATAAGCGCGGCCTTGCCACGACCTACTTGTACGATGGTAGCGGAAACGTGAAATGCACGCAGCTGACCGGAAACCTCACCGGGAACGGCGCACAGGAGACGGCCACAACGTCGGCGATCTACAGCCTGACAAATGTGCCGGCGTCGATTACCGATCCCTTGAAAAACAATACGGGCTTCGTCTACGGTGACCCCAGATTCCCCCATCTTCCCACGCAGGTTACGACTTCGGCAATCGGTGGCGTCGTCCGGATAGATCAATTGTCCTACGAGATTGTGCAGAGCGGATCCACGTTCAGCGCCGGATTATTGAGCCAGAAAATCACGTCGGTGGGAACCCCGGATCAGGCCACCACGCAATATTCGTACAACTATTCCGGGCAGCTGACTTCGGAATCCACGGCCACCGGGACATCGGATCCCACCGTGACCACGACCTACACGTATTTCCCGGGGGGCGAGCTCGAAACAACCACCGACGGGGAGAATCGGACGACCTCCTACACCTATGACGGCATGAGCCGTCCGCTGACCAAGACGCTGGTCGATGAGACGGGGACAACGATCGGGGTCTGGACCACCACCTATGATGGCGTGGGGCATGTCACGAGCGTTTCGGGACCCCGAACGAATCCGGCGAATTCGACGGCGTGGTCGTACGATGTCCTTGGCCACGTCACCCAGGTCGTGACCTCGCGACTGCAGGCCAATTCGGCGGGCAACGGGGTGGTCGTGGCGACGCCCGCGACAACGTCCTATCAGTACGACCTCTTCGGCAACATGAGCTCGGCGGTGGACGCCATGGGAAACGTTACCACCTACAGCTATGACGCGATCGGCCGGCTTCTCTCGGACAGCGCGGCCGGGGCGCGGACGGAGTCCTTCACCTATGAGCCGGGCGGAAACGTGGCGAGTTATACGAATCCCCTGGGGGGCGTCACCCTCAAGGCGTATTCGTCCCTGGGTCAGATCATCAGCCAGCAGAATCCGGACGGCTCGGTTATCCAGTGGCGGTATTACCTGGATGGCCGCCTCCAGCAGCAGACCCTCAGCAACGGGTCGACGTGGACGACGGTCTACAACGATCCCATTCGCACGGTGACTCGCACGCTGGCGGGATCCAACCAAACGGTGCTGGCGGTCGAGACGAGCGTCTTTGACCGCCGCGGAAACCTGATCAGCTTCACGGATCCCGACGGGTTCGTCCGGACGGCGTCTTACGACGCCATGAACAGGCTGAAGACGAGCTCGGGCCCGCCCAGCGCCTCGGGCAGCGCGCAGCAGGTCATGACCTTCGCCTACAGCGCGGCCTGCAAGACCATTACGTCTACCAACGGCCTAGGGGAAACCACGACAACCCTAGCCGACGCCATGGCGAGGCCGCTCCAGGAGCAGGTCATGGGTGCATCGGGCAATTCGGTCCGTCTCACGACCTATGCCTACGTCGGCGGGTACAACGCCGTTACGGAAACCGCGGGATCCGGGTCCGGCGCCCTGTCCCGAACGACGTTTGCCGATCCGTCGGGGAGCATCCTCCTGATCATCCAGGGCGACGGCACGTTCATCCGGAACACCTATGATCTCAATGGCAACCTGATTACAGCGGCGGATGCCCTGGGCAATACCACGACCTACGCCTACAACGGCCTCAACCAAAGGATCTCCCAGACCCTGCCCGACGGGACGGTGACGACCTTCTCCCACGATCCCACGGGCGACCTGCTCACCCGGGGCATGGCCGGCGGGTCCCTGAACCTGCAGCAAACCTTCGACAACGAGGGCCGCAAGGTCACGGAAGGGATCTTTTCGTCCAGCGCAAGCGCGCGCCAGTTCGCGTATGCCTACTATACATCGGGGCCGTCGGTGGGAATGCTGCAAACCGTCACCGGACCTCGCGATGTGGCGACCTTCAGCTACGATCCATTCCTGCGGACGCAAAGCATCGTCACGACCGGCGCGCTCCCCGCGACCAATACGTCGACGACGTACGCCTACAACAACCGGGGCCAGCCGACCTCGATCAGCCAGAGCTCGGTGGCAAACGCGGCGGGCCCCGCCACGGTCATCAGCCGCGCCTATGACGGTTATGGCAAGGTGCTGACAGAGGCGGTCTCGCTGGGCGGAACCACCGTTTCCAACGTCACTGAGACGTGGGACGCCGCCGGAAGGCGCGCAACCCTCAACGAGGCAAGCTCGGCCCTCGCATCGCCCTTGTTTGCGTACCAGCACCAGGCCGACGGGTTGGTAACCCAGGTAACGGCAAACAGCCAGGCCTACGCCTTTGCCTACGGCAACAACGGGCTCATCACGTCACGGAGCAATCCCTACCGGTCGGTTTCGATCGGTTCGCGGGACCCGGTGGGGCGCATCCTCCAGGAAACCACCACCGTTGGCGGCACATCGGCCCTCGTCGAATCGATGACTTGGCGGGCCAACGGCACCCTGAACAGCTACGTCGCGAATCGCTCCGGGACCGGCTCCTGGAACGAAACCCGGGCGTATGGCTACAACGTGCGTGGGCAGTTGCTCAGTGAAACGGCGGCACCGGCGGCTGGGGCGACGGTGTCGATGGCCTACACATTTGACGGCAACAATCCCGGCCTGGGGGTGCGCACGAATGCCGAGGAAACGTCGGGTGCGGTGGTTTCCTGGGAATCCAGCGCCGCATCCGTCAACTCCCTGGGCCAAGTCGCCCAGGATCAGCTCACGAGCCCCCCGTCCGTTGTCCCAGTTACCGGAGTTTCGTTGGGGGCGGACCACGTCAACATCCTCGTCGATGGAGCCGCACAGGGCCTAGCGAACTATGCGGGCACCAATGATCCAGTGGGCGCCTGGTCAATCAATCTCAACCTGGCGTCGGGATCCCATACGGTCACGTCCAACGCCGCGCATCCGAGCGGCCTCTACACGGCCACGAATTCCGTGACTTTTACTGTGGCGGGCAGCCCGAACGGCGCCGTCACCAACACCTACGACGGAGACGGGAATGTGACCAGCCGCAGCTGGGCGAGCGGGGTCGTGCAGAACCTCACATGGGATGCCTTTGGACGCTTGGTGCAGGTTTCGCAACTCGATGGTTCGAGCAACGGGTACCTTTGGTCTGCCTACTATGATGCTGCGGGCCGACGCCTCCAGACCACCCAACAGGTGGTGGTCGGGGGGGCCAACAGCGGCTCACCGACTGTTACGACCTCCATCTTCGATCCCCAAGTCGAATTCCTTGAGATCGGCGTCGCCGTGAACGGCGCGAAGGCCTGGAAGGTCTACGGACCGGACCTGAACGGAATCTTCGGGGCCCTCCAAGGGACGGGCGGCCTCGAGGCAACGATCGTCGACTCGGGCGGGACCACTCTCGGCGTGGTGAATGACCAGTTCGGCAACACCACGGCCTCGATTTCAGGCACGACCGTGGCGTGGACCTCCACCCCAGTGGGGAGCTTTGGACCTTTGCCGGGCTTCGCCTCCTCCCAGCTGGCCAATGCCACCCAAGTCGCCCAGGCGACCCTATGGCGGAGCAGGCGGGTCGATCCGACGGGCTATTATTGCCTTGGGGCCCGCTACTACGATCCCACCAGCGGGCGATTCCTGTCGGCCGACCCCATGGGCCAGGCGTCGAGCCCGAGCCTGTACGATTTTGCCGGCGGCGATCCCGTAAACTCCTTCGATCCCACAGGCCGGTGCGACCAGCAAACGAACCAGACGCCCGATGAACCAATAGCGCCCACCCCGGCAACCGCTTTTGGAGGACCGCAGGATCCGGGAAATTGGGGGTCCAATCCCGCTGATCCCAACAACGGCGACATTCTTTCGTCTCTCGCCAGCGGCATTTGGAACATTGCCCAAGGGGTCTTCAACGACGGAGTCGACAACATCAGCGGTGCGATCATCTCCGCCCAAAATGGAGATTATGTCATGGCCGGCCTGCAGGCCTTGGCGGCGGCGGGCGATGTCGCCGGCGTGGCGCTTACCGCCGCCGAAGCTGTGGGTTTAGGCGGCGCGGAGCTAGCGGCTGAAGGCGTGGAGGTGGCTGAAGGCGCGGAGGTGGCTGAAGGCGCGGAGGCAGTTGGGGGCGCTCAGGCAGTTGGCGGCGCGGAGGTGGCTCAAGGCGCGGAGGTAGTTGGCGGCGCGGAGCTAGCGGCTGAAGGCGCGGAGGTGGCCGAAGGAGCGGAAGTGGCTGAAGCCGCAAAGGGCGCACCTTTGCCTGGATCACCCGAGTTTATCGGTCCAATGCCAGCCGCAGAGGATGCGGGGGCTGCTTTACAGCGGCCATACATCAGGAATGCAACGCGGCAAGCGGTTGAAGATGCTGCGCCAAGGACAGCGGATGGATTGCCGATCGATCCGAACACTCTACAGCCGATCGAGGGCACGCCCGATCTCGGTCACAAGCCGGGCAACGAGTTCTGGCGGGAAAAAGCACAAGCCGAAGCTGAGGGGCTCACGCAAAAGCAGTTCAACGATCGAATGAACGACCCCAGCAAGTATCAACTGGAAGACCCTTCCTCCAATCGGAGCCACAAGTATGAGCAGCCCTGACGTAGACGCCGTTCACAAGGCGGTGATGAGACATAGCTTGCCCGAGGTCACCCAAGCCCTTGCGCAAGGGAAAGGCGTTGACGCATTAGACCGCGAGGGTCGGACGGCGCTGTTCTATGTGGCCAAGGATGGTGACTCGGTGATCGCCGCCGAGCTTATTCGGCATGGGGCGAACGTGAATGCCCAGGACAAGAGTCTGGAAACACCTCTGCACTTTGCCGCGCGCGCGTACCAGCCTGAAGTTGCTGAGCTACTACTCAAGAACGGGGCAAACGTGAATGCTCAAGACGCTCATGGAAACACCCCTTTGTCGCGCGCCGTCTTCGACTCGCGCGGCCGTGGTCAGATGATCAAGTTGCTTCTGTCCTCCGGCGCAAATAAGGCTCTGAAAAACAAGCATGGTGTCTCACCGGAAGACCTGGCAAAGTCCATCGGTAACTATGACGTAAGCACGTTCCTTGTGGGATAACGGTGGGCTTCGACCGGGAAAATGACAGTGCAAAAACGACCCACTTGAAACCCACTGGATCGGTAGTTCGCGCTAACTTCCCGCTATGGCGGGAGTTGCCAGCGTCGTCGCCGCCGCGCAAGGTGTAAACGACGGCCAGTCCATTTTTCAGCGCCGAGGGGAATTTCGCCGGTCAATCTATTGCGGATGTAGCTGGACAGCTCCGTGCCGGGACGTTGACGGCTGCGGATGTTCCGGTCCGGTAGTGTCCGTCAAGGGGGTTGTTGCCCAAATCACGAGAGATGTAAGTGAGTATGTGATAAGTTGGGCATGGCTTATGCTGTATCCATCTTAATATGATGGGTATACAAAATAATCAATCCGAGCTCTTCAGTTACCAGGTTGACTTGGACCAGCGTGTGCGTCGCGATAACCCACTCCGTGCGATCCGAGAGAAGGTCGACTTCGCGTGGGTTCGAGCCGACGTCGCCCACCTCTACGGTCACAACGGGAACGAATCCGTGGACCCGGAGGTGATCCTGAAGCTCCTGTTCCTCCTTTTCCTCGACAACATCAAGAGCGAACGGGAGCTGATGCGGATCGTGCCGGAGCGACTGGACTACCTCTGGTTCTTGGGGTACGGGCTGGACGACCATATTCCGAACCACAGCGGTTTGTCGAAGGCGCGCACTCGTTGGGGCCGGGAAGTGTTCGAGCGCATGTTTGTGCGCACGGTCACCCAATGCGTCTCGTTGGGTTTGGTGGATGGCAGGAAGCTCCATATCGACAGCAGCTTGGTCGAGGCGGATGCCTCGAGAGAATCGACTGTAAAAGCTTCTTCCGAGATGGTCGCGGCGCTGCGCGCGGCGTATGCGGTTGAAGAATCGAAATTCGAAATCGCCGACGACGATCGGCGGACTGTGCCGATGCACCGGGAAAACTTCTGCAAGACTGATCCGGATGCAACGTTGGTGGCACGGGATCCGCGGAGCGCACAAGCTGCCCCGAAGCCCCGCTACAAGAGCCATCGAATCGTGGACGATCGTTGCGGAGTGATCACGGCCGTCGAAACCACCCCGGGACATATCCGCGACGGCAACTGTGTGCCGGCCCTTGTCGAGCAACACCACCTCACAAGCGGTGTGGCACCAGAGACCGTAGTGGGCGACCAACACTATGGCACGCGGGAAAACTTCCGCCATTTGCAGGCGCTCGGTCTGCGCACGCACATGAAGGTTCTACGCTCGAAAGGAATGGCCGAAAAGCACGGTGTCTTCCACGCGACCGAGTTTATATATAACGCCGAGACCGACACGTTTCGTTGCCCCGCCGGGCAGGCGCTCACGCGACGTGGCTACAATAAGAATGAGAAGGGCTGGAATTACCGAGCCGAAGGCAAACTTTGCGCGGTATGCGCGATGCGGCCCCAATGCACTAAAAATGCCAGTCCAACGCACTCACGGATGATCACACGCCCTGATGGCTATGAGCTGCTGGTGACCGGCTGGGCGCAAGCTGCGAGTAGCGAAGCAAAACGCGATCGGAAGCGCAGAATGACTCTCGTCGAGGGCACCTTCGGCCAAGCGGCCCAGAATCATCACTTCAAACGCGCTCGCTGGCGCCGACTTTGGCGGCAATCCATCCAGGATCACCTGATTGCGGCCGTTCAAAACGTGAAAAAGATCATAACCCACGGCTTGAAGCCGACGGAATCGCTTCTTTCGCCCGAGTTTCCGCCGATTGATACCTTCCCAAACACGATGGCTGAGATTACGGCGGCCCTTCGGTGCCTGTTGGGCCTCTTTTGTCCTAGTCTCACTTTGCAGTGAAATCATCGCTTCAATCGTCAGCTATGAAGTCCCGGCTGTGCTTCGGGCAACAGCCCCCATGACGGACACTACCATCTGCTGCCGGAGCCCGCGAATGCGCGTCCCTGGGACTCATGCCGCCCGAAAGGGCGACGCGGCCGAAGGCGGTGGGGGGCCCGCCGCCGGGGCCGACCGAGCCGCCAGGAGCGTCCAATGGCACGTTATGTCCCCAAGTAGGTGTCCACGAGGAGGGAGCCTCGCGATCGACGAAGTGGCGGGATGGCGCGGCCAGCCCCGAGCCTACTTGACATAACGCTGCATTGGACGCGGG
>Ga0182018_10003944_pt1 | contig 12911 bp, 9 predicted proteins | sample 812P2MmetaG_FD_120490 | JGI IMG/M metagenome (GOLD analysis project Ga0182018, IMG submission 120490) | Permafrost microbial communities from Stordalen Mire, Sweden - 812P2M metaG | ecosystem: Environmental > Terrestrial > Soil > Wetlands > Permafrost | place: Sweden: Stordalen | collected...
ATCCTCCGCCATCGAGTACGCGTAAGACACGCCAGCCACCAGGCCGTGCGAGAAGCGCTTGGTCAGCTTCATCTGCAGAGCGTCGTACCAGGAAGCGCCCAGCGGCTCCCACAATGCAGCGATGCTGCTGTACTGCGGGAACGGCCGGAGGCTTTGCAGCACCGTGCCGGAGCTGGGAAAATTCGCGTAGGGTTTGCTGAACCCGGCGGCAATCGCGGCCGCGGAAGTAATCGTCGAACTCAGCAGCGTGCGGGTCGTGGCGTTCGTGAGATCGCCGAGTCCGTGGGCCGCAAGCACAGCCGGACTGACGGCATCGTAACTCACCAGGCTGCCAACGCCGTGTGATTCGTCGCCACCCCCGCCAGCGTTCAGCCACACCCCATGGTTGCCAATGTAGGAAGCTTCGATGACAATGTCCTTGGCGATTTCCCGCTGAAGGGAGATATTCCACTGGTCTACGCGGGGAGGGCGTGCGCCATTCGGGTCCATGAAAGCGGGAGCGCTCGTTACGGCGGCGCCGGGAGTCACCAGCGCGCCCGGATCGTAAGCGGCTGCGTTGAGAGACGCCGTAGAGAAGGTAGGGAAGCTAGTCAAAGGCTGCGATAAAGAACCTTCGGCAACGCCGTTACCGATCGATGGTTGGCTCAGGCTGTTGAAACCCATGGATACGGTGGAGGGCTGTGACGACGTGGGCGCCAACTTGCCGTAACTAAAGCCCCAGCCGCCCCGAAGCACGGTCTTGGCATCGAGTTGGTAGGCCAAACCGAGCCGCGGAGCGAAGGCGTAGGGGTAAGTTTTCACGAGGGCGCAATCGCAACGCCCCGGTCCCGACCCTTCATAGATGACGCCGCCCAAAAGTCCGTTGGCGTTCTCGTTAACCACCGTGGGGCTGAAACTGGCTTCGCGACTGTGCAGCTCATTGAGAGGTGCCTGCACATCCCACCGCAGACCGTAGTCGAGGGTGAACTTTCTGGTGATCTTCCAGGTATCTTGCAGAAACAGGCCCCACGCAGCGCGGCGGTACAGCGGGGCGCTGAAATTGCCCATCGACACGCTGTCGAACTGGCCGAGCAGGAAGCTGGCCCACGCGGAGCCAATTCCCGTTCCACTCGGCAGCACCTGCCCGTACAGCGGCTGCGCCGTCTCCGCGCTACTGAATGAGTAGGAGGGGCTCAGGTTGACGAAGTTGTCGAGTACTTCCTGGTCGATCTTCCAGGTGAAGCCGCCCTTGATCGTGTGGTTGCCGTTCACCCAGGCAAGACTGCCATTGGCAACCGGCTTCGAGTCGATCGAATGCAAGCGGGTCCCCGGCCCCATTGACGGAACCATGCCACCTAAGACACTGTCGCCGATGCCCGATATGCGAGGGAAGCCTGTACCGGCCGCTCCCTGGATGCCCAACGTGGTACTGTCGAAACCGGCGCTGGCAATGGGTACCGTATCCGGATTCCGGTGGTGTATGTAACCCACGCCGAAATGAAACAACAGCCGCGGCGAGAGGGTCTGATCGTAGTTAATCCGTCCTGTCTTCGTCCGGATAAGCTGGTCCCGGACCTGCGATAGAGCCGGCGGCAAACCGTCCACTCCGTTCGACTTATCGGTATCCAGATACTCTAAATAGCCGGACAGCTTGATCTTTTCGCCAATGTTCTGGTCGATCTTGACGGAAGGCAGATACTGCAGTTTATAGAACGCCCCGGATTCCGCGAAGTTATTGACGTACGCGCCCGCGGGGCCGACATCGGCGGCGGGAAAGTACGACATAATCTTGACGGCCACTGGATCGAAACGGGCCTGCGGGATGGTATTGTTCGGGAACACGTTGAGTACGCGCTCGCCGGCAGAATTGAGCACCGCGCTGGCCGGATCGTAGATCGCGTTCTGAATGATCGCCCGGCCCGCGAAGTCGGTACCGAGGTTCCGGTCTGGGGGACTGGTCACAAGCAGGTTGTTGCTCAGATTGCCTGCCAAGTATGCGGCGTTGGGAACGGTGGTGATTCCGTTATACAGTTGCTCGCGATCGCGGTAATACTCAAGGCTGAAAAAGAAGAAGGTCTTGTTCTTGCCGTTGTAGACCTTCGGGATCCGCACCGGACCGCCGAGCGTAAAGCCGTAGTCGTCCAGGTGCTTCACCACTTTGGTGTGGAGGCCAGTGCCGTTGTTGGTGAACGGGATACCGGCGTTCATAAAAGTATTCTCGAAGTATTCGTAGACGCTGCCGTGGTACTTATTGGTGCCGCTCTTGACCGTGAAGTTGTATAGTCCTCCGCCACCAACCGAGCCGTACTCCGCGGAGAAGTTCGAAGTCTGCAGCGTGAACTGCTCGATCGCCTCGACCGAGGGTTGCTGTTCGTCCGAGACCTCGTTCTGGTAGGCGCTGTCCATCTCCTGGCCTTCGAGCATGATCTTAAAGTTGGCGTTGCCCCCGTTGATGGAGATGGATTGCCATCCACTAAACGTGGCGCCGGGGGTCATCTGAACGAACGAATACGGATTGCGAATCGCGCCCGCGCCGATTCCGAAATTGATCGGCAACTCGGCAATCTGCTTATCCGAAAGCGTTGTCTCCTGTTCGGCGTTCTCGGTCTTCAACAGGGTCGACTCAGCGACCACCTCAACCGACTGGGTGGCAGTGCCCACTTGCATCGCTATATTGACACGGGTAGTGGTGGCAAGGTCCACCTGGACATTGGACTCACTGAATTTGCTGAAACCGGCATGGTCGGCAGTGAGCGTGTACCTGCCAACCGGCACTGTGGGCAGCGTATAGTTGCCGGTTCCCGTAGTAACCGTTTCAAACTTGGTTCCCGTAGCCGGGTTGGTCAAGATGATCTGGACGCCTGGAATTAAGGCACCCGAGCTATCTGCGACCGTACCGGTGAGGGTGCCGCCGGTCTGGGCGACGACCGTCGCAAAGGGACACAAAAAAACCGCCAGTCCGAGCAATCTGGCGGTGAACATCGTTCTCTTTTTCTGCACGTGGACCTCCCCTGGCGTAGGTCTGACCTGACGCATCCGTAAGATAACTTGGGTCACTCGATCCGAGCTGAAACGGAACCTTCCCGCCGCACGGCTGCGATCAGAATCGCCGACGCGCTAGCGGATCGTAGCGAAATGCTCTCAAGAATGCGTTGCTGTGTTTATATATCAGAACCTCCTCTTAGTCAAGAGGGAAATGATGAATATAATCCTGTTGAGCCGCTGAACTGCGTGTTCGTGCGTGATTTTTGTACGTTTAGTCGCACACGTCGTGCGGCGCGACTGGATTGCCTGTCTCGGCGTCCAGCGCCAGCATGGAGCACGAGTGCAGATTGTCGCGGCCGCGCTCATCGTCGTTGTAGTCCGGGCCGGGATTGCCCGTCGGCCAATTATCAGGTTGAACGCGTCGTACTTGTTCTTCACCTCCGCCACGTTGATGTTCATGAACTCCACCGGGTGGTCCGACGGGTTGTAGATGGCGTGCGAATGGCCCCTTCGGCAGGGAGCGCCCACAGTGCCCTTCAAGACCGACGTCCGGGAACGGCTGCGGGTATACTTGCTGGGATCGGTGTGGCCGATCCGTGAATTCAGGGGATCGCGGGGCAACAACGGGATTGCGGCCGCGAGCAACAGTACCAGAGCTTTTTTCATTTCGTCTTTACTCCACTAATCCGAACACGATTATGTTCTGCCCGGATGCCGCACCCAGGTATTGCTTGCCGTCGAACTGGTAGGTCATGGGAGAAGCTTTCCAAAGCTGGTTGGTCTGGAACTGCCAGAGCGGCTTGCCGTGCGCGGCATCCACCGCCTCGAACGCTCCGCTGTCCTCGCCAAAAAAAACCAGCCCGCTGGCGGTGGTCAGCGTCCCTCCCCAGGAGTCTCCCCGTCCCACCTGCGGCAGTTCCCAGGCAAACTTGCCCGTCCGGATATCGATGGCGCGCAGCACCTTTTGCCGCGGCTCATCGGTAGCCGTTCGAGCGTTGCCGCCCAGGTAACCCCTGCCCGCTTCCCACTCCACCGGCCGCTTGCTGACGATGCTGCAACCCTCTTTCGCCTGCACGTAAAAGAACCCCGTCGCCGGATTGTAGGAGGTCGAAAACCAGTTGGTGGCGCCGTCTTGCGCCGGGCAGACCTTGGCGCCTTTGGCATTGGGCATTTCCAGATCGGGTTTGAGCATGGGGCGTCCATCCGGCCCAATTCCAGTTGCCCAATTGACATTCTTGACGAACGGCTGGGCTAACAGCAGCTTCCCGTCGACGCGGTCGAGCACGTAGAAGAAGCCGTTGCGATTGGCCTGGATCAGGAGCTTCCGAGGCTGCCCCTGCCAGTTGGCGTCCACCAGCACGGGAGTCTCGGTGGCGTCCCAATCCCATACGTCGTGCGGCGTGAACTGGTAATACCACTTCAGCTTGCCGGTCTTGGCGTCGAGCGCCAGCATGGAGCACGAGTACAGATTGTCGCCGCCGCGCTCATCGTCGTTGTAGTCAGGGCCGGGATTGCCCGTCGGCCAATACACCGTATCGAGCTGCGGGTCGTAAGTGCCGGTGAGCCAGGTGACCGCCGAAGGGTGCTCGATGGCTTTGCCCTTCCATGTTTCGGAGCCCGGTTCGCCGGGCGCGGGAACGGTCCAGGTCCGCCACGCCTCTTTTCCCGTGGCCCGATCGTAGGCGGCCAGGAAACCGCGAACCCCCTGTTCGCCGCCGGCGGTGCCGGAGATCACCAGTTCGCCCACCACCAGTGGCGCCGAGGTGGCATTGTAGTTCTGGTGCCAGTCGGCCATCTCGGTTTCCCACAGGATGGCCCCGGTGAAGCGGTTCAGGGCGAGAAGGTGGGCGTTGTCGGTGGCCATGAACACGCGGTCTCCCGCCTGCGCCACGCCGCGATTGAAGCCGCCGGCCGCATTGCCCACCAAGCCTTTGGTCCGCGGCCGCTGAAAATGCCACAACTCGCGTCCGTTGCCGGCATCGAGCGCGTAGCATTCGTTCCCGCTGGTGACGTACATGATTCCATCCACCACCACAGGGGTGGTCTCCAGGCGGGTCACGTTCGGCATGGTGAAGACCCATCGCGGCGCCAGTTTGGCGACGTTGGCCGGCGCGATCTGGGTGAGCGTGGTGTAACGGTTGCCGCTCACGTTGCCGTTGTAAGTGGACCAGTCGGTTTGCGAAGTCACGGCGCGATAGCGGCCCTCGCCATCGGTACGGAACAGATGAATGCGTTGATCGTCGGTCCGCAGTGCCAGGTCGAGCGAGCTTTCGCCGAGAACCAGGCCTTCCATGGGTTTGCCGTCCGTGGTCTCGACAGTCTTGCGAACGGGCGCGAAACCGCGGCGCGGGGGCCGAAGGGTGCGCAGGAAAGCGACGAGGTCGTTCATCTCCTGGTTGCCCAGATTAAACGCCGGCATGCCTCTGGTGGGAATGCCGGTTTTGACCAGGTCCGCCAGTTCCGGATCTGTCCGGTTGGGGAGCCGGAAAAGAATGGAGGGCGCCAATTCGCCTCCCGCGCCGTCGCCGCCATGGCAAACCGAGCAGTTGTTGTCATACTGCCGCTGCCCCGGGGAGGCAGCGGCCGATCGAGGCTGAGGAGCGGGCTGGGCGAAGGCAGGGGCAACCAGCAGCAGATACAGAGGCATCAGTGGAGTGCGCATAAAATTGCGGTTAGTATATCCCATCGGCCAGTGGGTTTGAAGCGGCAACCTTTGGCGGTCCCAAAACGCCGCTCATGACGGGGCGCCCTCCGGGACCGGCTCTGGAGATTCAGTGGCGCCACGGCGCCGCGACCCGGGCAGATAGTGCTCGGGGGGAGGATCCGTTTCCAGCATACTGGCATTTCCGCGCCGAATCCAGCATAATTAGAAAACCCCCCCGAGAAGAAAGAGCCTGGAACTGCGTGTCGAAGAACAACCGGCCCTCGCAAGGCGCTGCCGCTGCACCCGCTCTCAGTGTTGGAGCGGAGGCCAGCGTGCGGCAACTGATCGCCAACGGCAAATATAAAGTCGCTGTCGAAACCGCCAAGGAAATTCACAAGGCGCAGGCTTCGGCCGCCTCCGAAGCGCTGCTGGTGGATGCGTACGGCGCGCGGATTCAATCGCTCCTCGATCAGAAGCTGCCGCTGGAGGCAAAGGGTCTGCTGGAGCTGGTGCATGCGCGCTACCCGTCCGCCCGGGAGCGGCTTAAGGAGCGCAACGGCTCCGTCGGAACCGAGGCCGCCCGCCTCGAAGAGTTGGTGCGGCCGCTGAACGATCCGGAGCTTGGCGCGGAACGCCGCGCCGCCATCGAAGCGGCCATCGCGCGGGAAGGCGACATCGCGCTGGTGGCGGAGTGTGCCGGATTGCCCCCGGAACATCCTCTGCGTAAGGCAGCGTCGGCGTTGCAACGCGCGTTGCTGGCGGTGACCGGAGGGCCGGTGGGCGAGGAAGCGGTGGAACTGCCGGAGGTTTCGCACCGCAGCCCGCTGGGGCCCTGGAAACCGCTGGTGCGCGCCATCGCCTGCTTCTACCGGGGGGAAGACGATGCATGCCGGCGTTACCTTGGAGCCATCAAGGCGGAATCGGCGCCGGCAAGGCTGATTCCGGCGATGCAGGCGATGCTCGACGGCAAGCCGGCAGGCATGAGGCCGGCGGCGGCCGCGCTGGTATCGTCCACCACCTCCGATCCCGCGGCACTGCGGAAGGCCCTGGAGGCTTTGGATCGAGCTTTCGTACCGCACAAGGATTCCACCATTCTCAACGCCATCCGCGAAGCTGTGCGGGCATGCCGCGACGCTGCGCCCGAGCAGGTCGAGAGGCTGAAACAGCACATTTCGGTCCGCGCCGCGTTAGCCGATGTAGACGTGAACAAGGCCCAGGCGGCCATGGGTGGGGCCTCCCGGCACGACGCCTACTTTCTGCGGCTATTCGCGCGTGGCATGGAGGAGGTTCGGGACACCGAGAATCTCTTGTCGGCCTGCGCGATGTGGGATGAGTTCCGGCAACAGGCGGTGCGTGAAGGATGGTTCGCGGCGAACGGCCCGGAAGCCGCCACGCTCTATCTGCACATGGCCGGCGTGCTGCGAAAACTGCCTCATGGATTGCTGGCGGATCTGCAGAGGAAAGCCCTTCGGAAGGGCCAACAGTCCGCGGAGGAGTTGTATTTCCTGTTCCCCGAAAAGCTGTATGGACGCGCCTGCGCGCTCGATCCGCATTTCGAATCGTTCTCGCAATGGATGGAGTGGGCGAAAAGCAGTCACGCAATGGATGCCGGGAAAGTGGCCGAAGCGTGGCACAAGATCCGCCCCATGGATATCGAGCCGATTCTCGTCCTGATGGACGCGAAGGAGAACCGAAACGCGTTCCAGGCGTCGTTGCAATATCTGGCAAAGGCGGAGCGCATCGACAGCGTTCATCCCGCCGTGCGCCAGGCGCGGATGCGTCTGCTGGCGGGCGCCGCTCTGCGGCATCTCCAGCAGAAAAAACCGAACCTGGCGGAGAATGATCTGGCCGAGATCGCGGCGCTGCCCCAGGCCCAGCAGGGTGACCGGCCGGCTTTCTTGGCGGCCTTGCGTTACATGGTCTGCGCGGTCCGCGGCGATGGCGTTGCGGCGGCCGCGCATCGCGCGGAAGTGGAGCGCTTGCTCGGGAGCAAAGCGGCCGCGGCGCTGTCGATCTTCGGCGTGGCGGAGGCGTGCAAGCGGGAGGCGCTCGAAAAGCCGCCCGCCATCGAGACGTTCGGCAAACAGGAACGCGCCGGGCTGCCCGAGGCCATGATTCGCGTCATCGACATAGCCAAGGACATGCAAATCGACCAGCAGATCCCCCACGGGTGGCTGGCGGAGACGGCGAAGCAATTCGCGCGCAGCAGCCAGTCGCTCAAGGTGGGCCAGCTTCGGACCTTGGCGGAAGCGGCCCTGAGCGCGGAACAGTTCGAACTGACGTATGCGGTTTCCACGGTAGGGCTGGAACGCGGCGGCGCGACCGAAGCGGGCTTTCTTCTGTTGCGGGCACGGTCCTTACCGAGGGGTGGGGAGCGGTGGGCCGTGTGCGCCGTGGCGGCAGCGCAGCTTGCGCGCCAGCAGCGGCAGATGGATGTGGTGGATGAAGCGGTGGAACTGCTTGCCGTTTCCCCATTCGTCGACGATCTCACCCTGACCCCCGAACAGGCCCGCACGGTGGTCCAAAAAGAGAAGGCGGAACGGGCGTTCCCCACGGCATACCGGCGCGGCCCCGACTATGGCGATCTCTTCGGGGAGGGCTTGTGCGATTGTCCCAACTGCCGCCGCGCGCGCGGCGAGGCGATGAGTCCATCGGAAGATTTCGACGAGGAGGATGGCGAGGTCGACCTGGACGCGATTCTCGACGGCATGCCTCTCCCGCCAGGCATGCCGCCGGAGATCGGGAGAATGCTGCTTGAGGAGAGCATGAAGGCGATGCAGCGCGGCGAGTCCATGGATTCCGTGATGAACCGGCTGTTCGGATCGGGGCCGGGATCCGGCGGGAAACGCAAGAAAGGCAGGCGGCGCTAATGGAACCCAGAGAAGTGCTGGGCATCGCCCCGGACGCCGCCGAAGAAGAGATCCGCGCGGCTTACGTGCGCAAGGTGAAGGAACATCCGCCGGACCGTTCGCCGGAGGAGTTCGAGCGTATTCGCGATGCCTACGATAGCCTGCGCGATCCCCGGCGCCGTATGCGCGACAGGCTGCTTGCCGTCGATCCTTTTGCGCCGTTTGTTTCGGTTGTCGAACTCAAAGCGGGGCAGCGCCGGTTCGCCGGGCCGCAGCCATGGCTGGAGGTCCTGAAGGGAAAGTGACCGGGGGGATGAGCCGGGAAGAGATCCTGCGGCGCTTTCAGAAATGGCTGGACGGGGCGCTGGCCGCCGAGGAGCCGCCGCAAGGTGTGGAGGCGGAAATTCTGGCGGCGGTGGTGGCGCGCGATCGCGAGGGCCCCGCGCCCGCGGCCGCTTACTCTTTGTGGTCGGCCATGACGGCGCTCACGCAGGAGGTCAAGCTACAGGGAAGGTCCTTCAAGGAATTGAACGAAACGCTGGGCTCGCAAGCCAGCCGGATGGCCGAACGCGAGCGCGACCTCCTGGTGGGTGAAACCGAGCGCCGTTGTCGCAAGCAAGCGCTTGGAGTATTGATCGATCTGCGCGACCGGCTGGAGCGCGGCGTCGAATCGGTGCGGGTAAGCGGGGGCGCGGTCCCGAAGGCCGCCCGGCCGGGCTGGCTGGCGCGCATCTTTTCGCCGCCGGACCAGCCGCAGGCGGAGGAGGATGCCACCGATACAACGCTGGCAGCCCTGAAGAAAGGGTACGAACTGGGGATCGAGCGGCTGGATCAAGCGCTGGAGGAATTCAACGCGCGCGAAATTCCGTGTAAAGGGCAGGCGTTCGATCCGCGGCGCATGAACGCCGTCGACCGCCAGGAATCGAGCGCCGTTCCCGAAGGCACGGTGATCGAGGTTTACCGCAGCGGTTACGAATGGAATGGAGAAATGTTTCGACCGGCGCAGGTGAAGGTTTCGTGCGCGCCGGAGGGGAAAGAAAATGAATGAACTCATCGTCGGTATCGACTTAGGGACCACCAATTCGGAGATCGCCGCATTCACGCGCGGCCAGGTGCGGGTGCTGGGGCCGGGAGATTCGCGCATGCTGCCTTCCTGCGTGGGATTTTCGCAGGCGGGAGAACTGCTGGTGGGCGAAGCGGCGCGCAACCAGCAAGCGCTTTATCCCGAGCGCACGGTGCGCAGCATCAAGCGCAAGATGGGCAGCGAGGAAAAAGTGCGCGTGGGCAATAAGGATTTTCTGCCGCAGGAGATCTCCGCGCTGATCCTGCGCGAGCTCGCGGAGTGGGCGCACCGCGCGCTGGGCGAGCGCCCGCAAAAGGCCGTGATCACCGTGCCCGCCTACTTTTCGGACGCACAACGGAACGCAACCCGCGAGGCCGGCGCGCTGGCCGGACTGGAAGTGGTGCGCATTCTCAACGAGCCCACGGCGGCCAGCCTGGCCTACGGCTACGGCGACGGGTCGCGGCACACGGCGCTGATTTACGACCTGGGCGGCGGCACCTTCGACGTCTCGGTGGTGACGGTGGAAGGCGACATCACCGAGGTGCTGGCGAGCCACGGCAACAACCACCTGGGCGGCGACGATTTCGACGATCTGCTGGCCGAGCGTCTGACGGCGGAGTTCGAAAAGCAGCACGGCGTAGATGTCCGCCAGGGGCACCCGGCGGCGAAAGCGCGGCTCTGGTGGGCGGCGGAAGAGGCCAAGAAGAAGCTCAGCTTCGAACCGTACGTCAAGATCCGCGAGGAGGCGTTGGTTTCGAAGCTCTTCCGGCCCCTGCATCTCGAAGTGGAAATTTCGCGCGAAGAATATGAGGCCATGATCCGTCCGCTGGTGGAATCGACCCTCGACAGCGTGTCCAAAGCGCTGCAGGATTCCGGCAAGAAACCCGGCGAGATGGATGCGATTCTGTTGGTGGGCGGCTCGACGCGCACGCCGTTGGTCTCCAGCCTGCTCCTCGAAAAGACCGGCCTCGAGCCGCGGCAGGACGTGCATCCCGATCTCGCCGTGGCGCTGGGCGCCGGGGTGATGGCGTCGCGCCTCGCGGGGCGCGCGGTGGAACGCGTGCTGGTGGACGTGTCGCCGTACTCCTTCGGCGTTTCCTATCTCGGCGAGCGCGGCGGATACGAGTATGCGCACTGTTACAAGCCGATTATCCGGCGCAACACGCCGTTGCCTTTGACGCGCACCGAGCGATACTTCACCAGCCACCCCTACCAAACCGAGGTGGAAGTGGAGGTGTATCAGGGCGACGATGAGGACGCGCTGAAGAACATCCTGGTGGGGGATTTTCGCATCGAAGGCCTGACCCAGGTGGAAGAGGAAAACGAGATTCTTTGCCGCATGCGCCTCGATCTGGACGGCATTCTGGAGGTCGCGGCGGTGGAGAAGCGGACCGGCAAGTCGACGCAGATCCGGATCGCCAATGCGCTGCACGCCAAGAGCGTCGAGGAGATCGCGGCGGGGCGGAAGCGGATTCAGGAGTTGTACCAGACGCGCGGCGAGACGGTGGACGACGAGTGGGAGACAACGGAAGATCTCGAAGAAGATGTGGTGGATGCGGGCGCCGGGGCGATTGAGGCACCGGCCCCCGCGCCCGCGGACGGCGGCACGGAAATCGAGAGCTTGCTGGAGCGTTCGCGCGGCCTGCTCGCCACAATGCACGCGGAGGACCGCGAGGAGGCGATCGATCTGCACGAGAAAATCGAATTGGCCCTGGCGTCGGGCGACGCGGCGGCGTTGACGGAGGCTACCGGTGCGTTGAAGGAATTGCTGTTCTTTATTGAGGGCGGAAAGTGATCCGCGTGGTCTACGGGCTGGTGCGAGCGGCGTCGGCATTCTTTTCGACACTGAGGCGGCGCGCTCCCCAGGCCGCCCCTCGCGCTGTCCCGGAGGCGCCGCGCGCGGCGCTTTCCCGCGGATTGCGGCAGGCGGGCGTCGAGAACCGGTGCCCGGTCTGCCAGGCGCGTTTTCGCGGCGCGTCGGTTTGCTCGCGATGCGGCGCGGATCTGGAGCCGCTGATGCGGCTGACGGTGGAGGCTTGGCAATTGCGTCAGGCGGCCCGGCAGGCGCTGGACGCCGGAGAGGTGGATCGGGCGCTGGGGCTCGCAAGTGAGGCGCAAGGGGTCCAAGGCACCGGGAGCGGGGAGGTGTTACGGTTGTTGGGCGCTTGGTTGAAGACGGAAGGCATGCCGACGGCGCGGTAGCTTGCCAAGGGGCGCCGAAACCACTCTGCGCCTGCGACGCGCTCGATGGTGTTGGCGCTTCGCGGGCACGGGACGTCGTGACGCTGGGCGGCTTATGCGACAGGCTGGGAGGCGGGAGCAAGGGGTTAGGCTATGACAGTGACGCTGGAGCTTTCACGGGAACGAAAAGCGGCGCTTACGACGCAGGCCGAGGCTCGTGGGATGAGCCTGGAACAGTGGCTGCCGGAACTTACCGAGCAACTCGCACCGCGCGCTTCTATCGCCCACTTGCAGAAAACGAATCCCCGGGAGTGGGCGCGTCAATTCCATACGTGGGCCGAAAGCCACGACCCTACAACGCTGCCGCTTCCCGACGAGGCCGTGAGCCGCGACAGTATTTACCCCGACCGGTTTTAATGGCCCACGTACTCGTCGACACGAATATCCTCATACGGGCACTTGCAGCCGCATCAGGTTTGGCCTTTTCAGCAGCCCCTAAATAAAAACCGGGCCGGGATTCATGAGCTGTATGCTATTGCCGACGGGGGCGGTCACACTCAACCGCTTTCCAGTCGTGCCAGCGAGGCCGCTGCCGAATGGTCCCCCACAGCCGCCCACTCATCCCCCATCAAGCCGTGCTATGCGTTACCGTAAAGTTTCATGACTCCTACCCGAATCGCCATCGCTACTACCGATGGCATCTCCGTTTGCGACCACCTGGCTCGCAGTACCGCCTTCCTGATCCTGGAGATTCAGGACGGCGCCATCACTTCCGGCACGTTTCGGAGCCGTCCCACCGACACTTGCGGGAATCACGCCGGATTCGTCGAGATGCTGAGCGGCGCCAACGCCGTGATTTGCGGAGGGATTGGCCAGGGAGCTGCCGATTCGCTCGCCGCCCATGGCATCGAACCGCTGGTGCTGGGCGATCCGCACTCCATCGATGAGGCCGTGAATCGGTTTCTGGCCGGAAGCCTCAGCCTTAGCAGCGAACGCGTTTGTCTCTGCCATTGAGGCGAGGCGGGAAAGGTAATTGATTAGCGGCAGCACGCTGCGCGCGGCTTTTCGTCAGGACTCTTGCTATGCAGTGATTTCAGGTTGGCGAAGTCCGAAAGTCACGAGTCTCGTGGTTTCGAACAAAACAGGTTTTGTAGGGTATCGATGGTGGAAGAAACGCCGCGTTTTACTGCGGTCTGCAGGACGCTGCTAA
>Ga0182018_10003946_pt1 | contig 12907 bp, 11 predicted proteins | sample 812P2MmetaG_FD_120490 | JGI IMG/M metagenome (GOLD analysis project Ga0182018, IMG submission 120490) | Permafrost microbial communities from Stordalen Mire, Sweden - 812P2M metaG | ecosystem: Environmental > Terrestrial > Soil > Wetlands > Permafrost | place: Sweden: Stordalen | collected...
ACCGTGCCGAAAATCGGAGGAAAAAATTCGGAGAGTGGTAAAGCGCGCCTGCTACTCGAGAAGACTCACCTCCCGGTGAATCTCCATTCTACAACAAACCCACCCCGTTCAGGCTTTGCCACCCGCATGAATCTGCTGCGCGAGATAGTTGTCCAGCCCGATCTCCTCGACGACATGCAGTTGCCCTTCCAGGTAATCGATGTGATGCTCTTCGTCCAGCAGGATCTGCTTGAACAACTCGCGCGAGCCGTTGTCGCCCACGTCCGCGGCCGCCTTGGATGGCTTCATTCAACCGCTTCGTTCAACAGCCGTAGGATCTCTTCATTGCCGCGCATGCCAAGATTGTAACCCGGTCGGGAGCTTGCGTCGGTGACGCGCCTTCCCAAGATATATCTTCGTATCCATCAACTACTTGCCGCCCTGGCCCCGTCTCCCGCGCCGGTTCTCGTGCTCTTCTGGAATTAAGGAGGCCCTTCCACGTTGCCCGATCCTCACCTTACCCCCGCCCAACAACGCGCTCTGGCCCTGTTATCCGCCGGTTCTACCGCGGCCGCCGCCGCTCAATCGGTCGGCGTCCATCGCAACACTATCGGCAATTGGCTTCGTTTGTCCGTTTTTCGCGAGGCCCTCACCCAGGCCCAGCGCGACCAGGCCCAAGCTTGGCGCGCGCAGGCCGGGTCGCTCACTTCCCAGGCGGTCGGCGCAATCCAGGCCATCCTGGCCGATCCGCAAGCTCCCGCCGCCCTGCGCCTGCAAGCCGCGCTCGCTATCCGAGGCCCCAGGACCCCAGAACCTGCCGCGCCGCAACCCGCTGCCCGGATCGGCCGCAACGATCCCTGCCCCTGTGGCAGTGGCCGGAAATTCAAGCGTTGCTGTATGCCAACTCGATGATTTAAAAGGACAAATGGCTTTGCTCGTACAAATTCGACGGCGCGCTACCCATGCACAAAACTGCCCAATCATGCACAGCCGCCGACCAGCAGCTACGAACCACCAGCGGGGGCGAGCGAAGCTCCTCTCCCGGCGCTAAGCTAATGTCTTGGCAACTCTCTTCTCCCCCGCGCCGCCCAGCCGCTGGTCCCGCGCCGCGGACGCCTGGCGCTCCACGCTGCGCTACTGCATGCAAACCGAGGTGCATGTCTACGCCCTGGCCGTGGCCGCCAGCCTGCTGCTGTCGTTCTATCCCTTCTTGAACGTCATGCTCTCCTTCTGCCGCGACGTGCTCCGCTGGCCGGCCGCCGTGGACGCCGTCTACCTGTCCATGAACGACTACCTTCCCGGCGACCTGGGCGCATTTCTCAAGCGCAATCTGCCCTTGCGTGGCGCGTTTCAGCCCGTCGCTATGTTGCTGCTGCTGATCGCCGCCAATGGCGTCTTCGAGCCGCTGGAAGTCGCCCTTAACCGTGCCTGGGGCGTCACCCGGAACCGCTCGTACCTACGCAACCAACTGGTCAGTCTCGGCATGATTTTCCTGTGCGGCGGCCTGGCCCTGCTGTCGCTGGTCCTTACCGGTATGAACGCCCAATGGGTGCGCAGCCTCAGCGGCTCGGGTGCCCACCTGGAACTGTGGGTGAGCCTTCTCATCTTCAAGGTGGCCGCCGTCCCCATCGGTATCGTGATATTGTTCCTGATCTATTGGATTTTGCCCAACCGCCGCATCCCGGCCGCGCGTGTGGCGCCCGTGGCGATTCTGGCGGGCTTGGTGCTGGAGGCCATGAAGTACGGATTCCTCTTGATCTGGCCGCTCCTGCACGTCAAGTTGGAGCGCGAGTACGGCGTCTTTCGTAACTCCGCGACGATCCTCATCTGGGGTTTCGCTTCCGCCATGATCGTCCTGGCCGCCGCGCAATGGGCGGCACGCATGGAGAGTCAAAATGAACAACGATCGGACCAACACTTGCAACAAGGATTGGAAAAAGATAGCCCGCGCTAGCGGTATGGCCATTCCCGACTCCGCCCTGGACCGCATCGCGCAATCGCTCGACGCTCTGGAAGCGGACTTTCGTCCGCTGGTGCGCGCCCTCCCGCCGGACACCGAGCCGGCTATCGCCTTCCATGCGGTACTGCCTGCGGCAGCGCATCAAGAAGCGCATCAAGAAGCGGAGGATGCCGAGTGACGCTGCTCGAAGCCGCTGCCGCATTGCGCCGGCGCGAAATATCTTCCGCGGAGCTGACCGCCGCCGCGCTGCAGCGCATCGAGCGGCTCAATCCCTCCACCAACGCCATGCAAACCGTGATGGCCGAGGCCGCCCGCGAGTGCGCCAAACAGGCCGACCAGGAACTGGCGCGGGGCGAAGGCCGCGGTCCGCTGCATGGTATTCCCATCGCGGTCAAGGATCTCTTCCGCACCCAAGGTGTGCGTACCACCGGCGGCTCCAAGTTGTTCGAGGACTACGTGCCGGACCACGATTCGACCGTTGTCGAGTGGCTCCGCGCGGGCGGCGCGGTCCTGATCGGTAAGACCGGCATGCACGAGCTGGCCTACGGCATTACTTCCAGCAATCCGCACTTCGGCGCGATCCGCAATCCGTGGGATCGCGACCGCATCCCAGGCGGCTCTAGCGGCGGATCGGGCGCCGCCGTGGCCGCCGGTATGGTCGCGATGGCTATGGGCAGCGATACGGGCGGTTCCATTCGCATCCCCGCCGCTTTCTGCGGAGTCGTGGGATTGAAGCCCACTTATGGCCGTGTCAGCCGCTACGGCGCGATGCCGCTCGCTTTCACGCTCGACCACATGGGCCCGCTGACCCGCTCCGTGCGCGATGCCGGCGCCGTGCTCAACGTCATCGCCGGCTACGATCCCCGCGACGAAACATCTTCCCGCCGCCCTGGTGGGAACTACGTGCCGGACATCGAACCTTCCATCCGCGGCCTGCGCATCGGCCTCCCGGAGAACTTCTACTTCGAGCGCCTCGACCCGGACGTGGACGCCGCCGTGCGCGCCGCCTTCCATACCGCCGAATCGCGCGGCGCGGAAATCGTCCCGTTGCGGGTGCCGGATATCGCCGCCATCAACACCGTGGCGCGCGTCATCCTGCTGGCCGAAGCCTCCGCCCTGCTGGAGCCGCATTTGGAGCATCGCGATCTTTTCGGCGGCGACGTGCTGGCCCTGCTCGATCAGGGCCGCTTGCTCCCAGCCACCGATTACATCAATGCGCAGCGTCTGCGACGCGCCATGCAGTACGAGTGCGCCGGCCTGTGGGCGCGCGTGGATTGCCTGTTCACCCCCACCACCCCCATCACCGCGCCGCGCATCGGAGAAACTACGGTTACTGTCGGTAGCGAGAATGAAGACGTACGCCTGGCTGCTACCCGCCTGGTGCGCGCCATCAACCCGCTGGGCTTGCCGGCGGTGTCGATTCCCTGCGGCGCCGACCGCCGCGGTCTGCCCATCGGGTTGCAGATAGTAGGCCCGCCCTTCGCCGAAGCCCTTATCTTGCGCGTCGCGCAGGCCCTCGTCCCGGCGGAGGTTCCTGTACCCCCGCTATAATTGCCAAGGAGACCACTGAATGGAAATCACCCGCCGCACTTTACTGCAGGCCGGCGCCCTGCTTGCGGCAACGCCCGCCGCGCGCCCCGCTCCCAGCGACCGCATCGCCGTCGGCGTGATTGGCACGGGCGCGCGCGGGCAGGAGTTGATGGACGCGCTCCAGCAGCATCCGCAGGCCGAAATCGTGGCCCTCGTCGACGCCTATAAAGGGCGGCTCGATCGCGCCCTCAGCCGCGTCAAAGGCGGCGCGGACCGCGCCCGAATCTACCCCACACATCGCGAATTGCTGGCCGAAAAATCCATCGACGCCGTGGTCGTCGCCATACCCGACCATCTGCACAAGGCCGTCGTCGTGGACGCCCTGCGCGCGGGCAAGGACGTCTATTGCGAAAAGCCCTTGACCTATACCGCCGCCGAAGGTCTGGAGATCATTGCGGCCGCCGCCGCCGGCCGGCGCATCGTGCAGGTGGGCAGCCAGGGCCCCAGTTCCGACCCGGAACGTAAAGCCAAGGAAATGATCCGGGCCGGTAAACTCGGCCGCATCACCATGATCCGCGCGGCTTACAATCGCAACACCGCATCCGGCGCGTGGATTTATCCCATCCCGCCGGACGCCTCTCCGGAAAACGTGAACTGGGCCATGTTCCAGGGCGCGGCATCGAACCGCCCCTTCAGCCTGGAACGCTTCTTTCGCTGGCGCTGCTACCAGGAGTACTCGGGCGGCATCGCCACCGATCTCTTCGTGCACCTGTGTACCGCGATCAACTTCCTGATGGATGCCAAAATGCCCGCGCGCGTGGTGGCCATGGGCGAGCTGTATCGCTGGAAGGAAAGCCGCGATGTGCCCGACACGCTCAACGCCATTCTGGAGTACCCGGAGGGCTTCACCGTGAACCTCAGCTCGTCGTTCAATAACGAGCTGAATGCCGAAGCCGGGTTCCAGGTGCTGGGCACCGAGGGCAGCATCACCATCGGCGGAGACGGTCTGGCCTTCTATCCGGAGAACGCCGTGGAGGATAACCGCTGGATCGTGGACGCCTGGGCGCAGCCGCTCGAAGACGCCTATTACAAGGACCCCAAGGTGATCGCCGCCGAAGTTGAGCCGGCCAAGCGCCCACGCAAACCGCCGGTGCGTTTCAAGGACGAAGGCCCCGAACCCACCGTCGCGCACTTTGGGCATTTCTTCGATTCTGTTCGCTCGCGCCAGCCTTACTGGGAGAATGAAGTCGCCGGCCACCATGCCGCCGCCTGCGCCCACATGATCAACCTATCCGCGCAAGAGCGCCGCGTCGTCGCCTGGGACTTCGCCAAAGACCTGATCGCGGCACATGCTACCATCTGATCCCGGGTTGTACACTATGCGGAGAGCGGGATTGTGCGAATCGTCATTCTTGGGCCGACGGACGGGCGCTTCGGTAATCCGCACTTTTCGGTCGGGCGATGGCAATCCCTCACGTATATGGCGCTGACATTGACTCGTGAGCGGGGGCTAATCTTTCGGACTACACACCGGGACAATGTGCCGTGGATTCTCGACAATGGTATGCACGCTCGAAATGGCGAAAAATTCGACCAAAATTACCGGAACATCGGTAATGTCGATCTAATCGACAAGCGTTCGAGGCGTCGGGTTGGCGTGCCACCTGGCGGCACGCTTAGCGACTACGTTCCGTTCTACTTCACTCCATATTCGATCATGATGTACAACATCAGGACAGGCTATGGTTTGAAACAGTTGCCAAATGAAGATATCGTGATCTTCGTTTCATCTCTGTCTCACATTGCCGCGCAGGGGCTGCAGTTCGTTTTCACGAACCAGCACGCTTATCCGCCAATGGCAGAGTACTTCGCGGATTTGTCTCAGCTCGATCGAATTGACTGGTCCCTACTGCAGAGTCGTGATTTCAAGCACGACCCGGACGACCCCGGCAAGAAGGAACGTTACCAAGCGGAGGCACTGATATGGAAGCAGGTGCCGCTTACTGCTTTGCGGGGCGTTTGCTGCTACACGCCGGGCGTTGAACTGCAACTTAAGGCCGAGATTGAACGACGTGCGTTGTCGTTCAACGCCGGTGTCCAACAAAGTTGGTATTTCTTATGATAAATTTTCTCCAAGGCAATTTGCTCGACGCTCCCACGGAAGCTCTGGTCAATACCGTCAATACCGTTGGCGTCATGGGGAAGGGCATCGCCTTGATGTTTAAGGAAACCTTCCCAGACAATTTCCGTGCGTATGAGGAAGCGGTGAAGCGTAAGGAGGTCCGGATCGGCCACATGTTTGTCACCGAGAACTTTGCCCTCGACGGGCCGAAATGGCTGATCAACTTCCCTACGAAGAAACACTGGCGTCAGCCGTCGAAATTGGAATGGATCGCTCAAGGCTTGAAAGACCTGCGGCGAGTCGTTGAGGAGAAGGCGATCCACTCGATCGCATTACCGCCCCTCGGCTGCGGGAATGGTGGGCTTGACTGGTCGGACGTCCGGCTGGAGATAACGCGCGCGATGACTGAACTGCACGGTGTGGACGTGTGGGTATTTGAACCTACGCCGAGGTACCAGAACGTCGCGAAGCGAACTGGCGTCATGAAGCTGACTCCCGCGCGCGCCCTCGTTGCCGAGATGATCCGCCGCTACTGGGTACTTGGAATCGAATGTACGTATCTAGAGGTCCAGAAGCTGTGCTGGTTTCTTGAGCGTACGATTCAAGAGCTAGGGGTGGACGATCCGCTTAATCTCAGGTTCGTAGCTGACAGGTATGGACCTTACTCGGACCGCCTCCGGCATCTTCTCAACAGCCTTGATGGAAGCTATCTCCACTGTGATAAGCGTCTCAGCGATGCTGGTCCAACGGACACGATATGGTTCGACGAAGAACGGCGGCAGTTCGTCGACCTTTTCCTCAAGCAAGAGAATTCGCGTCCGTTGCGCGCCGTCCTGGACCGCACCGCTGAACGCATAGACGGCTTCGAATCGCCACTCGGCTTGGAATTGCTATCGACAGTGGATTGGCTGATCGAACGCGAGCACTGCGACCGGAGCGTCAGCGCTATTCGAGACGGGCTAGGCCAGTGGCCGGCTGGACCAGTAGCCGCCGAAAGGAAACAGCGGCTATTCAATGACCGGCTCATCGGGCTCGCCCTGGATCGCTTGTCGCCATCCCAAATGGAGACAGACTAATCGGGCCGAGCACCCGCCTTGACAACCCCTGCAGAGGAGGCTCAGGCCGGCTGCGCTGGAAAGGCCTCCCGGTCCGCGTCGCGTGCGATAATAGAAGCAAGGCATGCAAGCTACCAGCCAGATCCCGGATGAAACCGCGGTCGTCCTACAGGCTCGCGAAGGCGATGCCAAAGCATTCTCGGAATTGGTGCGCCGTTACGAGGGCAAGATCTTCCGCCTGGCCATGCACATCACCCAGAACCGCGAAGACGCCGAGGATGTGCTGCAGGAGACTTTCCTCAAAGCCTACGAGCATCTCGATCAGTTCCAGGGCAACTCGAAGTTCTATACCTGGATCGTGCGCATCGCCGTCAACCAGGCGCTGATGAAATTGCGCAAGCGCAAGACCGATAAAACGGTTTCGATGGACGAAACCATCGATACTGGCGAGGACACCGTGGCGCGCGAAATCGCGGCTTGGGACGAGAACCCCGAACAGCGCTACTCCCGCGAGGAGGTGAACCAGATTCTCACCTCCGCCGTGGATAGCCTGGCGCCGCCCTATCGCGCGGTTTTCGTGCTGCGCGATATGGAAGAGCTTTCCACGGAAGAAACCGCCGAAGTGCTCAATTTGTCCATCCCGGCGGTCAAGAGCCGGCTGCTGCGCGCGCGCCTGCAACTCCGCGATAAGTTAACCCGTTTCTTCAAGCATAAGGAGGATGACGCCTTTGCTTACATGTAAGGAGTTTTTGCAGGAACTCAGCGATTATCTGGACGAGAACGTCGATGCGGAGATCCGGGCCAAGTTGGAGCACCACATTACCGAGTGCCCCAACTGTTGGGTGGTCTGCGACACCACCAAGAAAACCATCCGCATCTACAAGGGCATGGAGACGCATCCGATTTCGCCGGAAATCGAATCGCGCTTGCTGGCCGCTCTCGAAAGGAAGATGGCGGCTCATCCCAAGTAGCGGGGCGGAATTCCAGCCCAAGCGCCTCAATCATTCGTATCGTAAAGTAAGCATCGGATCTACCTTCGCCGCCCGGCGGGCCGGGATGTAACATGACAAAATGCGCGTTAACCTGCCATAACGTTGCTATAGAGACCCTATAGGAAGGGTAGCAAGCCTCTTATAGACTGTCAATATGAGACTGGTGTAGTGGCTTTTCGCCCCTTCTCCAGCCATTTCAGCAACTCTTCGCGCAGCGTGTTTAAGCTGTTGGTCAAGCGGTCCGTCTCCACATTCAGCGCGTAGCGCTCCGTGGCGGGGTCTTCGGAATGCGCCAGCGCGTGATGATCCTCGCGCAAGTCGGGCAGCTCGCCGGGCTTCAAAGGCGAGCCGCGCAACGCTCCCGCAAGGGAATGCAGGGTCAACTCCACGTCGTTGGCAAAGCGCCGGGACGCTTCGCGCGGCGGCGCGGGATGGCTGGCGTGCAGGCCCGCCTCCAGCCCCATAATTGCGTAGATCAGGCTGTGCGAGCTGGCCAACAGGCCGCTGAGAACCGCCACGGTTTCCGGCGTAGTGCCAGGCTCTGCGCGCAAGCGGTCGAAAGAGGCCTCCAGGGTCGAACGCGCCCGCCGGGCGGCCAGACGGGCGCGATCCAAAGCGTCTTCGGAGGACCCACCGGACCCGATGTATCTCTCGCGAATGGCGTGGAAGTATTCACGGTAAGCGTCCAGCATTTGGGCCATCGCGTCCTGCACGCGGGTGCGCTCGCGCGTGGGCCAGAGCGAGTATGCCGCCAGCGCGATGGCGCCGCCGATGGCGGTGTTCAAACCGCGCGCTGCGATCACCTCCTTCGGAGAGACGCCCGCCATGGCGATCAGAAGCACGATCATGCCGGTGACGGCGGTGACGAACAGGCCGTAATTGGCGGGACCCCAGCAGCGCAGCACGAACATCAGCGCCGCGATGGCGCCCACTTGTGCCGCGGGCGCAGCGGGGAGCACATGAAACAGCACGGTAGCGCAGATCAGGCCGGCGAACGTCCCGGCCAGCCGCAGTACGCCGCGGGTGAACGTAGATGCGAAATCCGGTTTCAGGACGATGGCCACGGTCATGGGCAGCCAGTAGGAACGGTGCAATTCGAGACCGCTTCCCAGAGCGTCGCCAAGGGCCACGCAAACCGCCAACCGGATGGCGTGACGGCATGCGGACGAGCGCAAGCTCAGGTTCGCGCGCAGTGTGGCCAGCGTTCCCTCCAGCCGCAGATACCAAGGGCTGTGCACTTCCTGGCGTGCGAAGGCCGTCAGACCGGCCACCGTCGCGTGGGCCGCGAGGTCGAACGCGGAACGCAGTTGGCCGGCCACAGCGTCCATCTGGGCGCGCGCATCCTGCAGGGCGGCCCCTGCCGCGCGCAACCGCTCCGCGAGCGCTTGCAGTTCCTCCAATTGCGGGCGCACGGAGTCCGCCGGCTGCGTGGCCACCAGCGCATCGCCGATCGACTGCAGCACCCGTGAGGCGATTTTAAGGTAAAGATCCAGCAGCGCGGTTTCAGGGCTATCGGGAGCTTCCCGCGCGCTGCGCACCCGCAGGCGGCCCAACGCGAAGAGGCCCAGGCGCGCACGTTCCGCCTGGCTGAGCAGCATACGGTAACGCTCGCCTTCGATTGAATGGTCGCCACCGAGCGATACTAGCGCCGTCTGCGCCTGAGTACTCTGCGCGCTGGCCGGCGGAGGCTGGCCTTCGTCCGGGGGCGTTACGGCGGTGCGCGCCAGCTCGGCATAGAATGCGGCCAGCGCGCGCCGCTCCGGCACGTACTTGCGAATCGGCCAGAAGGCCAGCGCCAGGGCTGTTTGGAGCAACCCCCCGCCCAGCGCCAGCAGGCCCGAGAGCGCGGCAGATTCCGGGGGCAATGGCTTGGCGGCGAAAACCACCAGCGTCACCAGGCTTATGTTCCCAATGTCCGCCGCCGTGGCGCTCAGCGCCACCAACATGCCGGCCGCGAAAGCCCAACCGCCGATTATCGGCACAGCCAAAAGGCGATGGTTGCCGCAGACCGCGCCGGCGAATACGGCCAGTCCTACCAGTGCGCAGGCCGCCAGCATGCGCCGCGCGCGCTGCAAGTAAGGATCGTGGCTATCGGAATACGATACGTTCAGCGCGCCGATGCCGACGATCAGCGCCGCTGGAACAAATCCCAGCGCGATACCCACCGCCAGCGGCAGAGTGAAGCCTAGCGTGTTCCGCAAGGCGATCCACGGGGCGATCTTTTCCTTTTGAAATTGAAGGGCCGCCCGCCAGAAGCTCACTTGGGTGGCTGCGGCTGAGGCGGCTGTTCCTTGGTCTTATCGTCAGGCAGCGGCGGCATATCCTTGTCGTCGAACTTGATCAAGGAGTCGGCCGAGAATTTCCGGTAGAGCCGGAATTCCTTCTCGTTCTTCGACCATTCCCTGCCACTGTGCATCCGCACAGTGGCCACCAACGGCAGAAAGAAGACGTTGTCGCTGCCGCCAATCTTAATGAAGTCGTAGTCCAGCGTCTCCTTGGCCTCCTGGACGGGAAAGGTGGGCGGGATGTTGTCGGCCTCCTGCGTGATGCGCACTATGGTGGTGTACTCTTTGTCGACGAAGACCGATCCATGATAGCCCACCGTGATTCTCTGTACATCGTCCTTGCTTACGCCCGACTCGATGATATATTGGCTGAACTCCAGCGGTATGCGGTACGAAAAGACGTGCGTCCGGCGGCCGCGCAGTGTAGTCCATCTGTCCCACGCGAAGCTGGCGTGGCTTCTAGGCTCGAAGATGTCCCGCATGCCGGTGCCGAAATCGCCCATCGACAAGGCTCCGCCTACCGAAGCGTAAGACGCATCGGTGATCACCTTATCGTTTTGCGAAACCAGCTTGTAATCTTCCTTCTGGTTGAAATAGGAGAGCCGCGCCGTAATGATGTCCTGGAGCCGCCACGCTTCCCTGCCCGTGGTGTCGACATAACGGCGGGTCTGCTCCAAGCAGATGAAATCGGGCAGTCTCTTCGTATAGTTGATGGCGTAGTCCCGCACCTCGTCCAACAGCTTCGCCTGCTCTTCGGACGAGGGCGGCGGAGGAGGAACATAAACGGGCTTCGGAGCGGGCGGCCCCGCTACAGGCAGGCTGGCCGATTCGGTGGCCAGTTCCTTCAGTACCGCCACGGTTTTCGGACCGGCGCCTTGGCCTTGCAGCGTTTCCACGGTATCCAAATCCAAACGCTCAGAAAGGGTCATTTTGCGCAGGGTTTTGGCGACTTCCTGATCTGGGTTCTTGAGCTGAATGGCGGACGTGATGAATTGCTTGATCTGCTGAACCGTGTAGCCTGAACCGGCCCAAACGACCCAGCACATCACATAAACGGCAGCGATGCGGCAAAACCTCATACAGTCTATTGTCGTATAAAACCGCGATCCGGTTTCCGGAAGTAGTGGCTTTTAGCCGGTCTTGCGCGCCGGATCGGCAGGCGCCGCCGGTTTCGAGTCCGCCTCGTCGGCCAGCACCACGATCGAGCTTCTGGGGAACGCGAACTTATGTCCGAGCTGATCGATCACATTCACCTGGCAGACATATTGCCCCGCCGGCAAGCCCTTCAACAGCGTCTGCAGCCGCAGCGGTACCACACCCTGCCGCTTGGCGTTGACGCGGTTGGCCCGCACGGCCGGCGTTTCCATCACCTTCTTATCTCCCTGATAGAAAGCCACGGTGGCCGTCACGCTGGTGATGCCGGCATTTTGGCCTTGACTCTGATTCGCCGCAGCCGCCGGGAACTGCATCACGCCGGGATCGTAAAGCTCCAGATAGACCGATAGCTTCTGTCCGGCCCGGAACACCCGCGTCACATTGGGCATGATCTTCTGGCCGGAATCGTCTATCAGCGGATCCTCAGCCACCAGCTTCTTGCTGTTCTTCGCGCCGGCGATCTGTTCCTTCACAGCCTGTACCTGGTTGCTCAGGATGACCGAGCTCAGGCGCAGGGCGTTCCCCGAGCCGAGATCCGGAATCGTAAAGGGCGCCTCGAATGTGCCGGTCTTGCCCTCCCCGTTTTCGCGAGCCACAAACTTCAAACTGTACTTGCCGGGCGCCAGCGTAAAACCGGTATCGTATTGAATCTGCTTGCGCGTGACTTCCCCAGCCGTGGTTGACGCCACCTTGAGGGGAATCGTGTCGCCTACCACCGAAGCCTGCCGCCCGCGCGCATCCCGTATCTCGGCGATGAAATCCAGCTCGGTGGCCGCCTTGGCGCCTTTATTGCGGAACGACAATGCCGAACCGGGGATGCGCACCGAGATGGGCACGAAGTACTTTCCTTTGGCCAGCCGGAAGTAATCCACCTCCACCGCGATCGGCAGATCGGTCACCGGATTATCGCTTAGCAGCGCTTCCTGCAATTGCGCTTCTTTGTTGGCGCCGGTCATCTTGGCGAATGTCGTGGGAGCATAGTATCCCTGCTTGAAATCCAGCTTGGCTTTTAAGTCCGCCAGCTTAGGCGCCAGCTTCACCTGGATGCGGCGGTACTTGCCATCTTCGGCGGCATTAGTACTCGCATAGCTCAGCATGTAATAACTGCTCATATCCTTCTGCACCTGAGTCATGCCCAAAGTGAGATCGTTGGAATCGAGCAGCGCCTTGCCGCCGGTATCGGCGGCCAGCGTATCCAGGGTCTCTTGCGTATTATGGAAGTTGTCCATGAGCGACTGTTGCGCCGAACCGGTGTACAGGTTCGATCCCACCGAGGCCGCCTGGCTGGCGTCTCCTCCCGGCGGGGTGGCCATCAAGCCGCGCGCGTCGATCGGATAGAAGGCCACATTGGCGCGCATGGCCGCGTTAACCGTCGCCTGAAGCTGCGACTGATTCTCCACGCCGGTCTTCTCGATGCCGCTCGAGATATAGACCAGCGCCTTCTTCTCGGGATAATGCGCCAAGCGGCGGGCGGCCTCTTCCAGCGCGGCCAGCTTGCGGTCGGAATTGAAGATGTTGAACTCGGTCTCGTCGGCCACGAACGACCCGCTGATGTCCTGTGTGTCTGCGCCGGTGTCCGCCATGGTGGACAGCTCGCTCGATTCGCCCACGTGGAAGGCGTGCAGCGTGGAAATTAACTGGTCGCGGTCGGCCGTGAAATCCAGAACGGTTTTCAGTTCGGTTCCGAAGGTCATGATCGAGACCATATCGCTGGTGGTCATCTGCGTGCCGAGGAATTTGATGGCCGCGTCCACCGAGCGGACCTGCTCCTGAGGGGCCATCGTCGAGATATCGAACAGCATTACGATCAGCCGGTGATCGTGCAGATC
>Ga0182018_10003947_pt1 | contig 12901 bp, 13 predicted proteins | sample 812P2MmetaG_FD_120490 | JGI IMG/M metagenome (GOLD analysis project Ga0182018, IMG submission 120490) | Permafrost microbial communities from Stordalen Mire, Sweden - 812P2M metaG | ecosystem: Environmental > Terrestrial > Soil > Wetlands > Permafrost | place: Sweden: Stordalen | collected...
CTCCAGCGCCTCTCGCGCGAGACGGGCGGGCGTTACTTCGAGGTGTCGAAGAAGGAACCTATCGATAAGGTGTACGAGTCGCTCGAAGAGGAACTGCGCAGTCAGTACAGCATCGGATACACCCCCGATACCAAGACTGCATCCACTGACTATCGGCGCATTCACCTGACGACCAGGCAGAAATCGCTGATCGTACAGACGCGCGAAGGGTATTACCCGTCGTACGGAGTACGACGAAGAAGCGCTAACGTAGGCGACCCGCATCGCCCAGTTTGCTTGCGCCGACTCGATAGCTTGAGGGCGTTGCCATCATCGGCGGGAAGCTGTCCAAGCGTCGGGGAAACTCGGCCCGCTCACGAGGCGTAATCTCCCGCATCGCGACTTCGCGGGCGTTAGGAGAGAGTGCGTCCCGCATCTTGGGCATAACGCGGTCTGCTCGACGCAAGCGCGAATCACGGGACACAAGCCGATTTACCATTACTAAACAAATTTCCATCACCAGACCTCGAAAAGGGTCCTCTGAATCGGTCCTGCACCGACTCCGGTCGCTGAAATCCAATTGCCGACCAACTTGTCTGCTGACTTCTGTGCTTTCATTCCAGTAGCACAGGTGAATCTCGCCCCCGTCGACGTCGCGGCGTGATACGCTTGGATACGGCTCGATCCGGGTATGGGCGACTCGAAATTTTACACTCTTACCGAAGCCGCTGCGATGATCGGGATCGCGCCGATCACGTTGAAGCGCTGGCTCTTGGCATCGAAGGTCGATGAGGTAGTACGGGATAGGAATAACTGGCGCAGGTTCACGGATGCCGATGTGCGCCGCATCAAGGAGTTCGCGAATAAGACAACACCTCCGAAGGTGAGACGGAAATGACGGCCACTACGAAATTGCGTCCGAAACAGGTTTTGACAGTCGCCGCCTTGCCGCCAACAGCGTTTGAACCGTACGTGCAATACCTTGCCACGTTACTCAGTGCGACTACTCGCGATGGTGCAACCTCGCGGCCAGCCGAACTGGCATCGGCGTTAGACGGTCAGCCTGGGCGGCAACTCAGGAAGCTTTATACTGCAACTGCGCTTCGAGGTACAGGCACCTATTTCACCGGTTCCAAGCTCGCCAATCGATTGGTTGAGTCACTGGCCAGGCTGCTGCCGAGCGCGTCGCAGGTCGTCGATCCTGCATGCGGTGCGGGGGATCTCCTTGTAGCGTGCGCGCGATATTTCCCCGTCAAGAGCAACGCTATGGAAACGTTGCACGATTGGGGAAGGCGTCTGGCCGGCTTCGACATTAATTCCGCGTTTGTGGAAGCTACGCGCTGCCGTTTGGCGTTGCTCGCCATGGAACGCATCCAGGTCGTTGCGGCGACGCGCAAAGAACTACCGCTGCATGAGATTTTCCCGAGCATTCAGGCGCGTTCGGGCTTGACGGATTGGCAACTGCGGCGCTCTCCGGTGGTTATCGTCGTCAATCCTCCGTTTTCCTATGGCGTGGCGGATGAACGTTGCGCATGGGCTAGTGGTCGCGTTTCACAGGCAGCGTCGTTCATGGATGTTTGCCTGCGCAACGCAACAAAAGGCACGCACATCTTGGCGATTCTACCCGACGTGCTGCGAACCGGAACTCGGTACGAAAAATGGCGGAAGATGATCGCCGAGAAAGCACGTGTGAATAACGTACAGATTGCCGGCCAATTTGATGAGCTGACGGAAATCAGTGTCTTTCTGTTGGAGTTGGTGGTTGGCGAGAGCAACAGCCGAGACAAGGTTGCCTGGGCGCATCCGCCAAGCCTCGGCAGTCTGACGATCAGTAATTTTTTTAGCGTTCACGTCGGCCCAGTCGTCCCATTCCGATTAGACGGCAAAGGCCGCTGGTGTGGATACTTTCATGCGGACCAGCTTCCACCCTGGCAGACGGTGAGCCGCATTGAACAGCGCATTCGTTTTAGGGGCACGACGTACACGCCGCCATTCGTTGCAATCCGCCGAACATCCAAGGCGGATTATCAGGTTCGCTGCATCGGTACGGTGGTGACGGGATCAGAGCCCATCGCGGTAGAAAATCACCTCCTTATCGCGATCCCGCGAGATAAGAAGGTCGCAACCTGCCAAAAACTCCTCCAGGTGCTGCAGCTGGAATCAGCCTCGCGATGGATGAACGAGCGCATTCGGTGTCGTCATCTGACGGTGGGTGCGGTCGGTGATCTTCCCTGGCCGGAGGACGAATCCAATGCCCGCTGAAACCAGAGGTCATTTCCGATTCTCAACGGACATCCTGCGACGCCTCGGGGAGGAGTTGAATCCCAGCTTTGAGCACGGCATCGTCGAACTCGCCAAGAACTCTTACGATGCGGATGCAACCAAGTTCACTGTTGTTTTGACCGATGCGGAAGAGCCGGGTGGGTCCGTTGTCATCACCGACAATGGTGCGGGCATGAATCCCGGCGATATCCGGGATGGGTGGCTGGTGATCGGACAGTCCCGCAAAAGCTCAATAAAGCGGACTCCCAGTGGTCGCATCCCAGCAGGTTACAAAGGGCTGGGTCGCCTTGCGGCCCTACGGCTCGGTAGGACGGCAAATGTTGCAACCCGGCCGAAGAGCCCGCAAGATGTCGAGTACCGAGTCAACATCGATTGGAAAGACTTCGATGAAGCCGCACTCGTCGAGCAGGTTGTACTCAATATCGAAGAACGCAAGCGCCCACAGGGAGCGGACATTGGCACTGATATCGTGATCGGCAAACTACGATCTGCAGTTTCACGGTCGGAAGTTCGTCGTCTCGCGCGAGAACTAATCTTGCTTGCGGACCCATTTGGGCAAGCGAAGAATTCGTTTAAACCGGTGTTGGTCGCGCCCGAGTTCGACGATATCGCCAAGATCGTCGAGACGGGCTATTTGGTTGATGCAGACTATCATCTAACCGCCAGCATTGGTTCGAACGGAAGGGCCTCGGCCACCGTCCTCGACTGGAAGGGCAAGGAGCTATTCAAGGCAAACCACAAACAGCTAACCGAACATCGCAAGGGCGAACCTTACGGTTGCCCACCGGCACAGTTTGATTTCTGGGCGTTCCTTCTCAGCGCCCAAACCTTCCTCGGTCGCAATGCCAAGATACAGGATATTCGGGCATGGCTTGAAGCCGTTGGTGGCGTTCATTTGTATCAGAACGAATTGCGTGTGAGCCCTTACGGCAATCCGGGAAATGATTGGCTGGACATCAATCTTCGTCGGGCGCAGAGTCCTGAAGAACGACCCTCCACGAACAACTCGATCGGAAAGCTCTCGGTTCTGGATGAGAACTTTGTACTCGTACAAAAGACCGACCGCTCCGGTTTTATCGAGACAGAGGGGTTTAAGGAACTGCGTGAATTTGCTCAAGATGCTCTTGAGTGGATGGCACGCGAGCGGTTGAATGTAGCCAACAAGCGGCGCGAGCAGCAGCGAAAGCAGGCGCCGGAGAAAGCCCAGAAGGCGAAAGCGGTTTTGGAAAGGGCCATCAATGCCGCTCCCAAGCCTACGCAAGCCAAGCTGCGTCGGGCCATGCAGGCGTACGACAGCCAAAAGGAAAAGGAGGTTGTTGTCCTGCGAAAAGAGGTGCAGCTCTATCGGACACTGAGCACTGCTGGAATAACCGCCGCGACTTTTGCGCATGAGTCGAGCGGCAACCCAATCAAGGTGATTCAGCAGTCCATCAATGCCATTCAGCGGCGCGGGAGGCAACAGCTTGATGCTCAATACGAGGTCAGTTTCGCGAAGCCAGTGGACGCGATAATTCGCTCCATCGATACCCTGGGTGTTCTCAGTTCAGCAACGCTCAGCCTCATCGATCATGACAAAAGGCGTATGAGCCGCGTCGATCTGCACCACGTCATCAATAATATAGTTAAGATGTTTGATCCATTCTTTAAGGGTCGGGATGTGGAGTTGAAATTGAACCTCGATGCCGGGTCTCCATTCATTCGTGGTAGCGAGGCCGCGTTCGAATCAATCCTGACAAACCTGCTCAACAACAGCGTCACCGCATTCGAGCTCAATGGCACGAGAAATCGAACAATCCGCATCTCAACAACTATCGAAGACGGAATGTTCACGCTTGCGGTCGCTGACAACGGTCCAGGAATTGTCGACGTCTCGAAGCGCACGATATGGTTGCCGGGAGTCACCACAAAGCTGCACGGGACCGGGCTTGGCCTTACTATCGTCCGAGACACGGTGATTGACCTGGGTGGCAAAGTCGATGCCGACGAACATTGCGATCTTGGTGGGGCTGAGATCTTTGTGAATCTTCCGATAGTGGGCAAATAGATCATGGCAATCACCATCGCGAAGCGGTCGATCAAGAAGATTTCGATTATCGACGATCAGGCTCCAGCGCGCGAAGGCTACGAGCTGGCCGTCGAGGACTTGGGTCTGGAATCGGTGTCAGAAGTGGGGCCGCTGGACGAGGAATTGCCGGCGTGCGTCGAAGCAGTAAGCAAGCGAGCCGACGCGGCGATCTGCGACCACCATCTTAAGGTGAAGGCATATTCCAGTTTCAACGGTGCGGAGTTGGCCGCAGAATTTTATAAAGTCAAATTCCCTGCGGTGCTCTGCACCAAATGGCACACGGCGGACATCGACGAAATGCGGCAGTTCAGGCGTTTCATTCCCGCATTGGTCGAGCCCGCCAAGTTGGACCCAACCTCGATACAGAGTGGTATCGAGTCGTGTATCCGAGAGTTCGATGGGGACTTCCGTGCCGTGCGCCGCCCATGGCGAACCCTGATTCGAGTGGAGGATATCCGTAAGACCGACCAGGGCAGTGAATTCGTTTACGTCGTGGTACCAGGATGGAATTCCAATGAGGTTGTGAAGTTGCCCTCCATGCTCATCCCTCCTGAAGTCATGAAGCAACTTGGTGCTGGCAGTCGACTGCACGCGAAGGTGAATCTCGGAGCGACCGGGAATGAGGAGTTGTTCTTCGAGGATTGGGAGCTCTGACTATGGCGTCGCTCGTTGTTCCGTCGCTAACCGTTCTCGATGTGGGTCACGGTAGCTGTGCAATTCTAGCCGAAGCGGGCCGCACGGTGGTGTTCGACGCCGGTCCGAAAAGCGGGTTGTTGGAGTTCCTCCTCCAGCATGGAATTAACACTATCGACCTTGTGCTGATTTCCCATGCCGATCGCGATCACATTGAGGGATTGATCGGGATCTTGGCCACTAACACAATCATGATCAAGATGGTTCGCCTGAATACGGATTCGCTCAAGGGCACCGACATTTGGGACGACTTGGCTTATGAACTGGACTTGCTGCAAAAGCAGGGGAAGACCGATTTCTCGCCGGCGTTGACCGAAGGTGACAGTGGCCGGTTCGATTCAGCCGATGTGGCACTGCAAATCGTCGGGCCTAGCGCGTATCTCGCCACGAAAGGCCCGAGCGGGAAGGACTACTATAGTCGCCGCATCACCACCAATTCGATCAGCGCCGTCATCAGAATCCTCTACAAAGGCGCGCCGATAGCGCTCCTTACCGGCGACATGGATCTGATTTGCCTTGACGAAATCGTTCGCGGCGGTAAGCCTATCGATGCGCCTATCCTGGTCTTCCCTCACCACGGCGGGACTTCGGGGATGGATATGACCGCCTTCTCTGAGAGGCTGTATGCACTGGTCAAGCCGGAGCAGGTGCTCTTCTCTATTGGCCGGGGTCGTTACGGAACGCCTATTCCTGAGGTGATCGCCACTGCCCGCAAGTTGATCGCGAACGTAAAAATTTCGTGCACGGAGTTGTCCGAACGCTGCTCCAGCTCAATTCCGACACAGGATCATACCCACATAAGCGCAGTGTTCGCCAACGGAAGAGATGACCGCCATTGCTGCGCAGGCTCCATCACCATTACGCTCAGCGCAGTCACGGACATGTTTCCGATTTGGAAGGACTATCAGGACTTCATCACCACTCACGCGCCGAATGCGCTATGCCGTCGCTGATCGCTTGACCGACAAACCCCTTCAGGCAGTTTCGCTGCGGCGCCGGTCTGAGTGCCCAGGTTTGGCTAAGCCGTTCCAGTTAGTCCGTCTCATCTAATCGCCGCGCCACAAACCGGTGTTGAGGGAAGGCCAGCGGTACACGCCCCGAATGCTCTGCAGCAAATTTGACGACGCTCGTTCGCTGGATTTCAAGTCTCTGGTGTAGAGAGGTGACTCGAGAGCGCGGTCCCCGGAATCGAACTACTGCTCGAAGGGCATCGAGATTACTCCCCATAAACGCCCTTGCGTCATGCGACCCGCAGGCGTGGGCGACGAACCACCAAACGGCCCGGCCATGGCAAGCTCCCAAGATGCGCGTTCGAGGAAGTCAAAGGCGGGTTTCGCACCGCCTAACGGTCGTCACCTTCGACTAACGCCGGCCGCCCCGCCCCAGCCTTCCCCAAAATTCAGTATCCTGACCCTATGATTGAAGCTCCCGGAAGAGTCAAGGATCTGTCTGGTCCGCCCACTTTCGCCACCGCCGAGGAGGAGCGCCGCCATCGCAAAGTCCATCTCGCCGGCGCGTTCCGCTTGTTCGCGCGCTTCGGGTTCGACGAAGGCGTCGCCGGCCACATCACCGCGCGCGATCCCGAACATCACGATTGGTTCTGGGCCAACCCCTTCGGCATGCACTTCTCACAGATCCGCGCGTCCGACCTCGTGCTGGTCAACGACCGCGGCGAGGTGATCCAGGGCGACCACCACGTCAACACGTCCGCCTTCGCCATCCACTCCCGCGTTCACGCCGCGCGGCCCGATGCCGTGGCGGCGGCGCATGCCCACTCCATCCACGGCAAAGCTTGGGCGTCGCTCGGACGCCTGCTCGACCCCATCACCCAGGATTCCTGCGCGTTCTACCAGGACCACGGCCTGTTCGACGATTTCACCGGCGTGGTCTACGAGACTTCCGAGGGCGACCGCATCGCCAAAGCGCTGGGAACCGGCAAGGCGGTGATCCTGCGCAACCATGGCCTGCTCACCGTGGGCACGAGCGTCGACGAGGCGGCATGGTGGTTCATCGCTATGGAGCGAAGCTGCCAGGCGCAGTTGCTGGCCGAATCGGTGGGCGAGCCGGTAATGATCGCGCACCAGTGCGCGCTCGACACACGCGACCAGGTGGCCGGCGGCATCAACGGCTGGTTCCAGTATCAACCCATGTGGAACATGATCAGCCGCCAGGAACCCGAGCTGTTCGACTGACGGCGGCGCTCAGTTGAAATTCATGCCGCACATGCCGGGATTACTGCATTGCCCGCCCGGGCAGCTCGGCGCGTCGGCCGATTTCGGCGATCCGTTGGCGTGCGCCGCGAAGGTCGAAAACTCCTGCTGCAAATGCTTCTGTCCGCAAGATGGGCATTGCGTCGCCGGCGCGTCGGCAGACCGGCGCACCAGCTTCTCGAACTTCGTCCCGCAATCCTGGCAAAGATATTCGTAAATCGGCATAGGTTTACTCCATTATAAGTGTACAAATCCGGTCCATTACAGCGCGAATGTCGCTGGTAGGCCCATTGTAATTATTCACCAGTATCGAGAAAGCCACCCATCGTCCGTTGGGCCGCTGGGCATAGCCGGAGAGCGCGCTGACGTGCGAAAGGGAGCCCGTCTTGGCGTGGATTCGGCCGGTGGCCGCGCCTTCCGTGAATCGCGTGCTCAGCGTGCCGTCCTTCCCGCCGATGGGCAGCAGCGATATCCAATTCTCACGGGCAGGCGATCGGTACATGAACTGAAGCAGCTTGATCACGGCGGCGGGCGTGACCAGATCGAGCCGCGAGAGGCCGGACCCGTCGAGCAGATTATACCCGCCGCCTTCCACTCCCACCTCGCCGAGGAAGAGCCGCATTTCCTCGCGCCCGGCTTCGAAGCTGCCCAGGTTCCGCCGAGCCCGCGCCACCGCCCGCAGCGCCATCTCCGCGTGCAGATTCTGGCTGACCTTGTCGGTAATCCGTAAGTCCTCCAGGTACGGTGCCGAAGTGTGACGCGCGAGCTCCGTGCCCGCGTCTGGCGATAGGTCGGGCGCGCGCAGCATGTCGGGCACATCGTGAGGATAGAGATGCCGCGCCACCGCGCCGCCGCCGACTACGATGCCGCGCTGTTCCAGCAGTTGGCGGAATGCCTTGGCCGCATACAGCGCCGGGTCTTCGATTCCCAGCAGCATATCCTGCCCTTTATCGTGCAGCGGAATGGTCCCCCAGACGCGCAGATCGAGGCTGCCGGGAATCCTCTGCATGTGGATGCGGCGTTCGCCTCCGGCGGCCACTGTGTGGACGCGGTTATCGATGCTGTAATACTCCACCGGCGGATTCAACGACAGCACTGCCGGGTCGCCTGCGTCGGGGCCGGGCTGGACGTTCAGGTTGAAGACATTGTCGTTGACGGTGAGCGCCGAAATGGGAGCCCCGTCATCGGACTGGGGATCGTCGACCGACCATCCGGCGGCGTAGGGCTGCCAGACATACCAGGTGTCATCGCCCACGATGTCGCCGTCGATGCGCTTTACGCCGCGCGCCGCCACTTGGTCCGCCAGTTCTTGGAGAGCCGTCAATGGATCGCCGGTGACCGGCCCGGGCTTGTAGGGGATGGCGCGTGCGGAAAGGTTGGGATCGCCGCCGCCCACCAGGCGGACGGAGCCGGCTATGCGGCCTTCGGCATCCGCCGACTGGTCGGCCATCACCCGCGTCTGAAAGGTGAAGTCCGGCCCCAGGCGGGTGAGCGCCAGGGCGGTGGTAAAAAGCTTGGCATTGGAAGCGGGGACGAAGAAGTGGGCGGCGTTCCGCTCGTAGAGCATGCGCCCGGTAGTGAGGTCGACGATTTCGATGCCCCAGAAAGCCGTGAGGGCGGCGGGCGACGTAGCGATGATCTGGTCAATTCTCTGCGGCAGCGTCGCGGCGGTCAAGCTGAGGGCGAGTCCCAGCGCGAGGGCGGAGCGTTTCATCTTCCGGTCACCTTGGTTTCCAGCCAGATCAACAGAATCAGCACCATTACCAGGCAAGTGCCCGTAAAGGGAATGCCGAGCACCACCCCGACGCCCCAACGCGACGCGGCGTACCCCAAAGTCGCCGGGGCCAGAAGGCCGCCGACCAGCGCGAACGAGAAGATTCCATTGAAAAATCCGGGGTGGTAATAGGGGAACCGGCGGCCGATGGCTTCCGATACCAGCGGAAACACGCTGGCATACCCAGCACCCAGGAGTATCGCTCCCGAGGCCGCGCCGAAGCCGTTATCCGTGAAATAGAGGATGATACACGCGAAAATGGCCGCTGCCACGCTGCCGAGCAGCAGCCGGCTGTGGCGCACGTGGGGAAGGATCGCCGCCGAGATCAGGCGTCCGGCCATCAGGGCGAGCCAATAGAGCGCCAGATCGCCCAGCGCGGCGGCAGGGCTCAGGCCGATTCGCCGGATCAGCAGCAGCGGGAGCCATCCGGCGATCGACATTTCGTTGCCGAATTGAAAAAAGAGGAGCAGGGCGAAGAGCACGGCGCCCAGGCTGCGGAAATCCCGAAAGGCCTGGCGCACTGTGGGCTCGGTGCTGGGGAGGGCCTCCGGATAGCTCTCGCGGGCGTACATAATGGCGAAAATCGCCGGCACTACGGCCATGAAAATCAGGATGTTAGGCACGGTGTAGGCATAGAAAGTGCCAGCCACCAGCAGGGTTGCGGTAACGCATCCCAGGCCGTACCAGGCGCCGCCCAAGTTCACGGTATCGGCGGCGTCAGCCTGATACTTGCGGGAGATTGCGAAGAACAAAGCCAAATTGAGGACGCCGACGCCGATTCCCAGGCTCACCAGTCCGGCAGCTCGCCACCAGGCCGACAGCGGGGGTGAGACCGTGGCCAAGTAGGCGAGCGAGACGCAGGAGAGCGAACAGCCGAAAACCAGCAGGAAGGTGAGTTTCCGGTGGGCGGCGATGCGCCGGGCAATAAACGAAGCCGCCACGATGCCCAGCGCCAGACAGAGGAAGTAGTTTCCGGCGGCGACGAAATCCGAGGGATCGCGATGGTAACCCCAAGCCGGCAGGATTGCTCCCAGTAGCGCCATCAGAAAGCCGGAAAGCAGAAAGCCGGCGAGAGCTTTGCCTCCGCTGGCCTCGCGCTCCTTGGCTGCAACCGGCTGGGAACCCATCAGGTACGATTGTACCGTTTTCCACGTCCCCCTCAGGGATGCTCCCGACGCTACTTATAGAACTATCGGAAAACGTAGCCGGAACTACCGAATTCCGTAGGATTCGGCGATAGACACCTGGGGTTTCAACAACTTACGTATGGAAGGCCGATTGCTTTCTGGGTCAGTGCAAAGGGCTCTAGAGGATTGTTCGACTTTGGTGAGTTGCCTCCTGCTAGGCACTCCCGGCCCCGCCCCGGAATACCATCCGCCGGCGCGGGGTTTTTTTATTTCTTTGCTAAACTGAGTCTTCTCCAATCATGCCGGGATTGTACGCTCACTGGATGGATCGTTGGGAGCGGAAGCTGGCGACCCGCGATACCAATCGGGTTGTCCGTCCGTTCGAATGGGGTACCGACTGGCTGCACGGGATCGGGTTCCCCAGTTGCCCCGCGGAAGTCAACGGCAATGCCGCCGACTGCGTGGGCCGCTTCTGCGACGAGGCTCTCGCCCATTCCGACCGCTTCTTTACCTACTCACCGGTTAGCGATTACCGCTTGCAGGACGGACGGCTGACGTTCACCAGCCCGGTGCATAGTCCCTATCCCAAGAACAACACGGTCCATTCCCTCTGGTTTCAGGCGGCGGACGATCGCAAGCGGGCGCTGGTCGTGCTGCCGCAATGGAATTCCGACGCGGGCGGTCACGTGGGCCTGGCGAAGCTGCTGAATCGCTTCGGAATCAGCGCTTTACGGATGACTATGGCGTATCACGCGGAGCGCATGCCGGAGGAGTTGCAGCGCGCCGATTACCACGTGTCGAGCAATATCGGGCGGACCATCCATGCGGCCAGGCAATCGATTCTCGACGTGCGGGCGTGCGTCGACTGGCTGGAGGCGCAGGGGTATGAGCGGATCGGGATTCTGGGTACCAGTTTGGGATCGTGCGTGGCGTTCATTGCGGCTGCCCACGATTTGCGCATTCAGACAGGCATTTTCAATCACGTGTCGATGTACTTTTCGGACGTGGTATGGACGGGTCTGTCAACCCAGCACGTGCGCAAGGGTTTCGGCGACGTGGTGAGTCAGGACGATTTACGGCGATATTGGGCTATGATCGGCCCGGCGAGCTACCTACGGCGGATGCAGGGCAGGGAAATGCGGAATCTGTTGATTTGGGCGCGCCACGACAGCAGTTTTCTGCCGGTCTACTCGCAACAGGTGCTGACCACGTTCCGCGAATTGGGGCTGCCGCACGAGGTCTACACGCTGCCCTGCGGGCATTACACTACGGGCCAGTTTCCTTTCAAGCTGATGGATGGGCTGGCGATGTGTCGATTTGCCGCCAGAAACATGTAACCCAAACAATACATGTGCATTAGCGGCACCCTAGGGAAAAATCGTATTGACAGAATCGCGGCTCCATGAGAGCATGAAACCATCACTGGAAAAGGAGGTGGTCCAGCATAATGGAAAGTAATAAACGACCGCGAGAGGTGGCCGACTGTTGAAGTTGAGCCTCTAATCTAGCCGATTCCGTCCAGTATCGGAATCACGTTCCTGTGGACCGGCTGCCTCACGCGTCAGCTAAAGCCTCAGGTTTCGATTCTATAGGCTACCACCCCCCGCGAGCTCCTGGGAGTTCGCGGGGGTTTCGTCTTTTTGCTATACTGAAAATCTCGAAAGGAATCCCCGTAACACATGAAGTCCGGAATTCATCCCGCCTACAACCCCATTAAAGTGATCTGCGCCTGCGGCCACAGCTTTGAGACGCGCTCCACCCATAAGGGCGATATCCGTGTGGAAATCTGCTCCTCCTGCCACCCTTTCTTCACCGGGAAACAGAAGCTCATGGACACCGCCGGACGCATCGACAAGTTTGAAAGAAAATACAAGGATTCGCGCGCGGGCAAAAGACAGCCGGTCTCGTAAGGCCAACAAAATTCAGACAAAAAGGCGAAGGGGCCGGACGGCTGTCCGGCCCCTTCGCCGTTCTTACTGGTCTTTCTTAATATCGCCCTTGTGGCGGGCGGCCCGCTCCGCTTCATGGCGCGCGCGAAGCGAATCGTAGAGCGGAATCTGCTCGGGCCGAAGAATTTTCTTGATCTTGTCGACTTGCTGATCGTGGATAGCCTGCCCTTCGGTGTGCAGCTTGGAGTTGAATCCCGCCCGCGCTTCGTCGAAACGGGCCCTGGTGTCGTCGTAAATCTGCCCCAGTTCCACAATCTGCCGATTGTCCAGGTGGACTTCCCGCCTCATTTCCTCGATCAGGTGGTTCTTGAACTCTTCCGGCGAAGGCCGCTTCTCAGGCGGCTTTGCGGGTGCGGAGGCTTTTGCCGCGTAAACACGATACCCGACGCCTCCCACGACAATACCGCTACAAAAGACCAGCAGGAGCGAGAGGAATGCCGACAGTTTGTTGTTGGCCATGCGTCAGGTTACCGGCCATTCAGTTCGAGGTGCGCCGCCGGAGAGACAATATCGGGATTGTCCAGGGGGTTGGCATCCGCCAGCGCCTCGACATAAGTCTCCGTCGGGGACCCGGCAGCCAAACGGGGAATCGTCATATAAACGCCCAAGGCGATGGACAGCGCCACGGCAGCCGTTACGAAGGCATTCGCCATACGGCGGAATGAAAACAGGAAAGTCTGACGCGAGTCGATCCGCGCCCAGAGCGTTGGCATGAAATTGGCACTGGCCTCGGGATCGGGGCAGGCGTCGCGGTATGCCCGGAAAAGGGCATCCAGCTTTTCGTCTTCGTTGCCGCGCATGGACATATATTACCTCGTACC
>Ga0182018_10003948_pt1 | contig 12900 bp, 11 predicted proteins | sample 812P2MmetaG_FD_120490 | JGI IMG/M metagenome (GOLD analysis project Ga0182018, IMG submission 120490) | Permafrost microbial communities from Stordalen Mire, Sweden - 812P2M metaG | ecosystem: Environmental > Terrestrial > Soil > Wetlands > Permafrost | place: Sweden: Stordalen | collected...
GAGACGATGTAATCCGCGCCGGTCTCGGTGGCGTTGGCGCATTTCACGTCGCCCATCGCGGTGGAAATCATCGGGAACTTCGCGGCGAACGTGCCGCCGAATCCGCAGCACGTCTCGACCTCCGCCATCTCGACGAGTTGCAGGCCGCGAACGTGGCCGAGCAGTTCGCGCGGCGATTTTTTCACGCCGAGTTCGCGCAAGCCGTGGCAACCGTCGTGAAACGTGACCTTGTGCGGAAATGTCGCGCCGAGATCGGTCACGCCGAGTTTTTTCACGAGAAATTCGGAAAATTCCCAGGTGCGCGATGAGATTTGTTTCGCCAGTTCCAATTGCGACGTGTCCTTGAAAAGTTCGGGATAAAAATTCTTCAACATCGCGCCGCACGAACCCGAACCGATGACGATGACTTCGGCGTCCTGCAATTGCGCCAGAACCTTCACGGCGACGGCGCGCGTCTCGTCCCAATAGCCGGAGTTGAACGGCGGCTGGCCGCAGCAGACGATTTCTTCGGGGCAAACAACTTTATGGCCGAGGCGTTCCAGAATTTCGACCATGCTGATGCCCGCGCGCGGAAACAGCGCGTCCACAAAACAGGGGATGAAAAGCGTGACGGTCATTCGATTGTGCCACATTGTTTATACGGCGAACCGAAGTGTCATTAAAAAAATCCACTCCTGACTCACAGGGTTGAGGGTTGAGGTGTAAAAAAGGCTGGTTTGCGGGTTTGAGTCTTGCCACAAGGTAAGGCAACGCATCAAAAATCAAATACCACACAAGCTGACGGCCAGCAATTTCCCGCTGTTGTGCCAGTTGTGCTAACGACCAGATCGTGAGACTGATTTAAGCCTCGATAAATTGACAGCCTCGTCCTCGGTGCGCGTGCACCGGTTCGTCGAACTCGCGCTCGGCCTGTCCGCCCCAGTGCCACGAGTCTTCAAACGCGGTGATCTGCGCCTGCGATGGTAGGGACGCCGCGCTGCGGCGTCCGGGGTCATCGCAGCGCGATGACCGGCGATTTGAACAAGAGATCGTAGTCGCGCTCGGAGTTGAACGGCGGGTCGAGGTAGATAAGGTCAACGGACTCGGTCGCGAGGGGGTCGCGCAGGACGTAAAGATTGTCACCGAAGTAGAACTGGTTCATCCGTGCGCTAGTTTAACAGGCGGACAAGAAAAGGGCGAGCGGGAATTTCATCCCGTCTCGACCATGCCGATGATAACGGCCACGGCGAGACCGGCGATCAAGGCCGCCGAGAGCTTGAAGCGATCATGCGAATGGAATTGCAGTTCCGGCAGGAGGTCGCTGCTGGCGATGCAGAGGAATGAGCCGGCGCAAAACGCCAGCGCGCAGCCGAGTACGGGCGCGCTGCCGCCGCTGAACTGGCTCGCGCCGAAGTAAAACAGCACCGCGCCCAGCGGACTCGCCAGCGCGAACAGCCCGTTCAGCACATGCCGCGACAGCCGCGAACTGCCGCTCGCCGCCATCAGCGTCGAGACGGCCATCGCGTCGAACGGTTTGTGCAAAATGACGACGAGGGCGACGCCGATTCCCGCCAGCCGCGCATTGCCCTGCGCACCGGCGGCGACGGCGGCGGCCAGCGCGAGTCCGTCCAGCAGCGAATGCAGCGTCAGGCCCAGCGCGGTGCCGACCCAGGAGAGTTGCCGGGCGGATTTGTCCGCGAGGGTGTGGGCGTGTTCGCCGTGTTCGTGGCCGGGGTCGTCGTGGCCGTGCCCGTGTTCGTGCTGGCAGCAGTCCTCCGGGTCGCCTTCGGGCAAATCATGGTGGTGAAAGTGGAAAAAGCGCTGGACGAAGAACATCGTCAGAAAACCGCCGAGCAACCAGTCCACGGTCTTATCCAGTGAATGTAATTGCTCCTCTGCATCCGGCAAAAAGTGGAGCAGGGCGATGCCGAGCATGAGGCCGGCGACGAAGCTGACGGCCATTTGCAGCCGCGTGTGTGTAAGATGGATGAGCAACAGCAGCCAGCCGCCCGCCAGCGAGGCCAGCAACACCAGCACGCAGTAGACGGCCAGCAGCCCGCCGGGAGAAATCACGGTCGCGGTCATGGTGATGGGTTCTGATTGCATGGCAATTGAGCCGGGATGTTATCCGGTCGGTTCGCGATTGGCGATAGCCAAGACTCATTGCTTCCCGCCGCCCTGCTGCTTTTGAATCTGTTTCGCCAACTCGTTGTATTTGGCGACGATGTCGTTCCGTTCTTTCACTTCGTCGTTGTATTTCTGCACAAACTCGTCCCGCTGGGCGACGAGATTGGTGAGCGCCTCGTTCTGCTTCTCGATCCCGGCGTAGGCGTCCTTCAATTTCGCCTCCAGCGCGTCCACCGCGGCCTTGTATTGCACGACTTCGTTTGTAAGGTTGAGATTGTCGAATTGCAGCAGCGTCATCGCGGCTTTTTGCGACGCGATCAGTTGCTGGTTCGTGGCGGCGGCGGCCTTCAGCTCGGTCAGGCTCGCATCCATCTGCTCGACCTGATGGTTCAGCGTGGCGATGGAATTCGTCGCGTCCTGAATGGCGGCGTTTTTATCATAGACCATCCCGTTCAAGGTGGTGATTTCATTCCGCTGGATGGTCTGTTCATACCATTGAAAGGCGCACAGGCCGCAGAGCGCGAGCGCGAGGGCGATGAGGAGGTTTTGTTGGAAATTTTTCATGGTTGGTCAGGGGCGGCTTTGACGGCGATGGCGACGTGCGAGATGCCGGCGCGTTTCACTAAATCCAAAACGTAAACCACCGAGCCGTGCGTGGCGTCCTTTGCGCCAGTGATGAAAACGGGCAGGTTCGTGTTCAGGCTGTAACGGTTTGTCAGCAGCACGTTTAGATCGGCAAATGAAATCGCCTTTTTGTCCACGGAAACCTGGCCGTCGCGGTTGACGAGCAGGTTCACGCTGTCCGGCTTGTTGCTGGAGGTCGCCAGCGTCGCCGTGGGCAAATTCGCCTTGACCGTGCGGACAATCTGCATCTGGAGGCTGATCATCATCAACGACGCGAGCAGGAAAAACATGATGTCAATCAGCGGGATGATTTCCAGCCGCGACTTTTTTTCGGGGACGGGCGAGCGGATTTTCATGGCGCCGCCCCCGCCGGGTTGTTGCCCGTCATGAACGCGACCTTCTGGATGCCCGCGCTGCGCACGGCTTCATAGACGTTCACCATGTCACCGTGCAACGTGTCGCGGTCGCCGCTGATATAAACCGGCAGATTCGTATCGGCGCGAAAACGGCTGCTCAAGACGAGGCCCAAGTCCGGCAGCGAGATGGTTTTCTTCTCCAGCCAGACCGCGCCCGACTTGTCCACGGCGATGTTGACCATGTCCGGCTTGTAATCCTGCGCGGCCTGGGTGGCTGAAGGCAGATTGACTTTGATATTTTCCGTCCGGCTCATCTGCAAACTGATCATCATGAACGACGCGAGCAGGAAAAACATGATGTCAATCAGCGGAATGATGACAATCCGCGGGCGGCGCTTCGGAATGGGCGAGAAAATTTTCATTGCGAATTCAATCAGTGGCTCGTGGCCTGGCTGGGTGGCGTTGGCTGGTGCAAGTGGACCGTTTCACCCGCTTTTCCGCCGCCGACCATCACCTCGACATTCGTCGCCGCCGTCTCCAGATCAAATTGCAACTGCGTCACCTTGGCGGAGAAATAATTGAACGGAATCAGCGCGAAAATCGCGATGCCGAGTCCGCAAGCCGTGGCAATCAGCGCCTCGCCGATGCCGCCGGTGACGGCGGTGACGGAAAGTTCGGCGCTGCCGATGTGGAGAAATGCGCGCATCAGGCCGGTCACGGTGCCAAGCAGGCCGAGCAGGGGCGCGAGCGTGACGAGTGTGTCCATGACCGTGAGGAAACGCCCGGCGCGTTTGAGTTCGATGCCGGCGGCCAGTTGCAGCGCGCCCAACAGCGAGCTGTGCTTGTGGCCGATGTGACCGAGTCCGTGACGAATCGTGCGGATGACGGGATCGTCCGAGCCTTCGGAAATTATCTTCGCGGCGGAGATGTCGCCATTTTCCAGCGCGGCCAGAAGCTGTTCCATTTTTTGCGGATCGCGTTTGCTACTTTCACGCATCCACCAGAACGTGCGTTCGCCGACGACGGCGACGCCGACGAGGGCGCTGACGAGAATCGGCCACATGACCGGGCCGCCTTTGAGGAAGAATTCGAGAACGATGTTTGCGAGCATTGGATTCATGGATTGTATTTGGTTGTGGTAAAATCAGTTCAGTTGCAATTGGTATGTGATGCTGGTTTCAAAAAGGCGGCTGCCCATGCCGGCCGGGAGCCGCCAGTGGCGCTTGATGAAATCCACCGAGGCGCGGTCGAGAATGGGAAAGCCGGACGATTCCTTCACGTCAACGAAAAAGATGTTGCCCGCCGCGTCGCCGGTGAGCAGGAGTTTCACCGTGCCTTGTTCGCCGGTTTCCCTGGCGATGGGCGGATAAGGCGGTTCGGGCCGTTCGCCGCCCGCGCCGGTGTTGTTGAGCGACCCAATCTGCTCCACCGTCCGCATCGGCTCCAGCGGTGGCGCGGAAGCAAGCGAAGCCGGAACGACCAGCGAGCCGATCGTCGGAACTGAAAAATTGATGTTCGGCGTCGGCAGTGTGACCACGACGGCTTGGGGCGCGTTGTTTTTATCCTCGTCGGTTTCTTTTTTCTCAGTGGTTTCCTGTGGTGGCAATGTCATTGGCTCAAGGACGACGGGGACAATTTCTTGAATGGGCGGAACGGGCTTGATGGCAATCAAGCCACGCCGTGCACCGGCAATTCCAATCACGAGAAAGAGGATGCAAACCGAATTCACCCAGGCGAGCTTGAGATTCGCGTCGCGGCTGGCCGACGGCAGGCACAGCCGGGCCAGCTCGTCTTTCAACTCGTAGCCGGAGGTTGTTTGGTTTGCATCCATGTTATTTACCGAATAAGCCGCCCTCCAGCATTCGCCAGACGGTAATGGCTGTCAAAACAAATGTAGTCTCGACTACATCCGACACTCAACCCGCTGTCGTTCATTGTGTCCGGCATTTTGCAGGACGCATCACCTGATGCGCAGTGACAACGGGCGGCCAAACTGCGGTTCGGCATGTGGGACGCGGTGATCATCAAGCCACCGACGGCCATCGGGTGTGAAGACGGTGGGTTTGGTTTCATAAGTCAGAGGATGCAAACCGGATTCGTTTGGGCGAATTTCCGGTTTGCATCCATGTTTTTCCTTGGCGAACAGGCATTTCAGAACGCATAGCTCACTGAACCAAAAATGCCGATCCGCGCGCCGTATTGCGCGGCGTTGACGCCGACGCCGGTGCCACTACGGAGTTCATAACTGTTGTCGGTGAGATTGACGACATCCAGCCGGGCCTTCAGCACCTGGTTCTTGTGAAATTTGAAGGCCTGTTCCGCGCCGACGTTGATGGTGAAGTATGCTGGCACACTCGCGCCGTTCGGGACGGGATCATCGGAGTCTAACGCCCCGCCTATTGTCCCGCCTCCGTCCTGTCTCAATCCGCTGCCATAAATCGCGTCAACATAAACGCGGGTGCCGCAGCGGTCGGATTCCTTCCAGGTATAAGCCGCACCGAAAGAGCCGGTGACGCGCTGATCGTGGTCGAGGTAAATCCAGTGACCGTTGACGTAATTCACAGTCCCCTGGTCCGGCCACAGGAATTGCGCCGAGGAGGCCCCTTCGCCCTGCGCAACCGAGTAGGCAACATTCGCGTAGGTGGAGAAGCCGCCGGCCGTATAGCTTGCCGTGAATTCCACGCCATAAACCCGTCCTTTGGCATAGTTGAACGATGATAGAATGAGCGACTGGCCGAACAATCCATCGTCGAGCTGGTTCCTGGCGTTCTTGTAATAACCGTCCACGCCTGCCTGCAATCCGGGCGCGAGCTTTTGGCTAATGCCGGCGTCCAAATAATCCGCGCGCTCGGCCTTGACCGTGTCGGCTGTGGTGACAGCGGACGCCCCGGAAGTGTTGTTGAAAGCCGTTATGTTTCCTGCCGGCACGGTTTCCAGCGGCGGCGGGGTGAAATAACGCGAATAACCGGCGTGCAGCGTCGTCGCGTCCGTAGGCTGGTAGATTAAGTTGGCGCGTGGACTGAATCGGTGTTCATCGTCAGCGGTTGAAGAATAGTCGTCGAACCGCGCTCCATAGTTGACGGTGAACTTGGAAAACATTTTCCATTCATCCTCCAGATACACGCCCGCAAACAACGCATGTGGAAAGTTGTCCTGGGTGATGGCTTCCTGTGTATCACCCGGTGGAATGTTGCCGGCGGCATCCACCGGGAACACGGTGGTGGTCGTGTCAGCGGTGACGGCTTCTTCCATCACCATCAAGCCGCTGCGCAGAGTATGTTTTTCTCCGAGGTCATAACTGGCGTCGGCTTGCAATCCACCGGAATAAAGGATGCGATCCTCGTCCGTGGCCACGCCGCCGTTGTAATAAAGGGTGGCGGGAATATTGTCAGGCACATAATGTGCGCTGCTGTTCCGCCCGAACACGGCCACTTGAAGGTTCAAATCGCCCGCCGATTTTTGGTAGGCCACGACGCCGTAATAATTCTGCTCGTTTTGATTGTCGTTCAAGTCAGTCGGGGTAAACGCTCCCGGCACCCATGGATTACCATTGCCTTGAGTCGAAACGGGCTGCTGGTTGGGATCTATGGGAATTTGATAATCAGCATAGGAGGCGCTGCCCATGATGGTCACGCGGCTCGTATCGCTCAAAATGCGCGAGGCATAAACGAAGGTCTTGTATTGATCCGTGTCGTCGTGGATTGCATTGCTGCTGGGCGTGACGTTTTCAATGCCAAGGCTGTTTTGATCGTAGCTGCCGTCCACGAAGTAATTCCATTTCCCCGACGATCCGCCGTATTCAAAACTCGGACGGATTGTGTCGAAACTGCCGCCATACACCCCCGCCTCGCCGCCGTTCTCGAACGCCCCGCTCTTGGTCTGGACGTCCACGACGCCCGCCGTGCGGAAACCGTATTGCGCGGGCAGCGAACCGGTGATGAGCTGCATGGAGTCCACGAAGCGCGGGTCCAGTTCGAGTCCGAAGCCCGTGATGCCTTCCGGCAGCAGCACGTCATTGATGCGATACTGCAAATTCGCGTGCTCGCCGCGGACGTGCAAATCTCCGTTCGCCGCCGAGTCCTGCGCCACACCCGGCGAACGCAGGATGACCTGGTTGAACGGCGCGTTGGCTCCCTGCGACTGGGACTGAATTTGATCCTGCGTGTGAGTGTAGGCCGTCGCGCCCAGATCGGGCAGAATCTGGCTTCGCGCCTTGTCCAGCCTGCCCATGACGGTGATGTTGCCAAGCTGTGTGACGTTCGTTGAACTGCCCGATGCGCCGGCGTTCGGCGCCGCCACATTGTTCGTCTGTGCCAGCGCCGTCCCGCCATAGGACAACACCACCGCCGAAATCACCGCCCAATACTTTTTTCTGCATTCATTATTTTTTTTATCTGTCAAAGCTTTCATAAATTTATTTGGTTAAAGTTTTCAAAAACCCTGCCGCGAATTTTCAAGGATTCGCGCTTTGCACACGCCACGAGGCGCACGCAAAGATTTGGTTGCTAGAAACAACTTTCAAACGAGGCAAACAGCGCCCCGTCCGAAACCAACGAATTAGGAAGCGATGCAGAGGAGAGGCGGGGCACGGCCTTGGGGAAGGTTTTCGATGGCCGTGCTGAAAACGGAAATGACAAAAACCGGGGTCGTTTCAATCGGATTTGCCGGGGCGGCGACCGGCACGTCGCAGGCCGCCGAATCCACCTTGCCGTGCGCGAACATCGTGACCGCGCAATCGTGGTCGGCTTTGCCCGCGTCCTTGTGGATCATTTCGTGCAGCGCGGGGCAGGCCGCCATCGCGTTCAGCAGCAGAATAATACCCACCAGCAGGGCGGCCAGCGCCGGCCTGCCGAAACGGAGAACATGGCCTTTCTTGTGTTGCAAACTGATTGCTAATTAGCAGACGGCGTGCCGCTTGCAAGCCCTTTTTACGGGTAACATTCACCTCACCGGCACGGTGCATACGCAGAAATCCGCAGAGGTGGCGGTTCGTTCGCTCGCCGCGACGGTGGACGCCGATTTGAGTCCGAACGCCGCCGGCCACCGGCTGCTTTCCGAAATGTTTGAAGACTCGAAGCGGACGTTTGAAACCTCCGGGATCATCGAAGCCAATGATGCGTCCGAAGGGGAAATCGCCACGCGCGAAGTGCCGTTTGAATCCAGCCGCGCCAACGGCGCGGCCCTCACCGTGATGGAAGATTTCGTGCCGCCCGCAAAATGAAGCGAGTGGTATTTTTATGCTGCAAGGATTTCTTAAACATGTGGCTCGCAGAAATGGAAAAGACCGCTGCTGAAGAAAATTAAGAGCGACGACAACAGCTCCGTGGTCACAATCCCTTTCCCGAAACCATAAAGCATGATTGATGCGTTTGTGTGTCTGGCAAAGGCTCATTTTGAGCCGTTTCACCGATTCGTATCATGGCGCAAAGAGGCTATAGAAGCGCTGTCCGCCATTTGTCGCCTGCGGGTCATTGAATTGGAATTGGCCGGGTGAAATCTCCGTGACGCCACCCAGCCTGGTCCAACCGGCCACCGGCAGGGAAAGATTTGTCGTCATCAACACGCCCAACAATGCGCCCGGATTGTTGGTAAAGCTGAATTGGAATGAACCGCCAACCGAGGTCGGGGCAACAGCCAGTGTGGTCATGGCCGGAACGGGAACGCTGACGTTGACGATGCTGCTCGTGCTTTGGATGCCGTTGACGAACACCGTCGCCAGCGCCCAGCCCGGCGGGAAATTCCAAACAGCCGTGGACGCAAACGTGTTCGTTGCCCAATTGGTGGAGGACAGGAACACCGTCTGCCCGCCCTCGACGCTGCGCAACTGCACCAGCGGATAATCGGTGGAGGAATCCTGCGTATTGCCGCCCGAACCTTCGGCGATGCCGCGAAACTGCGCGCCCGTGACGACCAAGACGCCGCCGGGACTGATGGGCGAAGTGACCGTGGCAACCTGTGGTTTCGGGAAACTTACGGAGCTTGGGCTGACGCCAATCAATTCCGCATTGGTCAAGAAAGAAGGTGAACCGTTGTCGCCCCCGGCAATCAGCACCTGACCGTCAGGCAGCAAGGTTGCCGTGTGAGAATAGCGCGGGGTGTTGAGCGGTCTGGTCGTCGTCCACAATCCATTTGCCGGATTGTATAGCTCATTGCCGTTAATGATGGGAGACCCTCCCGCAACAAGCACTTTGCCATCGGGCAGCAACGTTGCCGTGTGATAATAGCGTGGGAAATTTAATGCGCCGGTATTTGTCCAAGTGCCGGCGACCGGGTCATATAATTCCGCGTAAGTGGCATAGATGGAGTCGGCGGCATAGATGGAGCTATTTAAACCTCCTGCGACCAGCACTTTTCCATTGGGCAGCAACGTCGCCGTGTGGTTGTGCCGGGCGGTGTTCAGCGAACCGGTCATTGTCCACATTCCGGTGGCAGGATCATACAACTCCGCACTGGAAAGGGTAAGAGGATCCCCACCGAGCGGTGCTGCGCCCTGCCCGCCCGCAATTAGCACTTTTCCATTGGGCAGCAAGGTCGCTGTGTGTTCAGAGCGCGGGAAATTTAACGCGCCGGTGACAAGCCATGTTCCGTTGGAATATAATTCCGCGTTGATGACAAAATCGTCGTCAATATATTCGCCTCCTGCAACCAGCACCTTGCCATTGGTCAGCAACGTCGCTGTGTGACGTTCGTGTCCGACATTCATCGAACCGGTGACAAGCCATGTTCCGTTGGAATATAATTCCGCGCTTGTAGTTGCGCCATTACCTCCAGCAACCAGCACAAGACCATCAGTCAGCAACGTCGCCGTCTGACCATAACGTGCAGTATTCATCGAGTTGGTCATTATCCATGTCCCGGTGGCGGGATTATACAGTTCTGCGCTGTTGTCAGCGTTATCGCTGTTATAATTATAGCCTCCCGCAACGAGCACCATTCCGTTGGTCAGCAGGGTTGCTGTTTGATCTGCGCGGGCAATGTTCAATGAACCCGTCACCGTGTTCGTCCCGATGACCGAATCGTATAAATCCGCTTCGGAAAGAAAGCTGCCGTTGTAGCCTCCCGCAATCAGCACGGCGCCGCCCGCAAGCAACGTCGCCGTGTGGTTGGCGCGCGGGGTGTTCCACCACCCGGGCCCGGGACCCGTCCACGTTTGGCTTGATGGATTGAACACTTCCAAGCTGGAAAGATAGCCGCTGTTGCCGGTGCCGTCGGCGACCAGCACCTGCCCGCTCGGCAGCAACGTCGCCGAATGCGCGTTGCGGGCGTTCACCAGTGCGGCGGTTGTCGTCCAGATTCCGGCGGAGGGATCATATAATTCCGCACCGGCAAGGTTGTTGGAATTTGCGTCAACGCCGCCGGCAACCAGCACCAACCCATTTGTCAGCAGGGTTGCCGTGTGGAATTCTCGCCCGGTGTTCAGCGAACCGGTCGTCGTCCATAAGCCGGCGTCTGGATCAAATAATTCTGCGGCGTTGGTCACCCCGCCATCACTCTGGCCGCCCGCGACCAGCACCTGTCCATTGGCCAGCAACGTCGCCGTGTGATACGCACGCGGGATGTTCAGCGCGCCGGTCACAGTCCACGTCCCTGTGGACGGATCATACAATTCCGCATCGGGAACATTTCCGTTGCCAGCGCCTCCGGCGACGAGCACCAGACCATTGGCCAGCAATGTTGCCGTGTGGTGCGCCCGCGCAAAGTTCAATGCCCCCGAGTTCGTCCAACTGCCGGTGGTTGGATCATACAATTCCGCGCTCGCAAGCGCGGCGCTGCCATCATACCCCCCCGCGACCAGAACCTTGCCGTTGGGCAGCAGCGTTGCCGTGTGATATTCACGCGCGGTGTGCAGCACACCGGCATTCGTCCACAGCGTGGCAGCCGGGTCATACAACTCCGCGCCGTTGGTCACACCGCCAATGCCCAGGCCGCCCACGACCAGCACTTTGTTGTTTTGCAGCAATGTCGCCGTGTGAAACGCGCGGGCTGTGTTCAGCACACCCGGAGTGAAGACGGTGTTTGTCCCTTCCCGAAACCATAAATTGCCTATGTTGGGCTGGCTGTTGGGATTTCCTCTAAGAATCAACGTCCCCCCGGAATAACTGTTGCTGCCGACAACGGTTATAAACCATGAATCGCCGGGTTTGACCGCAACCGGTTGAAAATAATAGGTTGTTCCGGGTGTAACTGATATGGCGGGGGTAAAATAAAAGGTGAATGACCCCACAAACCCGCCCGGCAGATAGGCTGGCATGGTTGAACCCAGCAAGGTTCCGTTGCTGATCGAGCCGGACCATAAATTACCGTAAACCGTCCCTCCCAGAACACTGCCTTGAGTCGCATCGGAAAGAATTATTTGGACAAAACCCACTGACGGCAGCGTTGGCGTGAACGACTGGCCAATGGGCTGTTCCGGCTGTATTAGAAGAGTAAGCCCTGTCCCTCCTGCGGGCGGATTCGTGGCCGATTGCTGGTCGTAAATCAAAGCCTGCCCGTGAGCGCAGCAAACGGCGAGCGCCATTAGAAGCAGAGAAATGATTTTTACAAGACTGTCCAAAGGCGCGGAGAAATCCGCCGGTGAAAGCATGTTCCCTCCCCACCGGTTTGAGCAGCACACAGTCGCTTGCGCCCGGCTTGCTGTCCGTCTGGCTTCAGTTGCGGAGATGATGGACTTATTTTACGCCCCTTCCACAAGCCAATCAAGCATTGACTCATGTCTTCTTCATTTGCTCCGCGGCGTGGGCGGGTTGTCGCCGCCGGTGGCATGGCTGCCGCTTAAATCCGAAATATTGCACGCTTTCCATTATCCTTTGCGAAGTCCGCGCTGATCGGAATATAAAAGCCGGAGCAAGGTTTTGCCGGCGTTCTTATTGAATTTGGATTTGAATTTTACTTCCCGCAACATTGCTTGTATTTCTTGCCGCTGCCGCAGGGGCAGGGGTCGTTGCGCCCGACTTTCGGGCCGGTGCGGACAGGCTTGGCTTTGGCCCTGGCTTCTTCTGCCGCTGCGGCTTCGCTGACCACGTCGCTGCCTTTCTTTGCCGGCGCGGATGTTCCGGTGGCGGTGGCGCCACCGCCACCAAACGCGCTGGCGGTTTGGTGGATCGTCTGTTGCGGCATGTTGCGCAGGAAATTTTCAAACGCCAGCATGGACGACGCGCTGCGGAAAACGTTGTGGCAGATTTCGGTCTTCACGTTGACCATCAGTTCGTCGAAAATCTTGAACGCCTCGGCCTTGTATTCCAGCAGCGGGTCGCGCTGGCCGTGCGCGCGCAGGCCGATGCTTTGGCGGAGGCTGTCCATCTCGTAAAGATGCTCCTGCCACAGCTTGTCAATCGCGGTCAGAATCGTGTAGCGCTCAACGGTCGTGAGCTTCTCCGGTTCCTCGAAGGTGATTTTTAACTCATACGCTTGCCGGATTTTGTCGCTGATGAAATTGCAGACGGCGAATTGCGCGGGACTCAAGCCGTCGAAAATGGAGCCGGACACGGGCGGTTCTTTCCCTGACTCAGCGGCCTTGACAATCTCGCTTTCGGGCATGCCGAGCGGGAAATTCAAATTCACCCAGTCGGCGAGCTGGCGCACTTTCCATTCCGTCACGTCGCTGTCGGCGGAGGAGAACTGCTCGACCTTCAAAATCACAACTTCCTCGATGATGTCGAGCAGGCGGTCGCGCACGTTGTCGGTGCTGATGATTTCGTTGCGGAAGCCGTAGATGACTTCGCGCTGCTTGTTCATCACGTCGTCGTATTCGAGCGTGCGCTTGCGCTGCTGGAAATGGTGCTGCTCGACTTTTTTCTGCGCGCTCTGGATGGAA
>Ga0182018_10003949_pt1 | contig 12899 bp, 9 predicted proteins | sample 812P2MmetaG_FD_120490 | JGI IMG/M metagenome (GOLD analysis project Ga0182018, IMG submission 120490) | Permafrost microbial communities from Stordalen Mire, Sweden - 812P2M metaG | ecosystem: Environmental > Terrestrial > Soil > Wetlands > Permafrost | place: Sweden: Stordalen | collected...
TGCCGGTGCTCGGCCCCAAGCGCGGACAACCGCAAACGCAAGTAAGGCTGGTCCTCTTCCAGGCGGTGCAGCAACCGCTGCGTTTTGGCGATTCTCTCTTCCAGTGTAATCATAGTTGTAACGACAGTTAAACGGGCCACGGTGGGCGCCGCAAGCCGCATCTCTACAGTGCCACAGCCGCCGCAGAGCGCAAGTCGCAAGCTGGATGCCGGGGTTGGTCGGAATTTTCGGGAACCGTTTTCGGGATGCGGCGAAGCGGCGCGGCGCTTCGGTTAGCGAAGTGCGACGTAGCCTTGCAATCGTACGGGCATTTCGTCCTGCAAGCGGTCGGTCAGCCATTTATCCAGTTCATACTGTGAGCTTTGCGGAACCTCGAGGAAGCGGATGCCGACGTGGCCGGTTCCGTCGACCCAGGCGACTTGGCATTTCAGTTCCAGCGAAACGTTCGTAGTGGGAAGCGTGAAGCGAACCTGCGCCTTTGAATCCTGCGGCAATTTGCTCAGGATGCGGATGGCCATGCCCCCTTCGCTCAGGTTGGTCGCCGTGGCCATGATTTCCTGGTTGTGCGGCAGGCTGATGTGCAACTGCATGTCCACTACATGGCGGAAGTACCGGCGCCGTTCCCGCACCATAAAATTTAGTGCCGCATTAAAACAGCGCGAGGCGTGCAGCGGGGTGAGCGGTTTCTGCAGTACGAAATTGGCTCCGCAGGTGAAAGCCTCCTGCGTGGTCGTCCTCCCATTCACCACCGCAAACGCTACCGACCGGGAATTGCTTTGGGTGTGGCGGAGGGCCTTCAGCAGGTCAACACCGTTCTGCAAGTCGTCGCAGTCGACGATGACCGCATCGAACTTGCGCTTCGCCATTAGATCGTTGCCGGCTCGGAGCTCTCTGCAAACCTCGAGATTGACTGAGATCTTCTCCAGTGCTGGACGCAGCACAGAGAGCAAAGTGGCGTCCTGGCTAATGAGAAGAGAGTCCAGATTCATGGCATTTTCGATACTATCGGCACTCGAGAGGTTAAGAAAGTAACGTTGGTACCAGCCTGAAGGGACCCTCCGTCACAGCTTGGAACCGCGACTCTACAGATTGTTGAAAGACTCCGGTTTCGTATTAGGGCATCGCTTAGCAGCCTGCGGAAAAACTCAGTTTTGCCCTTGATTTTGGGTGGCGCAGCGGTTCGCCGCTGCGATAAGTGGGTTGTTTCCAGAGTCGGCTTTAAGCGACGCCGTACTTCTTCAAAATCAGATGCTCCTTTAGGGGCCACGGAACCAAGAATGATCCCTCTTCGCCTCAATTTTTGCTGGATTCTCGCGCCATTCGCCGCGAAACTGGTGCGTGGCCGAAACCGCTTATCTATCTTTGGGATCGAACCTGGGAGACCGTGCCGCCAACCTGCGCGCGGCGCTCGCGCAATTGGATGCCGCAGGGAAATCGCTCGCCGTCTCCGGCTTCTATGAGACCCAACCGGTTGACGCTCCGGACCAGCCGTGGTTTCTGAATTGCGTAGCGGCGATTGAAACGGAGAAGACACCGCAAGAACTACTCCATCTGGCGTTGAAGATCGAAGCGGCGATGGGACGTCTCCGGATGCGCAAGAAAGGTCCGCGCAATATTGATATCGACGTCGTGTTGTTCGGGGATCGCGTGGTCGATGAGCCGGCTTTGAAGATTCCACATCCGGCCATGCAGCAGCGGCGGTTTGTTCTGGAGCCGCTGGTAGAGATCGCTCCGGAGGTGCGCCATCCCGAACTCGGGAAAACGGCGCGCGAACTGCTGGCGGAGTTGCCCAGCGGGCAGACGGTGCGCCGCCTCTGAATTCCCTTCACCGCCCGCGTAGGGGCGGACGGATTCGTCCGCCCAGCCCGTCCGCCTTGACTCCCGTCCGTCTTAACTACGCAATGACGATCCGATTGCCTGCCTCTTCCGGCCCGGCGATGGCCGCGTGTTTTTCGGGAAACTGCGCAAAAAGGAAATCGACGAACGCCCGCGACTTAGGCCTGCCGGACGTGTGCGCCAACCCCATGCGCAACAGGAATACCAACGCCTTCAGCACATCAGAATCCCGCAGCCGATTGTAACCAAGCTGTTTCTCCTCCTCCTCGCGAAACTCTCTGACCATGGTCTCGACTTCGCGAGCAATCTCTCGAACGACGCCTTGGTGCGCCAGGTTGGTGGTCGCGGGCGCATAGATGAGGCTGGAGTTCACCAGCGTTTGATAGCTCTTCGCAAGCGAGCTGACGGCTGCGATCAGATCGCGGTCCGTGAGCGAACGATCACCGCGGGCGCTCTTTGCCAGCGCAAAACTGAGTCCGAGAATCAGTTCCTCGCGTTCGTAGAGAAACCGCTCGGCGATCTCAACCTCGGGAACTTCAACCTCAGTAAACAGAGCCTCGCGATCCCCTGTCCATTCATCGTGAGAGCGCCCCGTCGCGTGCTCCCGCGCCTGTTGTCGTGCCTGCACCTGTTGTCGTGCCTGCAAAAGATAAGGACAGTCGCTCGGACAATCGATCGTTACCTCACGCTGCTCGCCGCAGCACTGCGGACAGATTTTGCCATGCACGGCCGGGCAAAACCGTTTCTCTTTGCGTTCTTCACAGATCGCGCAACTCAAGTGCAGTTTCCTCGGATTCGATTATTTCACGGCGCCGAATTCCATGCGGTCGTCCAGCCGCGAAGCCGCGATACAGGAAAGCCTGGGTGCAAGCGCCTTCTGCACCGTTACCGATGCAAATGTTGAAAAGTAGAGAAGATAAATCGCCCTGATCGCCCCTATAACCGATTTCTATTTGTCTGCCAGCCCCCAACGCGATAGCCTATCAAGTCATCCCCCGGCAAATTCAATCTGATCTGGGCAGCGTACGAATAAGGAGAGGCATGCCAACTGAACTGCGGAATTTTCTAGCGATCCCCTACGACGAACTGGAAGAGATGAATCTGAAGGCGAAGAAGCAGCGCCTGGACCGCATGGCTCCTCACAAGGTTCAGGAAGAGCGGCTGAAGTATCTGACGGACGAATCGCGCATCAAGGCAGTCACCGTAATGTTCAGCGACCTGGAAGGCCGTCTGCACATGCTCGACTACGACAAGAAATTCCTGCTGAAGAGCTATGACAACCTGACCTTTGACGGTTCGTCGATTCGCGGCTTCACCGCACAGCGGGAAAGCGATCTGCGTCTGGGCATCGACTGGGCCGCCTTCTACTGGGGTCCGGCGGATGTATTCGGTCCCGGCAAGGTGATGGTGTTCGGCGAGGTAATCGACAAGGGCGGTGAGCCTTACTCCGCCGACATGCGCGGCGTCCTCAAGAGTTACGCCGAGGGTCTGCACAAGAAGCATGGCTTCACCTTGAATGCCGCCAACGAAATCGAAGGTTTCCTGTTCAATGGACCGGACGCCGAGCGCACCTACCACGAGACCGGTAAATTCGAATACGTGAACACCGGCGGCTATTACCATTCTCTGCCGGGCGATCCGTTGCGAACCTTCATCGATACGACCGCGGAAGTGCAGCGCGCGATGGGGTTCCAGAACGAAAAGGATCACCCCGAAGTTGCCCCTTCGCAGTTCGAGATCAACTACAACTACGCGGAAGTGGTGGCCGCCGCCGACCACATCCAGCTCTACAAACTGATCTGCCGTCAAGTCGCGCGCAACATGGGTTTGACCGCGTGCTTCCTGCCGAAGCCGGTGGTCGGCGTCAACGGCAGCGGCATGCATACCAATGTTTCGATCAACAAAGGCGGCAAGAACCTGTTCTGGGATCCCAAGGGCGAAGAGAAGCTCAGCAAAATGGGCTGGGAGTTTATCGACCGCATCCTGACCCACGGCAACGACATTTGCCTGCTGCTGAATTCCAGCGTCAACGCCTACCGCCGTCTCGATCCGCACTTCGAAGCGCCGAATCAGCTCAAGGCCTCGCCGGTGGATCGCGGCTCCATGATCCGCATTCCCATCGGCAACGAGCGCAGCATGCGTGTCGAAGTGCGCTCGGTGGCTCCAGACGCGAATCCGTACCTGGTCATGCTATCGATCTTCAAGACCGGGCTCGACGGCAGCACCGCGAAAATCAAGAACCTGCGCCAGGCCGAGCGCTACCTGCCGGACAATATCTACAAGGCGCTCGAGAACTTCCGCAAAGCCGACTGGACGTCGGAGTTGATGGGCAAGGACGTGAAAGGCCGCTACGCCGAGCTGAAGGAGGCATCGGCCGATCGCTGTGCGCGCCTGTTGGGCACGTTCGTGAAAGCTCCTGAAGTGCAGTACCACCACGACGTCTACAACCAGTATCTCTGGAACAAGTTTTAGCAGTCTGCTCGGAAGGGACGCAATGCAGCAGGGGCGTGACTGAACAGCTTGCGGAAAAACTCGAACGTCTCCCCGGACGGGAAGAGCACGAGTTTCACTCGTGCCGTTAAGTCGTTGAAAATATGTCTGCGCTTTAGCGCTTGAGGTGCGCTCTTCATGCCCTCAACTAGATTTTCCGCAGCCTGTGAAGTCGTGCCGTAAGTTGTTGAAAATATGTTCGCACTTCAGCGCCCGAGGTAAGCTTCTCGCACCCGGGACTGGCTTCCCGTCAATCTGCTCAGCCGCTGCTGTCCGCCCAGAGCAAGTTCTTACGAAACGTTCCGGCCCGCCACGACACTATAGAGAAGGGAAATGACCATCTTTGTCGTTCTCTAATTACTGAGGATGGGGAGGATACCCGCGCGAAACTAGCCGGTTCCCGATTCCCAACGAGAGGAGCTTGCGTCATGATCGACCACACGAAAGTAAAACTTGGCAAACAGACAGCTCACCACGACAGCCGAGTTCCCATGCTGAGCAAGTACACTGCCAGCCTTCCGGCGCCTCCGCCGGCCACAAGCTATGACAGCAAAATCACTAACCTGGGCATGATGTTGAATAACACGCTGGGAGATTGCACCTGTGCCGCGGTCGGCCACTGCGTTCAACAATGGACGGCGGAAGCGCAAAAGAAGCAGGTCATTATTCCGGATCCTGATATTGAGAAACTGTACGAGATCGTGGGGCACTACGATCCTAGCAATCCCAAGTCGGACCGGGGCGCGGTTGAGATCAACGTGCTCAACTACTGGCTGGCAAATCCGTTTGTCGGGAACAAACTGAGCGCGTTTTGTGCGCTCGAACCGCAGAATCTCGAGGCAGTCAAGGACGCCGTGTTTATCTTTGGCAACTGCTACATCGGTCTTCAAATGCCTCTGTCGGCGCAGCAGCAGACGGTGTGGACAGTTCCGCCCGGCGGAGCCACGGGCCAGGGTGCGCCTGGTTCCTGGGGCGGCCACGCAGTTCCGATCGTTGCCTACGACGCGCGCGGACTCACCTGCATCACCTGGGGCCAGCTCCTGCGCATGACTTGGCAATTCTGGAACGCATATTGCGACGAGGCTTACGGTCTGCTCAGTCAGGACTGGGTCGACGCAGGGAAGACCCCGGCAGGGTTCGACTGGAAGCAACTCGTAACCGATATGGGCGACCTGAAAGCCGCCTTCCCGAAAGGCCATGCGGTCGCCGCCTAGCGCGGTGCAAGTACGATTCGTATCAGGGCAAACGATTCGTATCAGGGTATGCCTTTAGGCATACCGTAAGCGTCCTGTTATGAATGCGCCTTTAGGCGCTGGCTTTGGGCGCGGGAGTTTCACCACAGGCTGCTGGGTAAATCTGGATTGGAAGCGCTTGGCCCACAACGCGTGTGGCCAAGCACTTCCCTTATGCCTCGCGTTCCGCAGAAGCTGCGAACGCGCATCAGCGAAGCACTAGGAGGATAAGTCAATGGCAGAGCGCGCAATCACCCCGTTGCACCACATCGATGTCGAAGATCTCCGGCTCAACTACGATCCCGAGTCTCCGCAAAAGCGTTTTAAAGCAGCAGGCGTAGAAGCTGCTTTCCTGAGCGAAAGCGAGCGCCTCCCCGGCATGGTTCCATGGCCCGCTGCCACCAAACCCACGCCCGAGCCGCTGCACCCGGCGCCGGCTGAAACCGACGACTTGTCCAAGTTTAAGGGCTACGATGCCGTCGTCGTGACCTGGACGTCCGCCGAAGCGGCGGCATTGGCCGCGCTGTTCACACCCGGCTTCCAGGTATCCCAGTGGTACGAATATCGCCACAATGTGCAGAGTTACATTCCGCTGGTCACCGGATCCACGGCTCCTTTTAACGACAAAACGGCCGACATGGCACGCTACTACCACAGTCTCGGCTTGTACTTTCCATGCCGCATCGGAAAGGCCCGCGTCCTGCTAATGAAATCGGGCTTACACCTCGACTACGACGGGCCGGCAATCCCTGTTCGGAAAATGATCACGGAGGTTGTGCAAACTGTGCAACCCAAGCTTTTCATCACCACCGGAACCGGCGGAGGAATCGGGAAAGAAGTTGCGCTGGGAGATGTCGTCATCGCCGGCCATACCAAATTCGACTGCGTAACCCAGTTCAAGAGTGAACCATGGGCAATGGCTTCTTATCCGACGTCTCCCATCCCAACCGGCGCGATTCAGGCCATCACTCCTGCGCTGACCAAAGTCAACGCGTCGAAAATCACAGGTGCAAAACCCGTACCCAAAATGTGGGACACGGCCGCAGACACTATTGTGACCACTGATTTCTTTGGCTTTGACGATTCCACCGACTACTACAAACTTCAGGGACTGGGCCAGGCATGTGACATGGGCGACGCCATGGTTGGCAACGCCTTGCAACAGTTCCAAAACCTGAAGTGGCACGCGATCCGAAACGCATCTGATCCGCAGATACCGAATCCAACGAACGACATTGAAAACGCCAAGCAGGAAGCTGGGCAAATTTACGCGAAATATGGTGCCTTCACCACGGCTGCAAGTGTCATTGCCACCTGGGCCGTGATACAAGCCAGTTTCGGACATTAAACCCAAGTGCGGGAGGAGTTTGAGGAAGGGGGCCGGTCCAACAGGAGTTAAGCAATCGATCCCGGGCGAAGTGTGATAACCAGTTGAGGAAGAAGTTCCCTGTGTCTCTTTGTGTACCGGGTGGCGAAGATTTAAGCCGCGAGCTAGCCGGACACGACGCTAGTGCATCGCCGCCGCATTCATCAGGTTGGCATTCAGGTAGCGAGTCATCGCCAGATCGATAATGGAACCAATCATCTCCGTGTAAGAAAGTCCCGAAGCCTTAGCAGCCATGGCAAATTCTTGCCGGCTCGCCAGCCACGGATTCGGATTCGCTTCAATCACGTAGACATCGCCGTTCGGAGCCAGCCGCATGTCGATGCGTCCATAGTCGCGCAACTTAAGCGCTCGATACGCGGCCAGCGCCGTATCGGATAGCCGCTTCACCGTATCTTCGTCCAGATTTTCCGCGATTTGCGATTTAGTCAGCCTGTAGGCTTCCGTATTTTTCTCGAACTTCACGTCGTAGCTGGCGATTCTCGGAGTGCCTTCGGGCAAGCGCGACAGATCGAGCTCGACCAGGGGCAAAACCTGCGCCCGTTCGTAGTTGCCCAGAATTCCAGCGTAAATCTCGCGTCCTTCGATGTACTCCTCAATCAATGCCGGCGAATCGAATTCATCCTGAATGTACTCGACCCGCTCCATCATCTCCTTGACGTTCTTCACAACCGCTCCGGCATCGATGCCGATCGATCCGTCTTCCCACGAAGGTTTGACGATGAGCGGAAAAGAAATATCGTGGGCATGTTCAATGCGTCCGCGATACGAAGTCGCAAAGAACGGAGTCTTGATCCCGTGAAACGCGAAGATCTTCTTGGCAATCGCTTTGTCCTGGGACATGAAAATGGCATGCGGCCCTGCGCCCGTGTAGCGCAATCCCAGCAATTCGACATAAGCGACCACGTTCATTTCCTTGGTGTCGTCGCCGTCGAAAGACTCGGTCAAATTGAAGATCAGGTCGGCATCGCAACGCGAGAGCGAATGCAGCGACTGTGGACGCCCATCCAGTTCGAAATTCGAAGGCTCGTGCCCCAGCTTCTGCAGCGCTTCGAAGATTTCCTCGCGATCGGTTTTTTCTTTTTTTGCCTTCTTAACTTTCTTATGAGGCTTGCGCGCAGGGACCGCCTCATCCTTAGCCGCCGCCGCGACCGGATCTTCGTTCCATAGGTCGTAAAGCAGCGCGATTTTAAGTTTCGCTCCGATCATCAAATCTCCTGAAAAAGCGGTTGCTAGTAGCCAGCGGCCAGTAGCTTTTTATGGCTGAATGAACTTTCCCTTCGTCACATAAGTCATCACCAGCGCGGTGACATAGGCCGTGACCTCCGCCAGATGTTCCGCGCTGCGCGTTTTGTCGGTGCGCAAGTCGAGTTCACCCGCGCGCTTTTCAATTGTGTCCATCAAAGTCTTAATCAGCGGACGCTGCGCCCCCGTCCACTGCGCAACTTTGTCGATCACCGCCTTGCGATGCTGACGCAAAAACTCGTGTGCGGGCAGCGCCGCCTTCCGCCGCTTCGATACCGGAAAAATATCACGCAAATCCGTATCCGGTGTTAACTCACTAACGCCCAGTTCACTAACATCAAGCTCGGCGACCGCAACTTCTTCCCGCGCCGCCTGGTGCCCATCCCGGCGATAGAACTCCGCCACCGTAGTATCCATGTCATCGACGGTTATATCGGTCACGCCGCGCCGCCGCAAAGGATCGCTCTTCCCCAACGTGCGCGCCAGCCGGTTCAAATATTGCAACTTAGCCAGAGCGCCCCAGCCCCGATAGCGCTTGCGCCAGTTCGAGCGCGGCGTGAGCCACACCGCAAACGTCTCGGCAAAATCTTCATCCGGATGCTTCTGCGCATACCACCCCGGCAAATGCCGCACATAATCGCGCGAGAAAGGAGAGGGCCGGTAATTATCGCGATAAGGGCGCCGGAACGGTCCAAAGATCTGCTTCCACTCCGGCTTATTGTGCAGCTTGTAAGCATAGGTAAAAGCGTGCCCCGCCTCATGCCGCAGATACATCATGATTTCGCGAGCATCCTCAAGGTCATGCGTTTCTTTTTCCAGTTGCGCCAAAGCCGCATGCGCCAAATAAAACGGGATCCCGATAATCGGCTCGCCCGAAGGGCATCCCCACTCATCGGTCAAATAGCAAGCCGGACGAAACTTAGTCAGCCCCTTGGCGTCCAGTTCGCGATAAAGCTGTTCAACAAATCGCTCCACCGGAGACCCGGCAAGCGAAAGCCCCAGCTCGCGAATCGGCCGGCTAAGAAGTTCCTGGTACGCGGGTTCAGGTTTTGCGTTTACGATGTCATGCACAAACGCACGCTCACAAACAGTCTGCAACCGCGCGGGCACAAGCGGGGAGGGGCAGTATCACTAAGATTAACAGTAATCGAAAGCGAGGTTATTTAGAAGTGACTGCGGTAATGCTTACGAGGACACAAATAACGACGGATAGGTTTCCGTAAGAAAAGCGACAATGCCCGACCGCGGAAGAACCTTGTCCACGAGAAACGAATCGATAGCGCCTGCTGCCGCACCGGTTATTGGACCGATGACGGGTATCAATCCGATGCCGGTGGTTGCGGCCAGCCTCACGAGCTTACCGCCGGGACTGGCGGCGATAGAGGCCATCTTGCTCCTCAAACTTGAGACCATCTCCTTGATCTCTGCGTCGGTGACATCCTCAACGGTCGAGAGCCACTCCCGAAATGCTCGACATTCAGCGCTGTCCCGTGTCTTTAAGAGTTTCTGAACGTCCACCTTCTGGCCAGGTTTGAAATCAGGAAGCTCTGCGTCTGTGGGATGCGCCGCTTCTCGCGTTTCGAGAAGTGGGGGACTGGCGCACCTTCGCGGTGATTCCTCCGGATGAGCCTATGGGGAATGGGACGCTGATTCAGTGCTGATTCAGTAATGAATCTAAACATTACTCTATTGTGTCTCTCTGACCACACCCGTCGCCGAGCGTTATCAAAGACTTGCAACCTCACCGGGCGCGGCAATAAAGACAAGACTAAGGCCGGGGCAGCAGCGCCCCGGCCACTGTACTTATGTTATCGTACATACATTTGCAGCAAGTGCAAAACGTTCCACGTGGAACATTGTACGTACACCTGAGAGCTGCCGCGAGGGGGTTGGCCCGCTCACTCCACCACCAGTGTCACGGTAGTGGAGGTCTGAAACGATCCGCTCGTTCCCGTGACCGTAACCGTATAATTTTGGGCCAGCGTGGCAGGGGTACCCGCGGAACCGCCGCAGCCGGTGAGCATTGAGGCCGTAACTCCCAGAACCGCAAGCGCCAAAGGCAGCACCAGCGTTCGCGGAATGCGCTTGCGTCCTAACACAGCCCCAAACAGGATGAACCCCAGGCTGAACGGCCCAACCGGAAGTCCCCGGTGGTTGGCGGGAATGTCGCGGGCATGAATGCTCGCCGCGACTGCCGCCAGTTGGATCGTCATCACCGTCGTCGCGCCCGCGCTCCCCGGCATAACCGTGGGGGGATTGAACGTTGCCGTTGCGCCCGGCGGAAGCCCGGAAGCCGAGAGCGTGACGACGTTGTTAAATGCGCCTCCGAGGGGCGGCACCGTAATGTTGACATTCACCGACCCTCCGGCTGCGACCGAGATCGGCGTGGTCGGACCGGTCACGGTATAGGACGTGGTTACCGTTTCGCTGACGGCGGATGAGGTCGATGCGGCGAAGCTCGCATTGCCTGGATACACCGCTGTAATGCTGTCGGCGCCGACCACCAGGCTGTTGGTGGTGAACGTCGCCACCCCGGAAGCGTTGAGCGGCGCTGTACCCAACAAGGTAGCCCCGCTATAGAAACCGACCGTGCCGGCAGGCGTGCCCGTCGGCGCTGGACTTACGGTCGCGGTCAGCGTCGCGGACTGTCCGTCGGCCAGCGGATCGGGCGAGGCCGTGAGCGTGGTACTGGTCGCAATGGCCGTCGCCGCCGTCACCACCAACGAGGAGGTGTCGGTTGGAAAGCCCGGACTGGTCGTGGTGACGGTGTAGGCGCCAGACGCCGTTAGAGCAAACGAACTCAGATTCAAACTAGCCACACCGTTCACGGCGGTTCCGCTCGCCGCCTGGCTGTAGCCGTTCGGCCCGGTGATCGTCACGGTGATCGAGGCGGCGGAAGTGGTGACCACACTCCCACTGCTATTCTCAACCGAAACCGTAACGGTTCCGAGGTTCCCGCCTGCCGCCATGGTCGTCGGGACGCCGGTCAACACCAACTGCGCCGTCACCGTTACCGTGGATGTGACAGTGAGAAGGCCCGGACTGGTTGTGGTAACGGTGTAGGTGCCGGGTGCCGTCAGAGCAAACGAACTCAGATTCAAACTAGCCACACCGTTCACCGCGATTGCGGTCGCCGTTTGCAAATAGCCGCTCGGGCCGGTAATCGTCACGGTGATAGAGGCGGTGGAAGTGGTGACCACGCTCCCACTGCTATTCTCGACCGAGACCGTAATGATTCCGAGGTTCCCGCCGGGCGCAATGGTCGCCGGGACCGCGGACAACACCAACTGCGCCGCGGTCGCCGTCACCGTAACCGTGGTGGCAACAGTAGGAAGGCCCGCACTGGTCGTGGTGACGGTGTAGGCGCCGACTGCCGTTAGAGCAAACGAACTCAGATTGAAACTAGCCACACCGTTCACGGCTGCTTCGGACACCACCTGCGAGTAGCCGCTGGGGCCGGTAATCGTCAGCGTGATCGAGGCGGCGGAAGTGGTAACCACAATCCTACTGCTATTCTCGACCAAAACCGTAACGGTTCCGAGGTTTCCGCCGGCCACAACGGTCGCCGGGACCCCGGTCAACGCCAACTGCACCGCCGGCAAGGCGATACCAACTCCGCTCAGAGAGATCGCCTGAGTGGCGTAGCCTGGACCGGCTGCATTCAGATCCGTGTCCGTCAGCACCAGCGATCCGCCGAAGGTGCCGGCGTCGGTTGGCGCAAAGCTGATCGGAAACTGGCACGAAGCGCCAGCCGCCAGCGTCCCCGGCAACGATGCCGTGGAGGCCACGAGCGGGCAGGCCGTGCCCGCAGTGTTATTCAGGGTGAAGTTCAGCGCGATGCTGGGGTTGTTGCCCGAGCCGGGAACCGGAAAGGCAAGCGCGGCGTTGCCGATGTTCGAGAGCGTTACGGTCTGCGGGCTGTCCGTACTGATGGATCCCACATTGGTCGGCGCAAAAGTCAACGCCGGCGGCGCCGCCACAGTGATTATGGATTCGACGCCGGTGCCTTGCGAAAGATAGACGTTCCCCTTCTCATCCACCGCGAGCCACCAAAGCCCGGTCAGGCCGCTCGCAATCGTGGACTGGATATAGGTGCCGTCCGCCTGCAACGCTTCCTTATACGCTGTGGCCGTCCCGGTAGTGGCGATGTAGAGGTTACCGTTGTCATCCACCGCTACGCTTTCCGGTTCGCTCAAGCCGCTGGCAGCCGTGGTTTGCGTGTAGCTGCCGTTCGCTTGCAGTGTCTCCTTATAAACAATACCGTCGTTGTCGTTGCTGATATAGACGTTCCCCCTTCCGTCCACCGCCACGCCGGTGGGCCCCGAGAGCCCGCTGCCAAACGTAGTCTGGACGTAGCTGCCGTTCGCTTGCAGCGTCTCTTTATAGGCGAGCTGGTTATCGTAACTGACCATATACAGGTTCCCGCTCCCATCCACCGCGATGCCATCGAGATTGCCGAGCGGGGCAATGACCGTAGTCTCGGAGTAGCTGCCGTTCGACAGTGTTTCCTTGCGAACATCTCCCCCCGAAACATCGGCGACATAAATATTGCCGGCGCCATCCACTGCCACGCCGCCGGGATAGGGGAGGCCGCTGGCGATAGTGGTCCTGGTGTAGACGCCGCCGGACAGAGTCTCCTTATACACATTGCCGGCCGGCTGATCGGCGACGAAAACGTTGCCTTTCGCATCCACCGCGATGCCAAAGGGAAA
>Ga0182018_10003950_pt1 | contig 12898 bp, 12 predicted proteins | sample 812P2MmetaG_FD_120490 | JGI IMG/M metagenome (GOLD analysis project Ga0182018, IMG submission 120490) | Permafrost microbial communities from Stordalen Mire, Sweden - 812P2M metaG | ecosystem: Environmental > Terrestrial > Soil > Wetlands > Permafrost | place: Sweden: Stordalen | collected...
GTCTACCTCGCCGCGGGCCAGCTCAAAGTCCTCAAACTCTTCTCCACCCCCGCCGACCCCTCCCAGGCCGTCCTCAACGCCCTCTGCAAAATCGCCGCAGCCGAATCCGTCGACCCACACATCCCCATCGACGTTCGCCACGGCACCACCGTCGGCACCAACGCCATGCTCGAGCGCAAGGGCGCGCGCGTCGCCTTCGTTACCACCGCCGGCTTCGAGGACACCATCGCCATCGGCCGCCAAACCCGCGCCAAACTCTACGACTGGTTCGCTCCCATCCCCGTCCCGCTCGTCCCCCGCGAGCTGCGCTTCGGCGTCCCCGAACGCGTCACCCCCACCGGCGAGATCCTCCGCGCACCTACCGATCAAGAGCTCGCCACGCTCGTCGAAGCCGTCCGCGCCAGCAACGCCGAGTCCATCGCCATCTCCCTCCTGTTCGGCTTCGCCAACCCCGCGACCGAGCTGCGCGTCGAAGCCGCGCTCGCCGCGCTTGGCCTCCCCACCTCCACCGCACACCGCATCCTGCCCGAGTTTCGCGAGTACGAGCGCGCCTCCACCCTCGTCGTCAACGCCTACCTCGCCCCGAAGATGCAGACCTACCTTACGCGTCTCGAAGAGCGTGTTGCCGCGCAGCACGCCGGCGGCCGCGTTGACGTCATGCAGTCCTCAGGCGGCATCGTCTCCGCCCGCCTCGCCGCGCGCGAGCCCGTGCGCACCGTCCTCTCCGGCCCCGCAGGCGGCGTCATCGGAGCCTGCGCCGTGGCCCGCTGGGCGGGCTTCGACCGAATCGTCGGCTTCGACATGGGTGGCACTTCGACCGACGTCTTCCTCGCCGACGCAACCACCGGAGCGCAGCTCACCAGCGAGTCCGTCATCGCGGGCATCCCCATCAGCGTGCCCATGCTGGACATCCACACCGCCGGCGCCGGCGGCGGCTCCATTGCGCGCTTCGATGCGGGCGGCATGTTGCGTGTCGGCCCCGAGTCCTCCGGCTCCGACCCCGGCCCCATCTGTTTCGGCCGCGGCACACCGCCCACCGTCACCGATGCGAACCTGCTGCTCGGCCGGCTTGATGCGGAGAGCTTCCTCGGCGGCAGCGTCACACTCGACCGTGCGCGCACCGAGCGGCTGATGGAGGAACATAAAGGCCCGCTTGCCACTGCGGTCGACTTCGCCGCCGGCATCCTGCGCGTCGTCGAAAGCCACATGGAGAAGGCCATCCGCGTCATCTCCGTCGAGCGCGGCCACGATCCGCGCGAGTGCACGCTGGTCGCCTTCGGAGGCGGCGGCCCGCTGCATGCCTGTGCGCTGGCCCGCGCGCTGCGCATCCCGCGTGTCCTCATTCCCACCATGCCCGGCGCACTCTCCGCCGTCGGCATCCTCCTCGCCGACCAGGTCCTCGACTACTCGCGCACCGTCATGCTCCCTGGCGATGCGCTCGGAAGCCTCGCGCCAATCTTCGCGGAACTAGAGCAGCGCGCACTCGCCGATTTCACCGCCGAAGGTCTCCACGGCACCGCGCACCGCACGCTCGACATCCGCTACCTCCGCCAGGGCTACGAACTCAACGTCCCCTACGACCCCAACTCACCCGCCGACGCGATCACCGCCTTCCACCAACAACACCAGCAACGTTACGGCTTCTGCGATGAGACGCAGCCCGTCGAGATCGTCAGCCTGCGTCTGCGCATGGTCGCCCCCGCCGAGCCATACTCACCCCCACGCGCACCACGCCCGCCCGCCGCCACAACCCCAACTCCCCATTCCACCCGTCAGGTCTACTTCGACGGCAAGTTTCTTCCCACGCCGCTCTACCGTCGCGAAGTGCTCACTCCCGGCGACCGCATCCAAGGCCCCGCGATGATCACCGAATACACCTCTGCCACCGTGCTTCCACCCAACGCCCACGCGAACGTCGACGAACTCGGCAATCTCATCCTCACCTTCCCGGAGACCTCCCATAACCTGCAGGACCAGACCCCATGACTCCTCCCTCCGTCGATCCCTTCGATCCCGTAGCCCTCGCCGTCTTCCAAAGCGCGGTCCACTCCATCGCGGAGGAGATGGGCGCGGCCCTGCGCCGCACCGCGCTCTCGCCCAACATTAAAGAGCGACGCGACTACTCCTGCGCCATCTTCGACGAACAAGCCCGCGTCATCGCCATGGGCGACCACATGCCCGTCCACCTCGGCTCCATGCCCATGTCGGTCGCGGCTGCGGTCGCGGCACTTGGCGCCGACTTCGGCCCCGGCGACATCGCCATCCTCAACGACCCCTATGCCGGCGGCACCCACCTTCCCGACATCACTATGGTGCTGCCCGTCTTTCTCCCCAACGCGCCCGGCAAGCCAGCGTTCTACATCTCCAACCGCGCACACCACGCCGATGTGGGCGGCGCCTTCGCCGGCTCCATGGGGCCAGCCACCGAGATCTTTCAAGAAGGCATTCGCATCCCGCCTACCCGCATCGTGCGCGGGGGCAAGCTCGACCGCGAGATGCTCGACCTCATTCTGCTCAACGTCCGCACGCCGAAGGAGCGCGAGGGCGACCTCGAATCGCAGATCGGCGCATGCCGCGTCGGCGAGCAGAGCATCCTGCACCTCGCCGAACGCTACGATCCGGCGCACCTCACGGCCCTCATCAACGAGCTGCTCAACTACTCCGAGCGCCTCGTCCGCGCCGAACTCAGCACCATGCCTCCGGGAGACTTCTCTGCGGAAGACTTCCTCGAAAACGACGGCGTCACCGATGCGCCGGCCAAAATATCAGCCCGCCTAACCCTCGACCCAGCCGCCGCCACCCTCCACGCCGACTTCACCGGCTCCTCGCCGCAAGTCGCGGGCAGCATTAACGCCGTCCGCGCCATCACCCTCTCCGCGTGCTTCTACGTTCTGCGCTGCCTGCTCGCCGACGACGCTCCCGCAACCGCAGGCATCCTCCACCCGCTCACCCTCACCACCGAGCCTGGAAGCATCGTCGACGCCCGCCCACCCGCCGCAGTCGCCGGCGGCAACGTCGAAACATCTCAGCGCATCGTCGATGTCCTGCTGCGCGCCCTCGCCCAGGCCATTCCCGCGCGCGTCCCCGCCGCCAGCGCAGGAACCATGAGCAACCTGACCATCGGCGGCATCGACCCGCGCACTGGCGAGCCCTTCACCTACTACGAGACCGCCGCCGGCGGCATGGGCGCGCGCCCCACGCTCCACGGCATCAGCGGCGTGCAGACCCACATGACCAACTCCCTCAACACGCCCGTCGAAGCGCTCGAATACGCCTACCCATTGCGCGTCCGCCGCTACGCCTACCGCACCGGCTCCGGCGGCACGGGCCAATACAGCGGCGGCGACGGCCTGATCCGCGAAGTCGAGCTCCTCGCCGACGCGCAGGTCACCCTGCTCGCCGACCGCCGCAAATTCCCGCCCTACGGCCTCGAAGGTGGCGAGCCCGGCGCAAACGGCCAGGCGTCATTCCTTGCCCCCGGCGACTCGACCCCCACCGAGCTTCCCGGCAAGTGCAGCCGCCAACTCCCCGCCGGCTCCATCCTGCGCATCGAGACTCCCGGCGGCGGCGGCTGGGGCAAGCCATCCTGAATCGCGCTCGGGACGGGCCTCAAACCCGGCATCAACCCGGAGTCTCCACCATACCGCCCGCGTGATACCATTCCCGCAACGGTCGCCCACCCGCCGCAATGAGATCCAACTGAGGGGTTCCTATGAGCCAAGTCTCCCGCCGCGAATTCGTCAAAACCTCGATCGCCGTCGGCGCGGTCGGCAGCGTTGCCACGCTGCCGCTTCAGGCTGCCACCCCACGCACAGCGACCGACACCGTCACCCTCGGCAAGTCCGGCATGCAGGTCACGCGCCTCGCCTTCGGCACCGGCACCGGCAACGGCCGTGTGCAGGCCGCGCTCGGCCAGCAGGAGTTCACCCGCCTGGTCCACTACGCCTACGACCACGGCATCCGCTTCTTTGAGACCTCCGAGTCCTACATGACGCCCGCCATGCTCGGCGAAGCCCTCAAGCCCTTCCCGCGCGACAGCTACAAACTCATGAGCAAAGTGACCACCGACCAGGGCGTCGATCCCAAACAGCGTTTCGACGAGATGCTGAAGACCTCGCAGACCGACTACTTCGACATCCTCCTGCTCCACTGGCAGCACACGCCGGACTGGGTCGCGCAGACCGCCAACTGGCAGGACGGCGTGATTGAAGCACAGTCGAAGAAGCTCATCCATGTGCGCGGCGCGTCCGTTCACGGCCTGCCCGCGTTGCGCCTGATGCCCGGCAATCAGTGGCTGCAGGTCGCCATGATCCGCATGAACCACAACGGCACCAGCATGGACGGCCCCACTCCAAACAGCTACATGAATCCCGACAACGTCTCCGAGGTCGTCGACCACGTCAAGCAGGTTAAGAAGGAAGGCATGGGCGTCATCAGCATGAAGCTCATCGGAGAAGGCCGCTTCACGCAGCGCGAAGACCGCCAGGCCGCCATGAAGTTTGCCTTCAACAAAGCCGGCGTCGATGCTGTCACGGTGGGCTTTAAGAACACCCAGGAGATCGACGAGGCGATCGAAAACCTCAATCTCGCGCTGGCCTAGACGTTTCGCCTCGATGGAGAATCGATGGCGAGCGGGTACAATTTCACCGGGTCTCCACGTTCACAATTGAGGGTCCAGGTGGCACTGCTGCGCGCGTCCTCTCTCTCGGCGATCTTCTCTCTGGTTCTGCTGCTAGCTCTCGCGCGCCCGGCAGGCGGCTACTCCGTTCTCACCCACGAAGAGCTGATCGACCTGACGTGGTTCGACTCCATCCGTCCCCTACTGCTGGAACGCTATCCAACCATTACTCCCACCCAGCTCCGCGAGGCCCGCGCCTACGCCTATGGCGGCTGCGTCATCCAGGACCTCGGCTACTATCCCTTCGGCAAGCCCATCTTCTCCGACCTGCTGCACTACGTGCGCACCGGCGACTTCGTCCGCGCGCTCTTCCGCGAGTCGAAGGGCCCGGACGACGTCGCCTTCGCCATCGGCGCGCTCTCTCACTACCTCGGCGACACCATCGGCCATCCCGACGCGGTCAATCTCGCGGTCGGCAACGAGTTCCCGAAGCTCGCCGCGCGCTACGGCCCCAACGTCAACTATGCAGAAGGGCCCCATCAGCACGTCCGCGCCGAGTTTGCCTTCGACGTCAACGACATCGCCAAACACCGCCTCGCTCCGGAGGGCTACCTCAACCACATCGGCTTCGCCGTCCCAATCCCTCTGCTCACCCGCGCCTTCTACGACACGTACGGCCTCGACCTCTCGAAGATGCTCGGCGTCCGCCGCATCACTCTCAGCGGATACCGCTACTCCGTGCGTACCCTGCTGCCCCGCGTCGCTTACGCCGAGACCCTGCTCTACCGCAAGCGCATGCCTCCTGACGTCGCGAGCCCGGGGCTCGACCAGTTCAAACAGGAGATCGCCAAGCTCGCCGCCGCCGGCGACTGGGCCGGCTATCGCAGCCACGCCGGCATCGGCACCTACATGCTCGCCGGCATTATCTATGTCATCCCCAAGTTCGGCTCGCTCTCGGACCTCAAGCTGCGCGGCCCTTCGACTCCTGCCGAGCAGAACTATGTCGACTCGTTGATGAAGACTACCGCGGCGCTGCGCCAGCAACTCGCCGAGGCTCACCACACCAGCACCATCGGCAATAAGGACCTCGACACCGGCGACGAAGTCTACCCCGGCACGTACCCGCTCGAGGATGACGCCTACGCCGATCTGCTTCACGAGATGACCCAGGACCCGACCTCGCCCATCCCGTTCGGCATCAAGCGCGATCTGCTCGCCTACTTCTCCGATATGTCCAAGGTGAAGTACATCCAGTCCGACCGCAAGAGGCTGGCGCAGGTAACGGCCGACCTGCCCGTCCTGAAGGCCATCTCCACCAAAGCCGCGTACCCCGAGGCCGCCTTCCTGCCTGAACCGGACGTGGACAAGCCAGACGCCACGGTACCCACCGCGCCCCGGCCTAAGCCTCCCTCGACTCCCGCCGTTGTCCCCGCCGCCCCCGTCACACCCTCCACACCCACCGCACCCCCCACACCCAAGCCGTAGCCCACGCAGCTCCAGCTACCGCGCCGCCGGCAGCATCTCCAGCTGCGCCCGTGTCCTGCTCACCGTGCTCACCGTTAGTCCGTGGCAATCCCCACCAGCGCGCGCGGATTCTGCTTGCCCTCCGTCGCCTGCCTCACCGACTGCTGCAGACACGCAAACAACTCTCCCGCGGTCACCACACCGTCGTGGTTCATGTCGGCCTCGCCCTTCAGTCCGCGCAGCAGGTAGTAGGTAAAGACACCGTGGCCGTCGCCCCACTTGGCGTCCTCGAAGGAAGACTCGCTGATATCGCTCGCCGTAATCACCGCTCGCTGTCCCTTCGACGCGTAGCGCTGCAAGTATTGGTTGATCAGATTATTCGCGCGCTTGGAACTCGTCCCCGCCCGCGCCCCGCTGAATCCATAGCTGTGGCAGGTGTCCGCAAACGTCAGCACGCGCTTCGCCTTCAGCACGCGCTCAAACACATCCTGCAGTTGCCATATGGGAAATGCCGTGCCGCCCATATCGTCCGGCTTCGAGTCCGCCGTCAACAGATAGAGATTGCGCGGGTCGAGCGGGTCGGGCGCGCCGTGTCCCGCACTGTAAATCACCACCGTGTCCCGCTCCTGCGGCCTGGTGAGGAACGTAAACAGCGCATGCCGCACAGACTCCGTCGTCGCATCCTGATTCAGCTCCGCACTTGGAGCACGCATTGCACCTGATCGGCGAGAACGGCGACAAGACCGAGATCAACAATGAGATACAAGCCTACGTCGCACTCTATCAGCGCGAGCACATCGGGACGCTGCCCAACAACATGGCGATCCTCTACGACTACCTCACCTTGGTCGGCGATACCGACTGGTACGCCGCGCCCGCTGCCGTCGTCTCCACGAAGAACGTCGAGGCCATCCGCATCAACTCCGGCGGCAGCTCCGCTCCCTTGACCGGGCCGCAGGTCATCTCATCGGCGGTCACGGCGCTTCCGGCCGGCGCCGCTCAGCAGACTGTCAACGTCTCGCAACCGGCATCGGCGTCAACATCAGCCAAGGCCAAGGCAGCAACCAAGAAGTCGGGCGGCCAATGAGAGTTCGGCTTGCCGCGGCCGGCTTAGCTCTGCTTGCTCTCGGGGCCAACGCATCGGCGCAGCGGATCGCTCTCGGCATCGCCCCCGGCTTCGAGCAGGGTGAGCTCGATGAGGACGGTCGAGCCGTTCTTGTCGGTGACGGTGGGCTTGAGCGTCGAGACAAGGAGCAGATCAAGGTCGGGACGGTCCTGGACATACTTTGGCCCTGCCGTCGTGCAGCACCTCGCGCTCTTCACCTATCAGGACCTCCTCACAAACAAGCAGTTCGCGCCGTCGCTGCTCTCGCCCGGCGGGGTCTACACCCCCCTCGATACAAGCTGGCTCACGGAGTTTATAGCTGTAGGTGACGCGGGTGTGCATGGCGCAGGGAGCTGCGGAGGCAGCGGCGTCGGGCGCGTCGGCTCCTGTCTTGACGAAGCCGCCAAGGTGGGCAGGCAGGGTGTCGCGAATCTCCTGGGCGAGGTGAGCGGTGGTCTTGCCGATGAGTTGTTTCTCGAAGTCGGTCGAAGTTGTGAGGTCGAAGCCGTATTGGTCGGCGCGTCCAGTGACCGCGGAGGACGGGCTAGGCCGGCAGCTTCATCCCCGCGGATTCTGAGTTCCCCCTATCAGTAAAACAAAGGACTTACCGCAGAATACGAACAATCACGTTCGATTGCGATGAACTGCTAAAAACCCTTATCTACAATACTTTGAGGACATCGCAGCGAGACGGTCGCAAATCATCGTAGATGGTCGGGGATGCCGGTAGGCACAAAACTGGGCACAGTCAGAAGACTGCTCTCAGAGACCATGATGGAAGCGATCCGCCAACCCCCACTACGGATGAAGCTTTGAGGCTGAAAATGATGCCAATGACCAGGACGGCGATGGAAAGCCAAATGCACCATTGGAATCTTCCCTCCCCTCGTTTGACACGCCTCCACTGCTGGCTGCACTGTTATGCCGCCACCTGGTGCAACGTTATGCCGCCACTAGCAACTTAACTCTGCACAGTTACCCAGCTAGTTGCTAGAATTATCAAAACCAGCCATTGCGAAGATCACGAGACACGGGGGCATCGCCACCGCTGATTTCGTCGGGTCCGCCACACTGATTGCAGCGACCGAGATTGTCTGGGAGCTTGTAATCGATACTGGCGCAGTGTAGACGCCTGCCGCCGAGATGCTCCCAACCGCGGGGCTCACCGACCATGTGACAGCCGTGTTCGATGAGTTTGCAACCGTAGCGACAAATACCTGAGTCTGCGCCGGCGTCAGGGAGACGCTGCCAGGACTGATAGACACACTTACCGGAGGAACGAGCGATACGGTCGAACTCGCCGAGACCAGTGGATCGGCGACACTGGCCGCGGTTACCGAAACCACCGGCGCACTCGTGATCGAAGCCGGCGCGGTATAGAGGCCCGCCGCCGAGATGCTCCCAACGAGCGGTGTCAGCGACCAAGCAACGGCGGTGTTTGATGCACCGGAAACCGTCGCCATAAACGTCTGCGTTTGAGATGCGGTCAGGCTCACGCTGCTTGGCGTCAACGAGATCGTCGGAGCCTGAATCGTGTACGTGCCTGCGATTGAAAGGCTGCTTACGCCGGCCGTGACAGCGATGGCTCTGAGAATTCCGGTTGCGGACAACGAGATGGCTCAGGAGTACAAATTTGAGGATGTGGTCGGTGTGCTTCCATCCGTACCCACCTCCAGGCCGCCGGCGGATGATCGAGCTGTTGGCCGTGCTGCTGCGCCCCCACACTGCAAAAGCCGCCCACCGAAACCTCCCGGACGGTCGCATACGCGACAGAGGTCGACGGCCCGTCTAACGTTACCGTCCACCAGGCAGTCAACTCCGCTTGCTGCAACCGCGCCGAACCTACCTTCCAGACTGCGGCTATCGCGCAGGTTCCTCGAAAAATGTCTGCTTTACACCGAGTTCCAGTGTCGTAAACGGTGCACCATAGCCGGCGGTACGCAGTCCCGTTATGTCCGCCTGGGTGAAGTGCTGATAGCGGTTTTTCAGATCTCCGGGGAACGCAATGTACTCGATTTTGCTCTGGCCATGGACTTGCATGAGAGCTTCAGCGACTGCCTTGAAGGTTCGAGCCTTACCGGTTCCTGCGTTCACCACGGCCTGAACGGCTTGGCTGGGGCTGTCAGGCAGGAGTCCCGCGAAAAACATGTTCACCCGGGCGAGATCTTTGACAAAGACAAAGTCCCTTCGCTGTTCCCCATCGGCGTAACCGCCCGAACCTTCGAACATTCGGATGGTCCCGGTATCCCTTAATTGTTTGGTGAAGTGGTGCAACACGCTTGCCATACGGCCCTTATGCTGCTCGCGAGGGCCGTATACGTTGAAATAGCACAGCCCGACCACGGTACTAGCGATCGGATTGGCCGGGTTTGCGAATTGCCGTCGCACGAAGTTGTCGAACACCAGCTTGGAGTAACCGTAGATATTCAACGGTCTCTCATTTGCGGGCTCGGGGAGAATTCTTCGCTCAAGGCATAGACCGCTGCGGTAGACGCATACACCAGCGGAATGCGGTTCTGCGTCGCTAAGTTCAGAATCTCCTTCGAGCAGGTGTAGTTGTTGTCCATGATGTAACGGCCGTCGTCCTCCAGAGTGTTCGAGCACGCGCCCTGATGCAAGATCGCGCGAACCTTTGCGTTTTGGTAATCACCGGCGGCCAGCGCCCTGCGGAACTCTGTCTTGTCCATATAATCGGCGAATGCCGTTCCGCAGAGATTCAGGAACTTCGGCCCGGAAAGATTTGGAGCTGGCCCGAGGTTGTCGACAACGAGGATGTTCCGTTCGCCGATGCGGTTCAGCTAATGAATGAGATTGCTGCCGATGAAGCCCGCCCCTCCAGTGACGATAATCAATGTTCGATCTCCTGTGCCGCGGCCGCCGGGCTGGGTTGTGTCGCTAATTTCTTAATAATGTTGCTCGTAGAGAAGCCTGCGACTGTCGGGACGATCTGAACGTGCCCACCGCCTGCAATCACGTCCTCGTGCCCCACTACCGTATCGATCGTATAGTCTCCACCCTTGGCCAGAACGTTCGGCTTCAGCGCTTGAATCAGTTCGAGTGGGGTGTCCTGATCGAAGAGTTCCACCGCATCCACCGCAGCTAGCGCGGCATCACGCGGGCCCGTTCGCGTTCACCTACGATGGGTCGCGAAAGACCCTTCAGGCGGCTTATCGACGCGTCGGTGTTCAGCCCAAGAACCAGTTTCGAACCGTAGTGGCGGCAGTTTTCCAGCAAGGTGATATGACCCACGTGGAGCAGATCGAAGCAGCCATTCGTAAAGACAACTGTCTCCCCCGACGCTCGCCAGACGGCCACGCGACGCATCAACTCTTCCCACGTCAGGACCTTCTCTTCGGCATGGAGCGCGATATCCGGAGCCAGCGCTGCTAAAAGCTCGAATTTCTCCACCGGAACAGTGCCGACCTTCCCCACCACGATGCCAGCTGCGATATTTGCCAGTTGCACCGACGGCTCAATCGCCAAGTCCGAGGCCAGGCACAGCGCCAGCACTGAAATCACTGTGTCGCCCGCGCCCGAAACATCGAATACCTGCCGCGCCACCGCCGGTGCCAGGAACCGGCGCCCAGGCCGAATTACTGCAATGCCCTTCTCGCTGAGTGTCGGCGTCAAGTATTCCAGGTCAAACTCCGCTACCAGCCGCTCGCCGGCTGTCAGAATCGCCTCAAGATCCTGACCATCCTCCGGCACTGTTACTGACAACTCTTGCAGATTCGGGCAGATCGTCGTCGCCCCCTTGTAACGGCTGAAGTCGTTCTTGGGGTCAACCAGCACTGGGATCCCCAGTCTGCGCGCCTCCGTGATGACGGCCTGACACAGCTTTGGCACCAGAACACTCTTGGCGTAATCGGATAGAACCACGGCGTGGCATCTGGGCAGCTCTTCCAGCACTTTCGCGAGCAGCCGGCAATGGTCACTTTCGGCTCGCATACCCAGATTCTCGCGATCCAGACGCAACATCTGCTGTCGTCCGCCTATGATCCGAGTCTTGGTAATGGTTGGAAAGCCCTCGCAGGAGATAAAAACCGGATCGATTCCATGCGGCTGCAGCCTGGCTGTCAGCAATCGTTCATCGGAATCGCCGCCCGTGAAGCCGACCAGCACCACACTGGCACCCAAATTGGCCAAATTCATGGCCACGTTTGCTGCACCCCCAGGCTGTTCGCTCTGGTTTGTGGTCCGAACCACCGCTACGGGTGCCTCCGGCGAAATCCGCCCGACCTCACCCCAGATGTATTTGTCCAGCATCACGTCGCCCAGCACGAGAAGACGCTTGGTTGGCCACTCCTGTTCGACCATTTGAATTACGTCATGCAGTTGATCGATCATCGGGTCAAAGTACGCTCTCTTCCTTGGTTTCAGTGGGAGGGAGGTCCGGTGGGGCAGCTTGAGATGCAATCCAATCTAACTCCAACCAGTCGCAAATCATATGGCCGGCCAGAATGTGCGCTTCCTGGATACGGGCCGTATCACGCGAACCCGCAGCAAAGACGTGGTCGGCGAGCGCGCTCATCCGACCTCCGCCTTCGCCGGTAAAAGCCACCGTTGTCAATCCGTGAAGTCTCGCGGTCTCCAGCGCGGCAACGACATTCCGGCTGTTGCCCGAGGTCGAGATACCCACCAGCACATCGCCAGGCCGACCCATCGCTTCCACCTGGCGCGAAAACACCGCTTCATAGCCATAGTCGTTGGCGACGGCGGTCAATATGGAAGTGTCCGTGGTCAGAGCTATTGAAGGCAGCCCGCGCCGCTCGCGTCGAAATCGTCCCACGATCTCTGCCGCCAGGTGCTGCGAATCCCCCGCGCTGCCGCCGTTGCCGCACCACAGGATCTGATTCCCACCATGCAGAGCAGAAGTCATCACCCGGGCAATCCTCTCGAGCAATTCTTGCTGGCCTTGGATACTACGAATCACTTCTAGGTGCTCGGCGATTGCCTTGCCGAATACGGCCTCTCGATCCGGATTGTTTGGCATTCTTTCCTTTAGGGAGACACGAACTCTAACGGTGTACTATTCCCTGAATTCCTATTTGAACCCTTCTTGTTGGGCTTCTTTGCCGTCCTCGTCTTCCCCCTGGCGGCGAACTCCTGCCGGACCTGTAGGCCAATAGCCTCCATGTCCACCTTATACGCGGCAGCGGCATCGCGGAGAACGTGCGCCGAGCTCTGTACTTCAACCGCCTGCCAGCGACCCTGGCAGCCTGAACCCAAGAACAGAACCATCCACCTAAGACGCCACGAAATCTGTTCAAACAACCGGAACCATCTCAATGATTTCGTTCTGCTGGCCGGGCTAGAGCCGTTCTGTGCGACGACGCGGTAGCTGAGCCTTGCGAAGGCGGGGTATCAAACCGCCTTCCCTTCAGGGTCTCCTGGGATCATGGACGCGGAGGGCTTGGCCCGTTCCGGAGGAAACGAGTGGCCGCATGTTGTCAAATAGAACAGCAATTCCACTCGACTTGAGACTCCTAATTTCTCAAATGCCCGGAACAGATAGTTCTTCACCGTGTGTTCGCTTAATCTCAGTTCGCTTGCAATGGCTTTGTTTGTCTTGCCGGTTGCCGCGAGTCGCACGACCTGCGATTCACGCTGGGTGAGAATTGCCGCGTCGCCTCCTGTCAGCTCAATCGGAGTAGGCAGATCTTTTAGGACATTCAGGAGGAAGCCCGTCTCCTCTCCTCCCGCCCAAATGA
>Ga0182018_10003951_pt1 | contig 12897 bp, 10 predicted proteins | sample 812P2MmetaG_FD_120490 | JGI IMG/M metagenome (GOLD analysis project Ga0182018, IMG submission 120490) | Permafrost microbial communities from Stordalen Mire, Sweden - 812P2M metaG | ecosystem: Environmental > Terrestrial > Soil > Wetlands > Permafrost | place: Sweden: Stordalen | collected...
GACACCCTCTGGGAACAGGGTAGGTCTTCACTACAGCGGATTCCGGAGGCGGCTCGTGTCAGGGACTACGAGTTTGCCACGAAGATTCTGGAAACCGGGGTCGAATCGGCGAAGTTGGGCTAACACCGCGCTGCCCGTGACTCGGTCACGGATGATGCCAGGCTGCCCGTCCAGGTGGCCCGTCTACCCGCGACGAGTATCGGGATGTAAGTAGCGACCTAATGAGGTCCACCTTCACTTCGCGACGGCCGGAGCTTCCGCGTCCGCCGCGACGTTCGACCCGGCCTGTAGGAACCCGCGAATATTCCGCACCGCCTGGCGCAACCGATGATTGTTTTCCACCAGCGCGATGCGCACGAAGCCCTCGCCCTGCTCGCCAAATCCAAGTCCTGGCGACACCGCCACCTTGGCTCGCGCCAGCAGCAGTTTGGAGAACTCGACCGAGCCCAATGACGCGTAGCGCTGCGGGATGGGCGCCCAGGCGAACATGGAGCCTTCGGGCATAGGCATGTCCCAGCCGGCGGAGATCAGGCCTTTGATCAGCACGTCGCGGCGGTCTTTGTACAGCGCGCGCATCTCGGCCACGCATTCCTGCGGACCGGTCAGAGCGGCGACGGCGGCGACCTGGATCGGCGTGAACGCGCCGTAGTCCAGATACGACTTCATCCGCGTCAGCGCCTTGATCAACCGCGGATTTCCCGCCGCGAACCCCATCCGCCAGCCGGGCATGGAATAGGTCTTCGACAGCGAGGTGAACTCAACCGCGATGTCCTTCGCGCCCGGCACCTGCAGGATCGACGGCGGCGGTTGGTCGTTGAAGTAAATCTCCGCGTAGGCGAGGTCGGACATGACCCAGATCTCATGCCGCCGCGCGAAGGCGACGATCTCGCGATAGAAATCCAGGTCCGCCATGTTCGCCGTCGGGTTCGACGGGAAATTGACGATCAGAGCCGTCGGCTTCGGCACCGAATGGCGCACCGCGCGGTCCAGAGCGCGCAACATTTCATCGTCCGGCGTGGCCGGGACGCTGCGCACACCCGCTCCGGCGATGATGAAGCCGAACTGATGGATCGGGTAGGACGGATTCGGCACCAGGATCGTATCGCCCGGACTGGTGATCGCCGAGGCGAGGTTCGCCAGGCCTTCCTTCGAACCGAGGGTCGCGACGACCTCGTTCTCCGGGTCCAGATCGACGTCGAATCGGCGGCGGTAATAGGTCGCCAGCGCCCGGCGCAAACCAGGAATGCCCGCACTGACGGAGTAGCGATGCGACCGCGGGTCCTGCACCGTCTCGATCAGTTTCTCCACGATGTGACGCGGCGTCGGACTGTCCGGATTGCCCATCCCGAGATCGATGATGTCCTCGCCTGCCGTGCGAGCCTTGGCCTTTGCCGAATTCACCTCGGCGAAAACATAGGGCGGCAAGCGGCGGATGCGGTGGAACTCACCGGAGGACTCGGAACTCATGGACGGCCTTTCGAGATTGAGGAGAAGCTATTGTAGCAGACGCAGACTCGCGCCGCGACCCGCTGCTTCGGCATTCAGCCGTAATCTCGCATACGGCACGCCCTGGGCTACAAGCGCCGTCGCCAGCGCCTGCGCCCGGGAAAAACCTAGGTTGAGCGCGTTGGACTGACCAATCGCGTCCGACGTGGCGGCGTCGCCATAGCCGGTCACGGCGATCGGCCGGCCGTCGCGCTCCGCGGCCATCGCTTTGACCTCCGCCAGCGCCACGTCGGTAAGCGCGGCCGACCCGCGGACGAAATCAATTTCATTTCCAGGATCCGCCGGAGGAGCGACCGACGGCGGAATGGCGGTCACAGCAGCCAACGGCGCCGGCGGTCCTGGTGCGATGTCAGGACGTGGTGGCTCCTGGGTCGGAATGGCCGGCAGGTGCCCATTGGCGACGCGCTGGGCCGTTTCGGCGCTGGTCGGGAGCGCCTGCCCGGGGGGAGGCATCGTAACGGGCGGCAGGGTTTGGCTTGAGATCGCGCCGCCGCTCGCCGCCGTGGCCAGCTGATTGGTCGCGGGCGCGGGTCCCGGCGAGGCCGACGCCGAGGTCGTCCGTGCTTTTGATGGCTGTCCGGGTGGAACCGGAGGCGCGGTCACGCCAACCAATGTCGCGCCGGCGCTCTGGTCGTTGGCCTGAGGTTGCTGAGCCGGCGTTTGCGCCGTCGAAGGTGGCGGAATCGGGGCCAACGCCGCTGCTTCGGTGGCATTGATCCGGTCGGTCAACAGGGCGGCACTCATGCGGTTCCACATCGCCGTGTCCGCGGCCGGTGGTTTGGGAGGAACGGTCGCAAGATTTGGGTAAGGGTCCTTATCGCCGGGCGGTGGCGGCCGATCCTGGGCGACTTTGCCCCCGATCGACTCGTGCCACCATGCTTCCGGACCAGTTGTGTGGTAGTTGGCGCAGCTGCTGAGAGGCACGAGACAGAGCAATGTGACAAACCATTGTCGCTCGGGCCAGTGTCGCGCGGGCCAGTATCGCGCGGGGTTGATCCGCGCCCGCGCCGGTCGCGCTTGAACCAATGCCGTCGCATCCCTAGGTTGCCCGCCACGCCCAAGAAACGCCATCAACTGGATCCGCTCGGTTTGCCGGCGCCAGTGGTAGCCGGAGACACAACCGGCGCAAAGGATACGTCGCATGAGTTCGCCGGATAAGCCCAATGATCCCGATTTCAAAATGCCGGACCCGGCGGTGTTCGGTCACACCATGGCCGATATCGCGGAACGCTCACAGCGGATTGTCGCTGACTGGCTGAAGCGCCTGCCCAAGGAGGAGCATGACGCAGACCCGCTGAATATCGGCACCGCGTTCATGGAGATGACGGCGCGGCTGATGACCAACCCCGCTCGCATGATGCAGGCGCAACTGGGGCTTTGGCAGGATTACATGTCGCTGTGGCAAAATACCGCGCGGCGCATGATGGGCATGGAATCCGAGCCGGTGATCGACTCGCCGTCGACCGACCGCCGGTTCAAGGATGCGGCCTGGAAAGACAACGAGATCTTCGACTTCATCAAACAGTCGTACTTGCTGAGCGCCCGGTATGTGCACGATGTGGTGACACATGTCGACGGGCTGGATGACAAGACGGCGCAGAAGGTCGATTTTTATGCGCGGCAATTCGTCGACGCGATGTCTCCGTCGAATTTCGTGCTGACCAACCCCGAGGTGCTGCGCAAGACCGCGGAGACCGGCGGCGAGAATTTGCTGAAGGGCCTGAACAACCTGTTGACCGACCTGGAGCAGGGCAAAGGCAAGCTGCATATCAAAATGACCGATATGGATGCCTTTAAGCTGGGAGAGAATATCGGCGTCACGCCGGGTAAGGTCGTGTATCAGAACGAATTGATGCAACTGATCCAGTATGCGCCGGTCACCGCGAAAGTGCTGAAACGTCCGTTGCTGATCGGACCGCCGTGGATCAACAAATTCTACATCCTGGATCTGCGGCCGCGGAACAGCTTCGTGAAGTGGGCGGTGTCGCAGGGGCACACCGTCTTCATGATCTCCTGGGTCAATCCGGATGAGCATTTGTCGGAGAAAGGCTTCGACGACTACATGAAGCAGGGTTATCTGGCAGCGCTGGATGCCATCGAAAAGGCGACCGGCGAGCACGAAGTCAACGTGATCGGCTATTGCCTCGGTGGCACGTTGTTGGGTGCGACGCTGGCCTGGATGGCGGCGAAAGGTGACGACCGGATCAAGACCGCGACGTTCTTCGTCACCATGATGGATTTCCACGAAGCCGGCGAACTGGGCGTGTTCATCGACGAGGAGCAACTGCGCGCACTGGAAGAGAAGATGAACAAACGCGGCTATCTCGAAGGCAGTGAGATGGCGACGACGTTCAATATGTTGCGGGCGAATGATTTGATCTGGTCGTTTGTGGTGAACAACTATTTGCTTGGAAACGATCCATTTCCGTTCGATTTGTTATACTGGAACGCGGATTCGACCCGGATGCCGGCGAAGATGCACAGCTTCTATTTGCGCAAGATGTATCAGGAGAATCTGCTGTGTACGCCGGGTGGAATCGAACTGGACGGGGTGCCGATCAATCTGGGTAAGATCAAAACCCCCGCGTATTTCCTCTCGACGCGCGAAGATCACATCGCGCCATGGAAATCGACCTATCGCGGCACGCAACTGCTTGGCGGCCCGAAGCGCTTCGTGCTGGCCGCGTCGGGGCACATCGCGGGTGTGGTCAACTCACCCGATGGCGGGAAATACAATCACTGGATCAACGAGGATCTGCCGCCCGATCCAGATGAATGGTTCAAAGGGGCGACGGAACTGGCCGGATCGTGGTGGCCGGACTGGCATCGTTGGATCTGCTCGCACGACAAGGCTCAGGTAGCGGCGCGGCAGCCGGGCGATGGAAAGTTGAAAGTGATCGAGGATGCGCCCGGCAGTTACGTGAAGGTGCGGATGAGTTAGTGCCGCGCCAGGAAATCCAGCAGGATCCGGTTGAACAACGTCGGCTGTTCCCAGTACGGGCTATGCCCAGCTTCGGCGATTGTCGCGACTTCCGCGTGCGGAATGTGCGAGGCCTGCATCCGCAGCAGCGACGGCGGCGTGTACAGGTCGGACTCGCCTGTCATCAGCAAGGTGGGCCGCCGCATTGTTTCCAGCCTGGCCCACGTCAGGGGCTGCTTCGATTTAGGAATGATACGGGGGCCGGGCATCGCCCGATGTTGCAGTTCCAACCACGCGGCGACGCCATCCGGGTTGCCGGCTCGATAGGACGGCGACAACTCCTGAAACTCGTGCGGCAAATCGGCGAAGAACTTCGGTCGCAAACGCTGGTTCACGGCCTGATAATCGGCATCGGTGATTCCCATCAGCGATGACACGATCGTCAGGCTGCGCACTTTGGCCGGATGCGCGAGCGTGAAATCCAACGCGAAGAAGCCGCCATGTGCCGCGGCCACGAGATCCACCGGGCCGAGTTGCAGACGCTGGATCAAATGATCGAGATCGTCCGCCGCCACGCCAGGATTGGCCGGATCGCCGGGATCGGACCGGAGATAGCCCCGCCGCGAGTAGCCGATCGCCCGGTACCCGGCGGCAGCCAACACCGGCTGCTGATACACCCATCCCGCCGCGCTGTGGGTCGCGGCATGCAGCAGGATCACTGCCCTGCCGGGCCCGCCGGTATCCCAGTACCAAAGCCGGGTTTCCGGCAACTCCGCGACGGCCTCATGTGCGGGCGCCTGTCTCGGGATCTGAACCGGTGTCCACACCGGACCGGCCGGGGTCGTCGTCATGAGATCGCTCCTTACGTTATGACTTGCGCACATTCCACATCGCGGTGATCGGCGCACCAACGAATCCACTCATGCCGGACCGGAAAGCGTACGGGATGAAATACTGACCAAGCGGAATGAACGGCGGTTCCTTGAATCCCAGCACCTGCATTTGTTCCGCCAGCTTCTTCTGCGAGTCGAGGTCAGGTGCGTCGAACCAACTGGTCTTCAGCGCGTCCATCTTCGGATTGGCTTTCACTCCGTTCAATGGAATGTGGCTGCCAGGATTGGCTGGCCACAAGCCGGCCCACCCGACGCAATAGCAGCTCCATCCCGCCATGACCGCCGGGTCCGTACTGCGTTGGCGCGCCGAGAGCGTGCCCCAGTCCATCGACTGGAAATCCACGTTGAGGCCAAGCTGGCGAAACAAACCGTTGGTGACCTCCGCCATCGCGCGATACTCTGGAATCTCCGGTGCCATCAGCACGATCTTTTCGCCCTTGTAACCGGAGTCGGCGATCAGCCGCTTCGCGAGTTCGATGTCGCGTTTGCCGTTCAGCACCGCCATTCCGGCGTCCGACGCAAATGGTGAACCCGGCGTGAACATTCCCATGCCCGCGCGCGATAACCCCTGTTGGTCCCCGACGACCGCGGCCATGAAATCCTGTTGGTTGATCGCCGGCAGCAGTGCCGCGCGCAATTTTGCGTTATCGAACGGTGGCACCGCATTGTTCAAATTCAGGATCGCGAAGAATCCCATCGGATCAACCAACTCCACTTTCACGTCGGGAGTCGACTTCAACATCGGAATCAAATCGAACAATGGACGTTCGAGCCAATCCACCTCGTTCTTTTGCAACGCGGCGGCGGCGGTGGCCGGGTCGGGCAGCATGTGCCACTCGACACGATCGAAATATGCCATCTTGCCGCCGGCCCACATTTTGGCTGGTTCCTGCCGCGGCATGTAGCCGTCATGCCTGGTGTAGACGGCGCGGGAGCCGGTCAGGAATTCATCTGGTTGAAAACGAAACGGCCCGCTGCCGGTCTGATCGGTGATCGCGGTATAGGCGTCGGTTTTGGCCAACCGCTCGGGACGAATGAAACAGGTGGTCGCTCCCAGACCATATAGCATATGACCATAAGGACGCTTCATGCGGATATCGAACGTCTTGTCATCGACTGCCGTCATCTCATTCGTCAGGGCCGCCAGACGCGCACCGAACGGGTCGCGCTTCGCCCAACGCGCGATGGAGGCGATGCAGTCGGTGGCTCTGACTTTCTCGCCGTCATGGAACACGAGACCATCGCGCAGCACGAACCGCCAACGCAATCCATCGCCGGAGACCTCGTGTCCCGCCGCCATCTGCGGCCGCGGCACGAACTGATCATCCAGCCCGTAAAGCTGATCGCAGGTCATGTAGGCGTGGATCAGTCCGACAATCGAGATCGACCAGACCGGATCCATGACGATCAGATTGGTATAGGGAACGAAACGTAATGTTCGCGTGGCCGCCGCGCCGGCGATCGCGGGCGCACGCGTGGCCACGGCGCCAGCAAGCGCGAGGGCCGTCCGGCGTCCGATTGGCCTTATGTGCGGCAACAACGATCATTCCCCCGGGCGGACGTCGAGCACCAATTTGCCGCGCAAATGTCGTGCCTCACTGACACGATGCGCCTCAGCCGCATCGTCGAGAGCGTAACGAACGATCGGCGGCGGTGCGACCGCGCCGGCATTCAACAGCGCGACGATGCGTTCCAAATGCGCGCGATCGCGCGACACGGCGGGACGCAAGACTTTCACGTCGGCGCGTGGCGGCTTGAATCCCTCCGGCGCGGGAGCGACCCAAACCAGCCGCCCGCCTGGTTTCAACACGTTGTATGAACGCACTTGCACGTCGTCGCCGACGGTGTCGAACACCACGTCGCAGGCCGGCGCCACCTTCGTGAAATCTTCCGCGTTGTAGTCGATCACCCGGTCGGCCCCGAGGCCGCGGACATAATCGGCGTTGCCGGCGCTCGCGGTGGTGATCACGGTGGCGCCGAGATGTTTCGCGAGTTGGATCGCAAATCCCGCGACTCCGCCCGCGCCACCCTGGATCAGAATGGTCTCGCCCTTCTGGAGCCGCGCGGTGTCCTCGACAGCCCAGATGGCGGTGATGCCAGTCAGTGCCATGGCGGCCGCCTGCGAATGGGACAAACGATTGGGTTTGCGCGCGACGATCGCGGCCTTGATCGCGAGCTTCTCCGCGTAAGCACCTTCGTGGCCCGCGTCGTTGACGCCAAACACAGCATCGCCAGCGGCAAAGTCTGAAACTCCGGCGCCAAGCGTGGCGACCACGCCTGAAAAATCGCGGCCGAGAATGTGCGGGAATTTGAGGCTGCCGTGGCCGCCCAACCGAACCTTGTAGTCAGCCGCGTTTACACTCGCCGCGTGCACGTCAACGACGATCTCGCCCGGGCCGGCCACCGGATCGGGCGCCTCACCGAGGCGCAACATTTCCGGTCCGCCGTGGCCGGTCAACAGCATCGCTCGCATGGTTGTTATCTCCCCGAAATGGGCCGATGCCATGTCGACCCTGATGTTTGAGTCTGCTCTGGTGAGGCCTTGAGTCAATGCGAGCCTCCTCGAGGCGATCACACCGGGGTTGTTGCATGCACGTCCCGGAAATGCGTAGCCTGTCTCGCGGGAAAGTCGGGAAACGCCAGACCCGCCATCGATCCTCGCGGTTCAAACCGCCAATCAGCGTCATCACGCGCCGTCAGCGCGCGGAAAATGGGAGAGCCTGAAACCATGAAAATCACTCGCCGGAGCATGCTCGGCGCCGTATCCGTCGCCGCCCTGCCGATCCGCCGTGCCCGCGCGCAGGCTCGGCCGGTCATCCGCATCGGCGTCATCAACGACCAGTCCGGCCCTTATCGTGATGTGAATGGTCCGACCAGCATCGCCTGTACGCGTCAGGCCATTCAGGAGTTCGCCGCCGGCGGGTTCGACGTGGAAGTACTGACCGCCGACCATCAGAACAAACCTGATCTCGGGGCGGCGATCACGAAGCAGTGGATCGATCAGGATGGTGTGGACTTCATTCAGGACGGCGCCTCGTCCGCCGCCGCTCTGGCGATCAGTTCGATTTGTAAAGACCGCAACAAGGTGTTCATCCCAACCAGCACCGCGACCTCGGACCTGACCGGCAAGGCCTGTACACCGAACACGATTCATTGGGTCTACGACACCTATATGGAGGCACGTTCGACCGGTGGCGCGATGGTGAAGGCCGGCGGCGATTCCTGGTTTTTCATCACCCCCAATTACGCGGCCGGCCTGGCGTTCCAGCGCGATACCACGCATTTCGTTGAGTCCGCCGGCGGCAAAGTACTGGGCTCCCGTCTTTACCCGTTCCCGGAATCGTCGGATTTCTCCGCTCCACTGGTCGAGGCGAAAGCGTCCGGTGCCAAGATCCTGGGTATCGCCGGCGCCGGCAGCGATCTGATCAACATCGTCAAACAGGCGCACGAGTTCGGTGTGCAAAAGTCGATGAACCTGGCGGCGCTGATCGCTTATTCCACCGACGTGCACTCCATCGGGTTGGAGACGGCGCAAGGGCTGCGGCTGTCGGAGACGTATTACTGGGACCTGAACGACCGCACGCGATCCTTTCAGAACCGGATCAAGGACAAGGTGACGTTATGGCCAAACATGTCACAGGCCGGCAATTACTCTTGCACGTTGCACTATCTGAAAACGGTGACCGCCATGGGGCCCGCGGCCGCGAAAGCCGACGGCGCCGCGACCGTCGCCCGCATGAAAGCCATCCCCACCGACGATGATTGTTTTGGACCTGGGCGGATCCGCGAGGACGGAAGGAAAATCCACCCGGTCTATTTGTTCGAGGTCAAGCAGCCCTCGGAAAGTAAGCATGAATGGGACCTGTACAAGCTGGTCACTACCACTCCGGCTGAGGAAGCATGGCGGCCGCTGTCCGAGAATGCCTGTCCGCTGGTCAAAGCATAAGGCCAGGAGCGAATCATCACAAGCACGCCGCGCTCCGCATCTTTTCCGCGCCAGACGCTTAACGGGTGAACAGTCCGTGCTTGTCTCGACGCGAGAAGTCTGTTGGGGTGCGGTATCGAACAGTCTATATGGGCCAGTTCCGGGGGGATTCCCGTACAACGAGGGATGTGAACAATGATCAGTGATTCGTTTAGAGTGGAATGGTCGCCGCGATTGCTCAGCGTCATTCGGATCATCGCGGGGTTGATGTTCATGCAGCACGGCCTTACCAAATACTTCGCGTTTCCGTTGCCGACTCCGGCGGGGTTCCAGGCCGCGAGCATGGTCGGTGCGGCGGGTGTGATCGAGATTGTCGCCGGCGCGTTGATCGCGGCCGGCTTGTTTGCCCGAATCGCAGCGTTCCTCGCGTCGGGCGAAATGGCCATCGGTTATTTCATGTATCACTTTCCGAAGGGCTTTTTTCCGCAGGCAAATGGCGGCGAACTGGCGATCTTTTACTGCTTCTTCTTCCTTTATATCGCGCTCGAAGGCCCAGGCCCGTGGAGCGTCGACGCCGCGCGATCACGATCCTGACCCGATCAATTCCCGCTCACGGCCCGTGACGATCCTGCACTGGGCCGTTGGGACTTGAAGCATTTGCTGGTCTGTCTCAACGTCAGTGCTACCCCGCGCGAGTCGCTTCAGGAGAGTCGCCATGACCGAGCATTATGATCTGCTGATCCGCAATGGCACCTGCGTGCTGCCCTGGGGCCAGGAAATGACCGATGTCGGCGTGCGCGGCGGCAGGATCGCGGCCATTGGCGCACCCGCGACGGCCACGGCGACAACCGTCTTCGACGCCAAGGGGCTGCACGTTCTCCCTGGTCTGATCGACCCGCACGTGCATTTCCGCGATCCGGGCGACAAATCCGTCGAGTCGATTCCAACCGGCAGCAAAGGCGCCGTGCTTGGTGGCCTGGCCGCTGTGTTCGACATGCCGAACACCAGCCCATCCGTCGTCGATGCCGAAATGGTGAGTTGGAAACAGAAGTATGTCGAAGAAGTCGCCTGGTGCGACATGGGCATCTATGTCGGCGGCAGTAAAACCAATATCCCTGAACTCGCCGGACTCGAATGTGGCTGCGGCGTTTGCGGCATCAAGATTTTCGCCGGCAGTTCGACCGGCGACCTGATGGTCGAGGATGACGAGAACCTGGAAAAAGTCATGCGTTCCGGACGCCGCCGCATCGCCTACCACTCTGAAGACGAGTATCGTCTGCAGGCGCGCAAGGCGATGTTCAAAGCGGGCGATCCCTATGCCTCCCACATGGAATGGCGCGACGAGGAGTGTGCGTACCTCGGCACCAGGCGGTTGATGGCGTTGGCTCGCAAGACTGGCCGGCCCGCGCATATCCTGCATGTATCGACAGCGCAGGAACTCGAATATCTGAAGGATTATCGTGATATATGCACGTGCGAGATGCTGGTCAATCACCTGACCCAGGTCGCTCCCGATTGTTACGAGAAACTTGGCGGTTTCGCGGTGATGAACCCGCCGATCCGCGGCCAGCGTCATATGGACGCGGCCTGGAAGGCGATCAATGACGGCATGATCGACACCATCGGCTCGGATCACGCGCCGCACTCGCGGGCGAACAAGATGCTGCCGTGGCCGAGTTGCTCGTCAGGTTTGACTGGCGTGCAGACGCTGGTGCCGGTCATGCTGAACCACGTCAACGCGGGGCGGCTGTCACTCAATCGCCTGGTGGACCTGATGTGCGCCGGGCCGGCTCGGGTTTATGGCGCCGTTGGCAAAGGCCGGATGGCCGCCGGTTACGACGGCGACTTCACCATCGTGGATATGAAGCAGCAACGCCGCATCGAGGAATCATGGATCGTTTCCCCCTGCGGATGGACGCCGTTCGCCGGCATGGACATCACCGGTTGGCCGGTCTCGACGATCGTACGCGGCACCGTGGTCATGCGCGACGACACCGTCCTCGGCGCACCGGGCGGCAAGCTGGTTAAATTCGCGCCGTAAATCGCGAGCGGTTTTAGCTCGTGTGACCCGCCGCTTGTTCGCGCAGCCGGCGGGCGCGATCGAGCACTTTGTTCTCGATATCGGCCTGGACCACCGGATCGACCGGCGCGTCGACCCAGCGCCCGCCTTGGTTCACCTGGCGGAACACGCTGACCCGGATGCCATCGCTGCGCAGCTCTCGGCCGAGGATGTAAGCGGTTGCCTTGAAACGCTCCCCCGACGCATCGGCCGGCGTGTACCAATCCGTGATAATTACGCCACCGAATGGATCCGCCGACGTCAGGGGCAGGAAGCTTAATGTGTCCAAAGCGCCGCGCCACAGGAAGGCGTTGACGCCGATGCCGCCTCCACCACCCCCGCCCGTGGAGTCGCTATTTTTCTTGCTGCCGCCAAAGCTGAAGAACCCTTCGTCGCCACCCATCCGCGAGACCGACGTATCGCCTGGTCCGCCCTGAGGTATGATGCCCGGGGGGGTGGGGTTCGGTTGGAAATGGGAGCACGCGGTCTCCAGCAATGCGCAGAGCAACGGGACGGCGAGGGGCCTGATGAACAACAGGGGGAATCGCATGGCCATTTTTCACCTGACAGGGCCGGTCGGGCCCGGAGCGGCGTCTTTAACCCGCGTTGAGCAGGCCGCCAAGGGCACGAAAAAAGACGGCGAGGTTGCCCCCGCCGTCCCTTTGGATCGAACTGGCCGTGGAACTTACCAGTTCACGATGGTCGCGAAGGTCAGACCGTTGAGGTGGATGTCGTTTCCGGCGCTACCTGACGCACCGATTGTCGCGGCCGTGGCCGGACCGATGTTCCCGCTGCTCAGGTTGACGTCACCTTGGTGCTTCTGCACGTACTGATACTCAAGGCAGAGATTGATGCCAGGAGCGATCCTGTAGGCGCCACCAACGGCGAGAGCGACTTCATGCCGTTGCGAGATGCCGACCAACTGCGCCGTGCCCTGCGAGTCCTCGATACCGCCGAGGACGCCAACCGAGAACGGGCCGACCGCGTAGCTGATCGATCCCAGTTCGGCTTGCATCGGCACACCACCCGTCGGATCCAGAGCGTTCGAGCCATTCAACCGGCCATGGGTAACGTCGGCATTGATGGTGAAGCCCATGTAGGTGGCCGCGAGGCCGCCGTTGAAGAACCTCTGGCCGTCATACTTAAGCGCACCGGCACCGGTCGCCAGATGGGTCGGACCGGCAAGGACAGCGGCTCCGTTCTTCGCCTCGCCGGACAAGGTGAAGTCGCCGTAGCCCTGCAGGACCGCGCCGCCCACGTTCTCGATGAAACGAAGACCGAAGCCAAAACGATTGACCCATCGGCTCGAGTCGGTGCCGCTGGTCACGTTGATGCAGTTCGCGCTGGCGGTGTTACAGGGGCCAACCGCGTACGGGTCGGACGTCGCGGAGTTGGAGAACGAGTTGCCCTGGTTCGGCCCGTATTCGAAGCCGATGTCGATACCGTAGAACGACGGGCTCAGGTAAACGACCTTGTTGTCAGCATATTCGACGCCGTTACCCGACAGCCAGCCCCAGGAGATCAAGTACTGGTTGGGCGTGGCGGCCTGCGCACCGGAGTTGAGGATGTTGCCGATACCACCGTCCCAGCTACC
>Ga0182018_10003952_pt1 | contig 12896 bp, 13 predicted proteins | sample 812P2MmetaG_FD_120490 | JGI IMG/M metagenome (GOLD analysis project Ga0182018, IMG submission 120490) | Permafrost microbial communities from Stordalen Mire, Sweden - 812P2M metaG | ecosystem: Environmental > Terrestrial > Soil > Wetlands > Permafrost | place: Sweden: Stordalen | collected...
GGCGTGAACGGAAAGCCGCTCAGCATCGTGGCAATTGCGTTCAACTGCCAGCCGCCGAGGAGCTTGCTCTCGACCCCGTGTTTCCCTTGGCCAAACGGCAACTCGTAGCGCGCCGATATGCCGGCCTGAGAGCCCACATTCAATGCGGAGGGCCCCCAGTCCCGTCGCAGATCGTTCCGATCCAGGATCATCTGCGACTGGTTCTGCGACTGCGCCCCAGTCAGGCCCGAGTTCATATCCAGGTTCTTCGACCAGGTGTAGTTCGCACGAATCTGAAAACCGCGGCTCAGGCGATGAGCGACTTCGGTTTGCAGGGCGTGATAGCTGCTATTGCCCTCCGTGTACCAAAAGAAACCCGCGCCCAGGTACGGATTGGGCCGGGTTCCCACCGGGATGTATTGCGCCCCCTGGGCCACGTGGCTCTGATTCGCCGCGGTGGCCGCCGTCCCGCCGGCCGCGGCGCCGCCCGCCTGGCAACCGCCCGCGGCGGAACAAATCTGCGCGGGAATGTCGTTAGGATCCACGCTCAGCAGGCCATGGTATCCGTGCGATCCCACGTAGGACGCGCGGAGAGCGGTCGTCGAGTCGAGTTGCCGTTCCACCGAGAAGTTCCACTCCTCCACCGTCGGAGTTTTCGCATCGGCTTGAACCCCTTGTGGGGCATAGGTGGTGCAGGGTGCTGGAATTCCCGGGCCGCAGGACTGCGGAATGGCCGCGCCGGGAACTATCGGCACAATCGAAAACAACGAGCCCGAAGACGAAATCGAGCCGTTGTACGGAGGCAGCGAATTCAGCAGGAAACTGAGATCGTCAATCAGCGAATAGTAGGTCCCGAAACCCGCGCGGATGGCGGTTTTTCCGTTTCCAAACAGGTCCCACGCCAGGCCGGCGCGGGCGCTGAACAGCCTGGTGGCGCGATTCTCCGTGAAGGCCGAACTCCCCACGCGGGGAGCAGTCTCCAGCAAACCGTTGGCATCGGCGATGTAATTCGCGGCCCTACCGAAGGCCTCGTTCCAGCCGGTGGTGAATTCCTGCCGGACACCTGCCCGAACGGTGAGATTGTGCCGCACCTTGATGGCGTCTTCGAAATACCACGCGCCAAACAGACTTCTCCAGCCCAGTTCATTGGCGCTGGGCACCACTTGGAAGGTGCTCACGGTGGACTGCAGGAATGTGGTCAAGCTGGTGAACGTGGCCTGCCCAAGCTGTCGCGAAGCCGAGTCTTCATTGTCCTGGAGCCGCTGAAACCAGACGCCGGCGCTGATTTGGTGCACTCCCTTGGAGACCTGGAAATCGTCCATATAAGTGAAAAGATTCCGCCGGTTCCACACACCGGCGGCATTGTTGGGGCCAGCCGATGTGATGCCCGACAGCCCGGTGGTGGTGACGCCGCCGTTGACCACGATCCCTCCAGGCCCGGCTCCCGCGACGAAATCGAGGTTGCTTGGAAACTGTGCCAGCAGCGTCGAATCCAGGTTGAATCCCGCGCGGGAGAAACCGGCGCGCGCCGTATTGAGCAGGTCGGGCGAGAAGATATGCGTTTCCTGCAAGCTCGCGACCTGCATCCGCAGGGTGCTGTACGACGCGAACAACGGGTCGGCCAGAGGCACCAGACTGTTGCCGTCGTCGATGGTATAGGCCGCCGAAAGCGAGTCCCGATCGCGGATGGCATAGTCGAGCCGCAGGGTGCCGAAGTCCTCGCGGATGGCTTGCTTGGGGGTGTTGTACGAAAAGGCGGTGCCGCTGGCCAGGCCGTTCACCAGCAGTTCCGGCCCGTTGGGCTGCGGCCAAAATGCGAAGTAGGGCAGCATGGCCGCATTCAGATTCGCCACCGGCACGTAGACGCCGGAAGAGTTCGGGAACGTTCCCAGGCGCACCTGCGCGTCCGGGACCACGCTGACGCTGCTTTGTACTTCCACTTGCCGAAAACCCTCATAATTCCCGAAGAGGAATAGCCGGTTCTTCTTGAGAGGACCTCCCACCGCGCCTCCGAACTGGTTTTGGCGGAACGGAGGAACGAAGGCCGTCTGGGCAAAAACGCTGCGCGAATCGAGATCGCTGTTGCGCAGAAACTCGAACAGCGATCCATGCAGCGCGTTGGTCCCGGACTGCGTCACCACGCCGACTTGCGCTCCCGATCTCTTCCCGAATTCGGCGCCATACGTGTCGGTCTGGACGTTGAACTCGCGGACGGCGTCGATTCCCAGCAGATTGCCGCTCACGCCGCCAGGGGTGATGGCCAGTTGGCTCGCCCCGGTGTACTCAATGCCGTTGAGCAGCACCAGGTTGTCCATCGGCCGCCGCCCCGACACCGAGAAGGTATTTCCATTGCTGGTGCTCGTATTGGCGCTTTTCAAGCCGTAGTTAACGACTCCCGGGTTGAGCGTCATCAGATTATCGAAGCTGCGGCCATTGAGCGGCAAATCCTTCAATTCGCGCTCTCCCACCAGTCCCGAGACCGAGGATGTGGTGGTATTGACTACCGGAATTTCCTCCGTAACGGTGGCTTCCTGAGAGAGATCGCCGATTTCGAGGCGCAAGTTGATGACCGCCTCTTGCCCCACCACCAGATCGATGCCGTTCCGAACCTGCGTTTTGAAGCCGGCCTTTTCGGCCCGCACCTGGTATGGGCCGATGGGCAGAGACCTCGCTCGGAAATCGCCCAGGTCGCCGGAAGTGACGGCCCGCGTGGCGCCCGTTTCAAGGCTCTTGAGAGTGACCACCACACCGGACATACTCGCGCCGGATGCATCCTTCGTTGTTCCGGAAATGGAGGCCGTCACCTGGCCGGTGGCGGACTGCGAAATCGCGACAAGAACCAATACCGGAAAGATCGGACGGGGATGACTCACGCGAACATCGTATCACTCTCTCCGCATGGCCCGGACTTCGCGAACGCCATCGCCGCCCGATCTCTCCGCCGAGTCGTGGGGTTTCCGCCAACCCGAAAACGCTTGGCGAATCCACCCGCCGAGCGCCGCCTGATCGTCACCGGCTCCGATGTTCAAGAGCCGCCCAGCCCTGAGAAGATAATTAGCGCCCCCGCTAAAGCCGGGTCGGACTTGGTTCGCCTTCACGCAAGCCTCCCGCCCGCGGGCGTGCAACGCGGCGCGCCGTCTAAAGGCTTCGGTCGTCGGTGCTCAGCCTGCTGGCGTGGGACCATCGCGCCCGGAATCGAGCCGCGATCGGTCGACGGGTGCGCAATCGAAGGAACGGAAATGCATTAAAGTGAAGGGTCCGACCTTCTGCCATGGACTCGCCACACATCCCGAACGAAGGTCAGCTCCTTGCCGGCCCGCTTTTCAATGAGCCGATGCTCGTCGAGACCGTCCGGCCTGGGTGTGCGGCGGTGTGGACGGTGGGCCTGGTCGGAAGCGGAACTCGTCGGTTTCGCGGTGTCCAGCTATCGGAAAACGGTCTTGGACTCTTCCGGATCGTTGAGACTTCCCGGTCCTTCGACGGCGATCCCCAGTTGCTCAAGCCGGCTATCCAAGCCTACGCCCTTGGAATCGGCTATGAGTTCGATCCGTACTTCGGTCTCTCAATATCTCGTGTTGACCCGCTTCCCCATCAACTCGAGGCCGTCTACGATTACCTGTTGAAGGTTCCCAGGGCCCGGTTTCTCCTCGCAGACGATGCCGAAGCCGGCCCGGAACTCGCCGCCGGTAGGATCGAGAGAGTCGCAAGGGGCGCGGAACAGTCGGATTTGTTTTCGCTTGCCGCCTTAGTCGATGCCGCCGTACCGGAGACAGGGCCCAAAGGCGGGCGCCAGAAGCCTGGCGTCGCTGATGAAGCGTCAAAGACGCGGCGCGAGGCCACAACCCTCGGCCGGGTTCACGCCGCCATGCTGTTGCAGGCCGGTCCATGCTGAAGCCAGAGACCGAGCGTAGCCCCGGCTTTCTTCGCCTGGCGAACGCATTGCCGACCTTATATCCGAAAGTGAGCGAAGAAAAGCGGCTGCTGGATGCTATGCCGCTGTCGGCGCCACAATGAGCGGACTGGCCAAGCCCGTTGTGTTCACCCGTCATGCCCGGGACCGCTGCGCGCAGCGGGGAACCACCGAAGCGGACGTGACCGCCGCGATTCGCAGCGGCAAGCGGGAACCGGCACAGCGCGGTCTTTGGCTGTATCGGCTGAATCTCGAATACCAGCGCGAATGGGCCGGTAAATGGTATGCCGTCCAGCAAGTCGCGCCGGTAGTTGAGGAAGAGGCGGACCGGTTTGTTGTGGTGACGGTCTATACGTATTACTTTTAAGAGAAGGAGTGGAAATGCGGATCAGCTATGACAAAGAGGCCGACGCCCTGTATATCCAGTTGGTGGACGGGGACTTCCAGTGCCGTCCGGTTCGAGTGACGGACGACATTACACTCGATTTCGCGGCCGGAGAACAGCTCGTCGGCATAGAGGTGCTCGGAGCAAGCCATTTGTTCAAAGATCCCGAATCTCCACAGGTGGAGCTGAAACATCTGTTGCCCCAGGTGGCCGCGTAGGGTGGGTTCGCGCATGGCGGAATTAGACCCCTGGTACGGCGTCGCCATCCCGCGCGACGAATTCGCCAAGGGCGGTCTTTCCAATCCCGACGAGTTCGCCATCCACCTGGAGTAGGTGGTCGGGAACCGTCGCCTATCGGGATCCGCCGAGTTCTCTCCGAGGAATGTCTTTACCGAGCGCTCAAAGACACGCGGGAATGGTGCTGCAAGCCTCTGAGCGGCGTGACGCGGAACGCGTCGCCGGTTCTGACTCTGGTAACCTCCCTCGAGTTCCCGCAACGCCGTGTGCAGCAGGTCGGAATCTTGCGGATCGCGCCGGCCGCCGGGGAGCGACCAGTGTCCCGACCAGGGATCGCCGGCCCGCTCCGTGCGGCGGATCAGGAGAATGGACTCCTCCGGGGCGCGCGCCCGCACGATTGCCACCGCCGCTTCGGGATCCGCCATGCTTCTCATCATGCGATGGCGCGGGGGCACAAAAGCAAAGAGGCGGCGAGGGGCTGAGGCAGGTGAAAGCCGACCTGCGGCTTCAGTTCGACGACGAGATCGGATATACCGCCGTCGAACGGCCGCCTCTACCGCGGGTTCGCTGAGGCGCCGGCGACGTGCCGATGCCGTTCGCCAGCGGCACCGTGACCGACAACATTGCGGGCGTGCCGCCGCTTGCCGAGAAGCGCTGCGTGAGTGAAAACGGCTGCCGTAGAGACCTCGCTCGGAAATCGCCCAGGTCGCCGGAAGTGACGGCCCGCGTGGCGCCCGTTTCAAGGCTCTTGAGAGTGACCGCCACACCGGACATACTCGCGCCGGATGCATCCTTCGTTGTTCCGGAAATGGAGGCCGTCACCTGGCCGGTGGCGGACTGCGAAATCGCGACCAGAACCAATACCGGAAAGATCGGACGGGGATGACTCACGCGAACATCGTATCACTCTCTCCGCATGGCCCGGCGGGGACGTGACGGGAGGCTCGCCCGAACTACTGCTTCTTAGCGAAGAGATGCTTCAAATCGGGACCGAACTCCTTAAAGAGGTTGGCGCCCGCCTGCGCGATCAACCCGGCATTGCCGGCCCGGACGCCCTGCCCCAATGCATCGGCGTGCCCATGCCAGTACGTCGACAGCATCGTACTCCCGTAGATCCCCAGCATGGCGGAGATATCGAACGCTCTGTGGCCGGATTCGTCGTAAGTGAGCAACGTCCTCACGAGGGCATGCCCTGCCCTTTGAAGACCGTGCCCGTTGCCGCGATACCGCCAGTAGCGTGTGTCGTGATGGAAGGCGGCCGCAAGTGAGGAGTGGATGGCTCCGTCGATGCTGGTGGTCAGGAATCGGTTCTCCACCCGGCGAAAGTAGCCGTGAGATCGCAATCCCCATTCCACGGGGTCTCGATCGAGGTGCGAGATGAATGCCGAGCCAAACAGTTGAAAACCGAATTTGGAGCTCAAAAGGTTTTCATGCAGATATCCGTGCCATCGCTCATGCGCGGACATCGGCGTGTAGACCGCACCGGACGATGGAGCCACCACCAGCGCCGGATCGGCGGCCAACGATTCCGGGGCGGCCGGTCCTTGGGCGACCGCCGAAACCGCAACCCCGAGAGCTGCCAACACCAGTCCTGCGAATCTTTTCATTCGGAACAATCCCTTCGCCGCAATCCATTCCTCGCGCCGAGGCAGTACTGAGTATATAGCCATAAAGAGTCATCGGTAAATACCCTCAAATGAGGGTAGAGACGGGCGGTACATGACTCGCAAGCGGGCTTGAAAACGAATGCCGGCAGGAGGGAATACCGCAGGGAACGTACCCCTTCGGCACTCGCGAGAAATGTCCCAGGTTTGCTCACGACAAGTGACCCACCAAACCGGCGAAAAGGCCCCGTTACACGTGCGACGGGATGATTCCGGGGCCTCGCCGCCAGTGCTCCCGCCGTGAGAAGCAGAACTTGCACCCCTTCGGCGTGGATGAAATCGCTTGGGTGGTTTCTTGCCCTCGCGCAAGGTCCTGTTCTTCGGGTGGGTCACTCTATCCGACCACAAATGGGTCACCTCTCGCGAGCGCCGACGCGCGGAAGGCTCCGATAATGCCGATGAGGCGGGTTTCTTGCCAATTTGAACCTGCGGCGACATAGTAGGCGTCGGCCACGAAGTAGAACGGCTGGTTCAGTTTCATCGAGTCGAGCAGCAGGATCATCTTGTCTAGCAGGGTTCGGTGATCGCGGTTGGAAAAGACCGTGCCTTCGTGGATGCGACAAGCCAGGGAGACCGGTGTGGGGGCCCTCCCGCGGGTGCATGGGTTATTCCCGACCCGGCGCGCCCAGCATCTTTCCACTCGATCCACTCAAAGTCAAAACGTCTGCGCAAAGGTTACGCGAACTGCGAGTCACCCGACACACGACCCTCCCAAAGTGGAACCACACAATCGCTCCTTCCAATGGGAAATAATTCTTGCGCCGTTTCCAAACGCCTTCAGCGCTACCGAGAGTTGACCCACGGCTGCTTTCCAAAACTGACCCGGGCGGTCCGTGGCTGAGTCTCAAAGGACAGGTGACTACCTGTCAGATGGCAGCTTTGCAATCCGCGATGATCACGGCATCGCGCAATGCGCGCGATCAGCGCCCTGTGATTGCACACAGAGAGGTGGAGAGTCTTTGTGTTACGATCGGCTCTCTCTCTCAAACACGCGTAACTCCTCGATCTCCTGTTGAAGCTTCTGCTGCCCTCGCTTCCTCATGGGAAAGTATATTGCGCACCATATGGCGAAAAGCACGAAAAACGGCACAAAGTTCAGCAGGAGCCGTGGGGCGTCGAGCGACTTGATCAGCCCTGGCACGATAACCATCGCCAGGCCCAGGAAACCGAACGGCAGGCCCAACCTGCGCCAGATGTGCCGGCCATCGTCGCGACGCTTCTCTAGTTCGCTTCTGTAAGACTGGACCGTGGTGTTCAGTGCCGCATCCGGCGCTAGCCGCTCCCGCCAAAACCATTTGTATGCCTGATACGCATAATAGATGCCCCAGAGACTCATCACGCCAACCCCTATGCGCGGGACCACCTCGTTGTGGACTCTGGCGAAGGTCCACGCGAAGAATACGAAAAGGATGAGCCCGCTGATTATCGAGTAGACCGCCACAAAACGGGCTTTCCTCTGACGCTGCCGCGATTTACGGCGCAGTTCATCTGCTGACATTTTGAATGCCTCCTTGGTTTGGTTTTTCCAGATATTTCGTGGGTCGTTCATGGGAAACTCACTCGGCATGAGGTCCTCCTTCGCCGAACCATCGTCTCAGGACGTTCTTGATCCGGTGAACCTTCATCGCGATATTCGCCGGCGACAACCCGGTGATCTCGCCAATCGAACTCGCGTCCATCCCCTCGAGATAGGAAACGATGATCTGACGATCGAGCGGTTTCAGGCGCTGGATCAGCATCGAGAGGCGCTCGAGCGCTTCGGTCTGGCTGGCGGCGAGTTCACCCTGATCGCTGCCAGGCATGGTATCGATGTTCTCTATGCTCACCAGCCTGTCCCTGATCCGGCGCTGCCGAATCACGTGGCCGGTGGCTACGTTGTGAGCGAGACGGTACACCCAGGTTCTCAGCGAACATCGCCGGTCGAAATACGCGAAGCTGCGCCAGAGATGGAGATGAATATCCTGGAGCAGGTCACGACGTGCCTCGGGATCGAGCTCATAAGCTCGCGCGAGCCGGCCGAGTGAAGAACCGTAGGCGTCCGCTGCCTGTTCGTATAGAGAATCCTGGCTCACGTCCCCACCCGATATCGGCTCAGGCCCTCGCACGTCTAAGGTAGTCGTTGGCCATTGAGCTTTCTAACAGATTTAATATTGCTTAATTTTGGCCTGCGGCAAATTACTCGGCCCATTGAAAAGCGAAGCAGCTACGACCGAGTTCCGGCGCCTTAGGTTGCCTTAGGCTCCGCAATCTGCATGGTCAATCGTGATTGCTCGATACTCAGGTCGATCCACTGATCGACCCGATTCTTGATACTCTCAAGTTAGGTTAGTACACCATTTCGCAAGTACGGTAACGGATTCGGGCACTCTGCTCCTTGACGGGGTGCCCTTTGGGCCCGGCTCAGTGAGTGGCTTCCGCACCGAGCCGCGACCGTCAAGCACGATCTCGGCTGGTGAGAGCTTCCGCACTGAGCCATCAAGCAGCGGCGTACCCGGGGCACAAATACGTTTTGCGAAACGGGGTACTTAGCTTGCCCTCCTCGCGCCGGAAAATGGCCCAAGTCCGGAAAGCCGCCGCGCGGCTCGTGCTAGTGTGAAATCGGGCGGTGAGCCCAGGGTCATGACCGGAAAAGCCGAGATCGAAAACAATCTGGCGGTGCTGCGGCAAAAGCGCGGGCTTGCCGCCGCGCACCTGGCCCAAATGGCGGGTGTCAGCCGGCAGACAATCTATGCCATGGAAGCCGGCAGCTATGTGCCCAACACCGCGGTAGCGCTCAAGCTGGCGCGCGTGCTGGAGGTTCGCGTGGAAGAACTTTTCTCTCTGCCCGGCGACCTTCCGGCCGCCGATTTCCGCATGGAGCAGGCGGCCCTGCTGCCCGGCCCGGAGACGCTCCAGGAGGGCCAGCCGGTCCAACTCTGCCGCGTGGACAGCCGTTTGGTGGCCTCGGCCCCATCGCCGGTTCCGTGGTACTTTCCCGCCAGCGACGCGATCGTCGCCGCCCGCCCGGCGCCCCGCGGGAAAGCCCGTCTGCGGGTCTTCGACGCCGAACGCCAGTTTCAGAACCGGGTGCTGATTGCCGGCTGCGACCCGGCCATCTCGGTGTTGGCGCGTCATGTGCAAACCGCCGGCGTCGAGCTGGTACTGGCGCATCGCAACAGTTCGCAGGCGCTGTCGCTGCTCAAAGACCGCTACATCCATGTGGCCGGAACCCATCTGCGCGACGAAACCACCGGCGAATCGAACCTGCCGGCCATCGCCCGCATGTTCCCGCGTCAAGCCGTAGCGGTAGTCTCGTTTGCCGTTTGGGAGGAAGGGATCGTGACCGCGCGCGGGAATCCCAAGGCGATCCGGGGGGTGGAGGATTTGGCGCGGCCGGATGTGACGATGGTGAACCGCGAGGCCGGGGCGGGCAGCCGCAAACTATTGGATGCCCACCTCAAGCGCCTGAACATCGCGGCCCGCGGTATCCGCGGATACGATACGGAGGCTGCGGGACATTTGCCGGCCGCGTGGCGGGTACAAACCGGAGAGGCGGATTGCTGCCTCGCTACCCGAGGGGCGGCCCGGCTTTTCGGCCTGGGCTTCCTCCCGCTGGTCAGCGAGCGTTACGACCTGGCATTCCGCCGGCAGCATCTGGACCTTCCGGGAATTCGCGCGCTGCTGGACGTCTTGAGCCGCTCAGAGTTCCGGCGGGAACTGGACAGCCTGGGCGGCTATGACGCCACGGCGGCAGGCGAGCGCATGCTGTGAGCCCGAGCCCACTACGCCACTTTCAGGAATTCCGGTTGCGGCAAGCCGGCGGCGAAACCTTGATGGACCGGGACCTCGCGCAGGTAAAGCGGGTCCAAGCCCCGGGCCGGCGAGCGATGCTCCCAACCGTTTTCCTGGGCCGGGAATGCCACCCAGCCGGTCCCGGCAATATAGGCAACCCAATTCCTCGGGCGAAGCGCGTCGCTGTATAGCTTAATCATTTGGATCCCTCTTTCTTGGTCTCTAAGATTTTCCGTGCCTGTTCCGGGCTCACGAAGTGGCAATTCGCCACGCAACCTTTGTTCTTGCAGGTGAGGCAGAGCCGCTTGCGAGTCATTCCAAAAATAAGCTAACCGAAATTCGGGCGTATCTCAATGAAAACTATGTGGGCATGGAACGGCTACCCCCCACAGGGGGGAGCGGGTAACACGGGGGTGAAAACGCGTAGCGAAAATCACCCTGTTTGGGGGTGACTAGCGGGCCGGAATTCCGCCGCAACACCCGGATGGCACGAAAACAAAAGATGAGACAAACTGTCAATATGCTGTCCGACACGCAATGCTGGAACGCCATTCAGGCGCGCGACCGCAGCTTCGACGGCCGCTTCTTCTTCGGTGTGGTCACCACCGGCGTCTACTGCCGCCCGTCTTGCCCCTCGCGCCATCCGCTCCGCCGCAACGTCCGTTTCTTCCGGCTTCCCGCCGAAGCCGAACAGGCCGGTTTGCGTCCCTGCCTCCGTTGCCGCCCTCTAACCGACCCTGCGGCGCCCATGGCGGAGATCTGCCGCTATATCGAGCGGCACTGCGATCGACCGCTGGATCTCGCCACCCTCGCGGCGCGCGCCGGTCTCAGCCGGTTTCATCTGCAGCGCACCTTCAAAGCGGCCGTCGGACTGACTCCCAAGCAGTACGTCGAGGCGCACCGCGTAGGCAGGTTGAAGCAGGAGCTGCGCCGGGCCAAAGACGTCACCGAAGCCGTATATGGGGCTGGGTTCGGCTCCTCCAGCCGGGTTTACGAGCGCGCCGATACCCGTCTCGGCATGACGCCGAAGCAGTATCGGCAGGGCGGCGGAGGCGTCACTATCACGCACGCCCTGGTGGAGTCCCCGGTGGGGCTGTTGATGATGGGCGCTACCGGCCGCGGCCTGTGCTTCGTGCAGTTCGGAGAGACCGGAGAGCAACTGCTGGACACCCTGCGGCGCGAGTATCCCGCCGCCATCCTGGAACCCATGGGCGACCCTGCCCCGTCCGGTTTCCGGCAATGGATGGAGGCACTTGCCGCTCACCTCACCGGCGCAAACCCCGGCCTGGACCTTCCGCTGGATATCCAAGCTACGGCCTTCCGGATGCGTGTGTGGGACTACCTGCGGACTATCCCCTACGGCACGGTGCAGTCTTACGGAGAAGTGGCCGCCGGGATCGGCAAGCCCTCGGCCGTGCGCGCCGTGGCCCGCGCCTGCGCCGCCAACCGCGTGGCCCTGGCGATCCCCTGCCATCGCGTGATTCGCGGTACCGGGGAAACGGGCGGATACCGTTGGGGTCCGGCACGGAAGCAGGCGCTGCTCGATGGCGAACGGGCGGCGCGGTGAGGACGAACGCTTCCGGCGAAGGCCGTTACAGAGCCGCGCAGTTCGCGGCCGGAATGGCGGCCGCCCGCAGGTTTGGCCATTTTCCGGATCGAAGAGGGCAAGCCAAAAGGCATGTCCCACGAGTGCGGGAATCGGCCGCTGTGGTGGGGCATGCGGTTGCGGCGCCGGAAACGCCATCGAGAATTGCGGATGTTCCGAGGAGCAGGCGGACCGGCGGCCGGCTTCCCCAAGACCGGTAAGCACCGCGGCCCACGGGGCAATCGTGGTGCGCCCGGAGGCCTATAATGAGGTGTAGTGCAAAGGAGCATCTCCGTGCGAATCCTCCTCGTGCTCTTCCTTTCCGTGCCGCTTGCCGCGCAGCAGCACACCCCAGCCTGGCCCACATCGCCCGCGAACTGCAATGTGGATGGACAAGTCCTCGATTCGGTCACGAGTATGCCGGTAGCGGGCGCGGCCGTCACCATCTATAACAAGCACGCATATAGGGTGGATGGCACGATCGCGACCACTGGCGCCGGCGTGCGGCCGCCGGAGGAAGTGCCGGAGGACGACCCGCGAAGCGTGACCTCCGGCGACAACGGCCGGTTCTCTTTTGCGGGCCTGGAGCCGGGCATCTACGTGATGGCCGCCAGTAAAGAAGCGTATCTGCGTTCGAGATACATGACACCCAACCCGGCATTCGCCGGCACTATCCGGTTGGAACCTGGCGCCGACGCCCACGACTTGCCGATCCGGTTGCGTCCCCAAAGCTTGCTGGCGGGACACATCCGCGGCGCCGGCGGAGCGCCTCTGGCGGGCGCGAGAGTCAGCCTCGCCAAATTAGTCATCGGCCAACAGGGGCGTGCCATGTCGATTCAGGCCTCGGGCGTCACGAACCAGCGCGGCGAATACCGGATCCCAGGGCTCGAGCCGGACGAGTATTATGTCCGAGCCGAACCACCTTCGCGCCGGCCCAACCCCAATGCCGGCGCAGGGCCTCCGTACCTGATTGCCTTCTACCCCGGGACCGAGACGATCGGCGATGCCCATCAAGTAAAGCTGTCGGAAGGGCAGCAGTTGGAGGACCTCGACATGACGCTGCCGCAAAGACAGGGAGCGAGCATTCAGGGCACCGTCGCAGCCGCGGATGGAGCCATTCCCAACTCCGTGTTTGCCACCTCGAAAGAGTTTGGCGACGTTGCGGGCACGGTCGGGCGAACGGACGACGGACGTTTCACATTCGAGGTCGGCGGGCTGCCGCCTGGCGCCTACTGGTTGCACGCCGGGGCAATCAAAGCCGGGCGCACTTACGACGCCTGGATGCCAGTGGACCTGGATTGGAGCGGCCGCAAGGGAATCGAGCTGCGCCCGGCGCCTTCGGTAGATCTCCATGGTCATGTCGAA
>Ga0182018_10003953_pt1 | contig 12887 bp, 8 predicted proteins | sample 812P2MmetaG_FD_120490 | JGI IMG/M metagenome (GOLD analysis project Ga0182018, IMG submission 120490) | Permafrost microbial communities from Stordalen Mire, Sweden - 812P2M metaG | ecosystem: Environmental > Terrestrial > Soil > Wetlands > Permafrost | place: Sweden: Stordalen | collected...
CGCGCGCGACGACGGGGCGAACTGACCGACACTTCGGTGCTGGGAGGGTCTATTGGGCATGCGTCTGCCCAGAGACGGCGTCGGCTGGGAGACGAGCGAGTCCTCGCGACACAAGGTCGCGAACGTCACAGCTCACGAGTTGAGCGTTCGAAGCTCGGGTTGCTGCCACGTATGCGGCGTCGTACACCGATAGGCCGTGCTCCTCGGCGATCGCCGCTGCGCTGGCGATGAGCGGCGGCTCAACGCGAACCAGTCCGCCGTCCGCGGCGAGCGCGGCAATACGTTCGCGCAAGCGATGAGCCGCCGAGTCGTCCCGCCATGAGCGTATTGCCACGTTGGTCACCTCGTAGAAAGCCAGATCGAGGGTCGCCAAGGGATCTCCACTTTGGAGTAAGCGGCCGGCATCGCTGTGGTACGCGTCGTCGGGATCCTCGCTCGCCAACAGCACGCTCGCGTCGAGCAGCCAGAGGTTCAATGCTCAGGCCGTGTCGTTTTGACCAGTTCGGCGACGCCACCTCCGTGACCAACGAGAGGTCCGTCCAAGGCACCGATTTCCGCCATCCGTTCGGCACGACGAACGCTGCGCCGTTGCAATGTCTCCTCCGCCAGTTCACGCAAGAAACCGCTCCGGGTGGTTCCGCGACGACCTGCCTCGACGTCGACGGCTCGTAGTAGGTCATCGGGTAGAGATACCATCACCTTCGCCATTCGGTCAGTATACCCGGTATTGCCATCCGACGGTGCTCTCGCATCATAGGTACGCCCGGGCGCAAGCTGCCGCGCTGTCTCATGATGTCGAAGCGTTGCCCAGATACAGGACGACAGCACGGTTCCAACGCTCTACCTACGACAGGTCACCGACCAACACGTCGAGCATGGCCTCTTCGTGAACGGCCCGGCCGGCACGCTGCATCGCTGCCGTGAGCTCGGCGTCCCACGTGGCCACCACCGGGCGGCCCTCCAGTGGGGGCAGCGGAACGAGCTCATCTCCGGCCGCCGCCAAAGCCTGCTCGTAGTCGCCGCATGCCATCCGCCAAGGCGAGGCGGCGTAGGCATTCAGGATCCGGTTTGCGATGGCAATACCGGGCCAGTCGAAGTCTCCGCGGTAGAAGAGCCGCACACCGTCGCCGGCCAGCCGCTCCAAGAGCGTGGTCGCGACCACCGTGGGATTGCCGGAAGTGCACACGATCGTGGCGCCGGCGCCGGCCTCCATGGCTGCCTCCAGGACGCGCGGGTTCTCGCAGACCCACACGGTTTTGCCTTTCGGCACCATGCGATCGAGCCGACGGAGATCCTTGATCGTGAGGTGGGTCTCGCACCCAGCCTCGGAACGGAGCCGAACGGCAGCAGCCACTGCCGACGTGGCGAGCGGCAATAGGCCGAGCGTCATTACGGTCGTAGACACCTCGTCCGAAAGAACGCCAGCGACCTCCCAGAGCGCCCGCCGCTCGGGTGCGCTCTCGGGAACCGCTCGAGACGTCATCACGGCGATAGCGCGGAGCACCAGCGCCGCCAACACGCTTCCGTCGTCAAGACTGTGGCTATCACCTGCGGTCCGGTTCGCCAGTTCCGTTCGCCCGCACCGGAGGCCGGGTCGAGGAAGCCGGGAGATGCACGCCGCTGCGCGTACGAGCGCGTCCGACGCCACGGAGGCCGGGAGGCGGGCGACGACCAGGCGGACGCTTTCCAGCCAGGCGTCCACCCACGCTTCGGAGCCAAGACCGCGCAGCTCGAGCTCTCCACGCGCGGCTCGCCAGGCGGCGGCGCGTTCTGCCGCTGCCCGTGTACGTGCGCCTGGTCGATCCACCAACGGGCCACGCCGCATCTCCACAGCTGCAACGAGGTTCCGGGCCGCGCCGGTGGACCGGAGTCGGATGTCGAGCGCCTGGAGGTCGACTCGGGCCCGGTCGCCAGGAATGGGCCGACCGACAAGGCCGGCGAGGGCATAGCGTTCGGACCGATCGAGCCCCGAAAGCGTGACGATGCCTCGAGGTTCCAGGCCGTTGCGCTGCAGCCGTTCCGCCAGGGCGTCCCACAACCGCGCAAGAGCGGCGTCGTCCAAGACGCTCACACGGTCACAACCCGACGAGATGGCGCCGGTGTCCATCCCAGCGAAAGTGCACGAGCGCTACCCCGGGCACGTTGGGATCGCGCAGCGCCTCGTATATCTCGAGGCTGGGGACATCCGGGAAACAGCCCCACATCCGCTCACTCGTGATGATGAAGTCGAGATCGAGCTCGACGAGCAAAGCGAGCAACCTGCCGTGGGTTGGTTCGTCCACCTTGGCGAAGGCGTCGTCCAACAGCAGTAACCGGGGACACGTCGAGCCGAGGCCCTCATAGTGCGCCGAGGCCGCCGCGAACAGAGCGAGATACGACAGCACCCGCTGCTCGCCTTGGGACAGGCCAAGGCGAGACGACAGTGCTCGAGCTGAGCCCGGCTTGGCATCGTCGACAACCTGGACGGTGAAGCGATACCACTCGCGATAGTCGAGCGACCGGCGCAGGTGCTCGCCGTAGCCGGAAGCGGGATCGCGCTCGCGCTCGGTTCGGATCAGCTCCAAGAGGGCATCCCGCAGCCGAGCGTCCTCGTCTGGCGATCGCGGGGACATCACCAGCAGATCGACCGCGGCACGAGCGGCGGGGGTGGCATCAGAGTCGATCCGCCAGTCGAGATGGGCTCCCTTGCCGTGGGAGCTCCGCACGCGGACGAGTGCGGCGTTCGCCGTCCGCACCAGGTCGATCGCTTCAAACAAACGCTCTCGTAGCTCTTCAGCGAGCTCCCCGAGGAGGAAGCGCTCGATGACCTCGCGTTCCCGGGTTTCTAAGCGTTGTTTTGCGGCGGCAGCTTCCGCGGCCACCCGAGCTGCCACGGTCGGCAACGGCTGGCGCCCGGTGTCGTCGGCGACATGGAAGAACTTGACGCCCTCTTCCTCGCCGATAGTCACGTCGTATCCGCCGGCCAAGCCCTCCTCCAGATCCTTGTGGCGGTTGAGGACGATCTGGTCGGAGACCGCCGCACCGTCGCCCAACTTCGTCCGCAAGGCCCGGGCGGCTGCAACGGTGTCGCCAGTGTCGCGCGCCCAGTCGGTTCCGAGTGCCGCCTCGCTCACGCCGGGCAGGCCGGCGACCTTCAGCAAGCGCTCGCTGACTACCTCGACGAGCTCCGTGGCGGAGACAACGCTGTCCGCGCCGGCCGAGGACTGGGCGAGCGCTTGACCGACCCGAGTGGCGAGCTCGCTCGCTTGCTCGCTGGCGGAGGGCAGCGCGCTCTCAGAGTCCCTGCGCCGCCGTTCGCATCCCTCAATGGCCGCAAGTACCTCGGCCACGGTCGAGGCGAGCGCCTGCTCGAGAGCGGCGAGCGTCGACACCTCGTCGTCGTGTTCACGCCTCGTCGACTCTGCAGCTCGGACGGCCACTGCCGCCGTCGCCGTCCACTTCGAGCTTCGCTGCGTCTTGGACTCGGCGTCGGCGCGCCGCTCGGACAGGTCTGACCAGTCGACTTCCCACGCCCGCAGCGCTTCGACCAGCATCCTGGCGGCGCGAATGACGGCGTCGAGGGCGGACCCCTCGATCGGCAGGCTCTCGCCGGCGGCGGTATGGGCGACGGCCGCGGCGGCCTGGGCCGCCGCAGTCCTGTCGCGCTCGGCGGCGCGGCGATCGACCTCGTGGCGCGACCTGGCTGCGTCCGCAGCCTCCGCCCGCGCTTCAGCGCGGGAGGATGTGGTTCGCACGCCCTCTTCGGTCGGAAGCGTGGACGGCAGCCGGTCGAGATGCTGGCGGAGCTCGGCGGCTCGCTGCAGTGTCACGTCCATCAGCTCGAGAGCGAGGCGCAGTTCGGCGCAACGAGCCGTCAGCTCCGCCAACCGGCGCTCACGCGTCTTGCGCCGGGTTCCGGCACCGAGAAACTCCTCTTCCGCCTTCGACCACGCCCCGCGCAAGGGGCCGAGCGACCATCGGCCGTCCAGCGTTACCCAAGGGCAATCGTCGCTCTCGCCCAGAGCGACCGTATGCAATAGCCGATCGACGTCCGTGCGGGTCGCGACGAGGGCACCCGCGAGGGTGGGTACACCGTCGGGCAGCTGGCGGGCGTCGACACGAAGAATGACGTCGCGGGTGGCTGGGTGGATGACCAGCCCGTCGTTGGCCACCCAGGCGTCGAGCAGGCCGGACGCCTCCAGGGCGGCCTCCAAGCCTGAACGCTCGGCCGGCGACAAACCGGGGACGACATCGACGAGCTCGTAGAACGGCGCGCCGGCGAGGTCGTCGCGCTCCGCCGAGCTGTACCGGGAGGGCTCCGGCCTGGCCTCTGCGGACGCCTCGAGCTCGGCCCGCTCGGCGTCCTTCTCGGCGAGGAGTTGCTCCGCCTCATCCCTCGCCGAGCGAGCCTTGCTCTCTGCGGTCCGTGCTGACTCCTGCAACGGTGCCAGCAGCTGTCGGGCAGCCGACGCGACCGCTGTCAGCTCCTCGATGCCGGCAGGACCGTCGCCGAGCGATCGCCGGAGCAGCCCGGCATCCGGCACAGCGATGGCGGTGCCTTCGAAGCAGTTCTGCCACCACGTTTCTATCTCGCTCCGCCATGTTCGGCTGGCCGCCACCCAAGCGAGCTGAGACTCCTCGGCCTGTGCCTCGCGCTCGCTCAGCTCCTGCTCGGAACGGGCGGCGTGCTCATCGGCCCGCTCGGCTCGCCGCCTCGCCTCGGTGGCGACCTCTGCCAGTTGCCGCACTTGCTCGGCGACGCGCCGACGCCCGTTGGCAGCCTCCACAGCGAGCGCGATCCCGTCGGCGTCGCGGGGCACCACCGCCGGGTCGATTCTCGCCCCTTTGGCCAGTTCGACGAGCCCGGGTCGGGCTTGGCTCACGCGCCGCTCAGCCAGTTCGGTCCGAGCGAGAGCCCTTTGTGCGTCCTCTGCGGCGTCCCGGGCAACCCGTTCGAGCTCCGCCGCCTTGTCTTCGGATGAGCGGGCCGCCGACTCCTTTGCCACTACGACCCGCCGACGATCGAGCAGATCCTGGTGATGCTGATATGCCTCGCTCGAGCGCAACCCGTCCATCTCGCGGACGGCCTGCCGCTCCTGGTCATGCAGCCGTTGTACGCGGGACTCAGCGGCAGCGTGCGCGGCCGTCGCCTCCTCGACCGCACGAGCGAGCCTGGATGCGTCGCGTTCGGCCCGACGGCGGTCGCCGTCCGCATCGACGACCGCCTGCGATCGATCCCGCAACACAGTGCGGGCATATCCGGTGTAGGTCTCGCTGAACCTTCCCAATGCAATCGCCGTCCGTTGTGTCCTCTCGAGCTGCTCGCGCACCTCCTCCAGGGTCTCGAAACGCTCGGCAGCCCGCTCGAGTGCCGTCTCGGCCGGTGGCGGCAGCGCGCTGCGCAGCACTGCGGCAAGCTCTCCGGCTTCGATCTTGTTGCCGATATTGGGATCTCGGAGGCGGTGGAGCAGGTGGAGCAGGTTCGAGTAGCGGGACGGGTCGTCGAGGCCGAACAGATGCAAGCCCACCCTGCGCCTGTGCTCGGTCCCCGTAGCGGTAACGGCGTCCGAGCCGAGCACCTCCCTCAGCCGATCCGTCGAGACGTCCGGTCCAAGATGGAGGTCAACGCCGACCCTGCTCGTCTCGGTGAGGAAGAACCACGTCGCCGTCACCCGGTTGGAGGACGAGGCCTTCAGGCCGGCCCCGAGCGTGCAGAACCGCTCCTCTCCGTCCTCGCTCGTCAACCGCAGTTCGAGCCATGCGTAGCCGACGTGGTTGCCGGCGTCACGACCGTCGGTCATCAACCAGAGCACAGAGGTCCGGTCACGCCCGGTGGCGTCGATGGAGCGCGTGTCGCCGTCGAGGAGAAACGGCAGCAGGATCTCCAGCGCCTTCGACTTGCCGGCACCGTTCTTGCCCCGAAGCAGGACTCGGCCTCCACCGAAGCTGAGCTCCGTCCGGTCGTACTGCCACACGTTGTTGATCCCGGCCCGATGCAGCACCCATCGGCCGATGCGCTCTGCGGGCAGCAATGGCGGTGCCGGCGCCGATGGCGTCGCGAACAGCTGATCAGTCACGAGATTCTCCAGATGAGGTCATGTGGGTCACAAGGGTGCGAGGCGCATGGCGACAGGCGTACCCGTCTCGGTGGCCTCGGGTGCGTACCGTGCCGCCACGGCTCGTAGCGCCAGCTCGCCGTCGACGTCACGTGAGAGCAGGCCCATGTCGACGAGGAGATCCTCGACGTCGGGCGTCAGGTGTTCGGGCTTGTCGACGTATTCCTTCGCCCACCGGCGGCCGTAGGTCGAAAGGAGCTCTTCGACGACGCTCGTGAGGAGCCCTGGCGGCACTGGAATAGACGCCGCCAGAGACGTGGCGGCTCCGGGGCCCAACTCCCGAACGAGCGCGGCCGCAGCCAGGAGTGCAGCCTGACCGAGCGAGCCCTCACGCGGGAACGTCATGTCGGTGAGCTCGTCTCTCGGATCGAAGGCTGCGACGCCTTCAGCCCGGATCTCGAGGCGAAGGCCGAAGTTCTCGTCGAGGATTTGTGCCTCGCGGCGCTGCGACTGCCTGAGCCAGACGAGCTCGTTTTCGGCCAATTCACCAGCCATGACCACCGGGAGCTCCACGATCTTGCGCCGGACGGCGTGCCGAGTGGCTTCGGGCCCGGTGCTGGAGGCGAGACGAACAAGCTCAGTTGGGTCGTCGACCTCGCGCAGCGGGACGGCGAGGAGATGACGCAGGATCTCCGTCTCCACCCACAAGAGTGCCTCGGTCGTCGGGTCATCGGCGTACGTGGTGACGTCGCCGGCGTCTTCGATCAGGACACCCCACTCGATGAGGCGACGGAGGGCCTGCACGAACGCTCGTCGCTCGGCAAGGGTGTCCCCGCCCAGTTCCACACCGGCTTCGGCTGCCCCTTGCTGGATGTCTGCGACGATCGACGACAACAGCACTTGACGCCGGCTCGTGAGCAGAACCGCGCAGAGAAGGGCAAGGTAGGTGTAGTCGCGGGGCGTGAACGGACGCTTCGAGGACCGCAGCAGCGCTCGTCCGCCGCCTGGGCCGAGGCCGGCTTTGTACAACCGGGCGAAGCCCGCCTCGATGACCAATCGGTAGCCCAGGTAGTTGCGAAACATCGCTCGCAAGTGATCGCAATGCCGGCGTATCTCGCGATGTCCGTGAGGATCACGAGCTGCCAGAACGATGGGGTTCTGCAGCAGACGCCGCGCTGCGTCGCGTCGTTCGTCGGCGATCATCCGGTCCCCTCTCGGACTTCCTCGGCTACGGGACGCGAGCCGATGGAGAGGACGAGGCCGTCCACGGTCAGGCTCCCCAGGTTGGAGCGGACGACGAACTGGCCCTCGGAACGGACAACCCAGAGCGTCACTGGGTGATCCGCCAGCGTTGCCCGCCCCGATGAAGCGGCGTTGGCGAGCAACTCGAGGAGCACCGTAAAGGCTGACCCGGAAAGCTGTGCTTCGCTCAGTCGAGCGCCGAGCGCCTGCAACTCGGCACAGGCGGCGGCCCGGCTCTCGTCCTCCATCGCTCTCAGGGCAACGAGGGAGGCCTTCTGGGCGGCATGGTCCGCGCCCACCGCCGTTCGGCCCCGCATTGTGCGATCGCCCCGCTCCCGAAGGCTGACGGCAACCGGAGCAGGCGGCGCACGCCACCAACTGGCTGACGCCGGGATCGCCTCGGCGATGTCGTCGTCGAGGACGACGCCGAGGTGTCTGGCGCCGTAGAGACCGAACGCCGCAGCTGCGAGGGTGTGAGCGTCGGCCGGCGTGGCGGCATCGAACCAGCCGGCGAGCTTGAGGAAATGACGGCGCAACGAAGTTTCCCGCGTCGCCGAGGCGTTGATGCGCTTCAGACTCGTCAGCAAGGCCCCGACCGCGCGGTGGGCGGCGTCGCGAAGCTGGCGGGCTCCCGGACCGCTGAACCACGCCTCGAGCTGGTCCCAATCGGTCTCCAGCCGTCCCCGCGCTCGTTGCACGTTCTCTCCGCCTGGGCTCGCAGCTTCGAGTGCTGCAAAGGCTCCGTCGCTCTCGGAGAGGCGCGCGAGCAGCTCAGGGATGTCCGGCCGAAGCCGCTCGAGAGCCAGGATGATGGCCGGAGTGTGGCGGCGGACTCCCTCCACGATCGTCTCGAGGTAGTCGAGCAGGAGATTCTTGAACCCGGCCCACTCCTCGCCGTCGAGGTCGCTCCTGGTGAGCACCGAGCCGATGTAGGTGTAGAAGTCGGTGACCGCCGTGGCGAACTCGTGGAACTGGCCGAAGATCGTAGAGACGGCGCCCGCGAGAGCTTCCGGCTCCGAGCGAACGTCCAGAGTGGACAAGCCATCGGCGACAAGGGCGAGCAACTCGCGAGGAACTTCACGGGCACCGCCAGTAACGGCGAGAAACCCCGCCACCTCGCGGTGAAGTCGCGCCCCGAGGGCGGACACCGTGTACCTGGCCGGTTGGCTCTGGTACTCGGCGATGGACTTGACGCGGATCTCCCGTGGGCTGAGCAAGAGGTTGCCCATGTCGGCGAGGTACTTGCACCTCGCCGCTGCCACTTCCGGAGAAAGATCTACGCCTTCGTTGACGAGATCCAACGCCGACCACTCGGCAAGGAGCGCTTCAGTGAACTTGCCCATGATGGCGATGTAGTCGTCCGCCTCAGCGCCAGTGAGGTAGCGATAGAGCCTCAGCCTCTCCGGATCGGCCATCCTCGGGACTCTACGCGAGGGGTGTAACAACAAGTGGTAATCCCTGGTACTGGCGCGGTAGAGGTCGAGGACGTCGCCGGACGGCCGTTCACAGGTGAACGGCGCCTTCGGCTGCGGAGCGCTCGGCGATCGGCGTCCTCGTCATCGGCCACGGGGCGATCATGGCGCGGCACTCGGTCGAATAACCGCGACCGGTCACCGTGTGTGGCTGGCAGAATCGCAGCCATGCCTGTGACTGTGTATCCACCGGGGTTGGTCCTCACGGAACATGAGTTTGATGTGCCGCTGCGCTACTCGGATCCGAACGGCGAGCGCATCACCGTGTTCGCCCGAGAGGTGGCGGCGCCCGACGGGCGCGACCGACCGTTCCTCGTCTTTCTGCAGGGCGGTCCCGGCATGGAGGCGGCGCGCCCGACGGCTCACCCGTCGACACCGGGATGGTTGGAGCGCGCCCTGAAGGACTTCCGCGTGCTGATGCTCGACCAGCGGGGAACAGGCCGGTCAACGCCGGTCGCAGCTCTCAAGGGGATGAGCCCCGAAGAGCAGGCCGGCTACGTCGCCTGCTTCCGTGCCGATTCAATTGTGAACGACGCTGAGTTCATCCGCAACGAGCTCGGAGTGGAGCGCTGGAGCGTGCTCGGCCAGTCCTTCGGTGGTTTCTGTGTGCTGCACTATCTGTCGGCGGCACCCGGCGGGCTGACGGAGGCCTTCCTGACAGGTGGGTTGCCACCGGTCGTCCGCCACCCCGACGAGGTCTACACCGCCACCTACGCCCGGACGCTGAAACGCTGTCGCCGCTACTACGAGCGCTACCCGGCCGACCGCGAGCGGGTGCGCAGGATGCAAGGGCGGGTAGCCGAGGGGGACGTCACGCTGCCGGGCGGGGACCGGCTCACGCAAAGAATGTTCCGCCAGCTCGGCTGGATGCTCGGCATGAGCGATGGCGCAGAGCACCTGCACTACATACTGGAGCTACCCGAGGACTCGCCGGGGTTCCTCCACGACCTCGAGGCAGGCCTTCCGCCGTTTTCTCGCAATCCGCTGTACGCCGTCGTCCACGAAGCCTGCTACTCCGACGGAGCGGTCACCGACTGGTCGGCGGCCCGAGTACAGCCCGAGGACTACGAGGAGCAGCCTGAACTCTTCACCGGAGAGCACGTGTTTCCTTGGATGTTCGACGACTACGGAGCGCTACGGCCCCTTCGCGAGGCGGCCAACCTGCTGGCCGGCTACGAGTGGCCGACCCTGTACGACGCCGGGCGCCTCGGTAGCTGCGAGGTTCCGGCGGCTGCGGCCATCTACGCCAATGACATGTACGTGGAGCGATCCTTCTCCGAGGAGACAGCCGAACTGATTCCGACCATGCGCACCTGGCTGACCAACGAATACGAGCACAACGGGCTGCGTGCCGACGGGGGGCGAATACTTGACCGGCTGATCAGCTTGGCGCGGGGCCGCTGAGGCGCGGCGGGTCCGGTGCGGCCGAGCCGGCGCTGCTCCATGACCGGACACGGTATCGGCCAGCAGAACTGGGCTTGCGAGTGCACCCGTGTCTGTTCGCTCTCTGTCCGCCGATTAGGCCCAGCTATGGCGCTTTGGGTGCGGATAATGTGAGTCGTCGACCCTGGGGGTGTGATGAGACTTCGCCTGCGCGGTCCGAGTTGGTGCAGCGGCCTCGTGGCCGCGACCCTCGGCTGCATGTTGCTCTCCCTACCGGCTGCCTCGCCCGCTGCAGCCAAGTCGGTTGGAGGCGATCGTCGGGACAGTTCCCCGCCGATCGACTGGTTCCGCGACACCCAGCCGACCCTGCCGACCGGCGTCTCGTTCATCGGCGGCGGCTCGATCGCATGTGCCTCTGAGAGCGGCCCGTTCCGCTACGCAGCGTGAAGGGATTGAAGGTGACGGTCGCCGGCAGTCACAAGGGCGACAAGTACGCCTTCGAGGTGACCGCGGTCGGAGCCGAATCGTTGCAGTCGACCCCGTCGAACAGGGTGAGGCTCACTGCGACGACGTGATGGGCATGCCGGCAACCGGTGACATCACTGCAGGTCCGCAGGGCATCGCGTCGCCCCGTGATGCTACTGTCCGCCGGCAGGACAAAAGGGGGGCATCATGGCCGAAAGCGGCTCGATACTTGGGAATGCGGTCGTCCGACTGGAGGACCCGGAGCTGCTGACGGGCGCCGCAAAGTACGTCGATGACCTCGACTGTCCCGGAGCGACCCGGGTCACCTTCGTACGGTCATCGATGGCTCATGGCACGCTGCGATCCGTCGATGTCGAGTCGGCCAGAGCCATGCCCGGGGTGCTCGCCGTCTACCACGCCGGCGGTGACGACTTAGGGCTGGCACCGTTCCAGTCCTTCCCGATGATCTCGGAAGTCTTCAACCGTCCAGTGTTCGCCCATGACCGTGTCCGCTTCGTCGGCGACATCGTCGCTGCGATCGTGGCTGAGACCGGACCCCAGGCCGTCGACGCCGCCGAGGCTGTCGTCATCGACCTCGACCCGCTTCCGGCGGTCGTCTCGCAGATGGACGCCCTCAGCGCCGACGCCCCGCAATTGTTCCCCGACAACGGGAGCAACGTGTGCTTCGCAACAGCTTTAGGTGCCGATGCCGACCCGCTCGATGGCGCCGAGGTCGTGGCCGAGGTGGCCATGGTGAGCCAGCGCCTCGCTGGGGTGCCCATGGAAACCAACGGTTGTCTCATGGTGCCGGGCGAGCCGCCTGGCGGTATCACGTGCTGGATCTCGCACCAAGCGCCCCACTCGGTGCAGCCGGCACTCACGGCCGTCCTCGGGCTCGAGCCCGAAGCCGTCCGAGTCGTCTGTCCGTGGGTGGGCGGGGGTTTCGGGCCGAAGGCCGCCATGTACGTCGAATACCTTGTGGCCGCGGCCGCCGCCGTGCAGCTGAGCCGACCGGTGCGATGGGCAGAAACCCGCTCCGAAAACATGCTGGCGATGGTTCACGGCCGCGACTACGTCATGAACGCCAAGGTGGGTCTGACGAACGACGGCAGGATCGTCGGGCTCGACGCAAACGTCGTTGCCTCGGGCGGGGCCTACCCGGCCCTCGGCGCCGTCCTGCCGATGCTCACCCAGATGATGGCGGTGGGTGTCTACGACATCCCCAAGGTTCGTTTCGAGGGCACGACCGTCGTCACGAACACCACACCGATCGGCCCCTATCGGGGCGCGGGCCGTCCGGAGGCCACCCAGCTGATCGAACGGATCCTCGACGTGGCCGCCGACCAACTGGGAATCGACCCCGCTGAAATCCGGCGGCGAAACTTCATCGATCGCACCACCTTCCCGCTCACCACGACGACGGGCGGTTCGTACGACTCAGGCGAGTACGCCAAGTCACTCGACGCCGCCCTCGCCGCTGCCGGCTACGACGAGCTGCGAGCGGAGCAGGCCCGACGCCGGGCTGCCGGCGACCCGGTGCAACTCGGCATCGGCGTGTCCGCCTATGTCGAGGTGACCGCTCCGCTCGGCCTCCACATCGAGTACGGCGCCGTCGAGATCCATGATGACGGCACCGCCTCGATGGCCGTCGGCACGAGCTCGCACGGCCAGGGCCACCACACTGCCTTCGCAATGGTGGCGAGTGAGGTGCTCGGCATCCCGATGGACCGGATACGGCTGGTCAACTCCGACACCGCTGCCGTCCCCCGAGGAGCGGGCACGATGGGCTCCCGATCGCTCCAGACGGCGGGCAACGCCGTGTTCGCCGCCTCGCAGGAGGTGCTCGTCCGCGCCAGACGCATCGCCGCCCATCAACTCGAAGCCAGCCCCGATGACATCGTCACCAGTGAGGGCGGGCTCCACGTCGCCGGCGTGCCGAGCCGCATCCTGTCATGGCAAGAGCTCGCCGTCGCCTCCCGTGACACCAAGCGCCTACCCGACGACCTCGAGCCCGCACCGCTGCGCCACGAGGGCGACTTCGACGGCACCGGCTCCACCTTCCCCTTCGGGGCGCACGTCTCTGTCGTGGAAGTGGACCTCGAGACCGGCCAGGTGACCATGCGACGCCATATCGCCGTCGACGACTGCGGGCGCATCCTCAACCCACTGCTGGTTCGTGGCCAGCAACACGGCGGCATCGCCCAGGGGGCAGCTCAGGCATTGTTCGAGTGGGTCCAGTACGACGAGAACGGGAATCCGCTGACCACCAACCTGATGGACTACACCATGC
>Ga0182018_10003955_pt1 | contig 12885 bp, 9 predicted proteins | sample 812P2MmetaG_FD_120490 | JGI IMG/M metagenome (GOLD analysis project Ga0182018, IMG submission 120490) | Permafrost microbial communities from Stordalen Mire, Sweden - 812P2M metaG | ecosystem: Environmental > Terrestrial > Soil > Wetlands > Permafrost | place: Sweden: Stordalen | collected...
GACGAACGGGCTCAGCCTGGGCGAGACGCAAGTGAAACTGCTGGCCAAGGTCGAGGAGCTGACTCTCCATATGATCGAGGCCGATGACCGCAACTCTCGGCTGGAGCGGCAGAACCGCGAGCTCCAGGAGAGAATCGCACGCCTCGAGGCGATCGGAGAAAGTTCGCAAAAACGGCCGCGGTGACAGCCATGACACACGCGATCGAACATCCAATCGCTCTGGGAACCGCGATGGGGAGCCGGGCGGCACGCATCCCTTCGCGGGTCGCGTTTTGGCTGTTGGCCGGCAGTTTTTCCGCCTCGGCGCTGCTTGGCCAGTGCCTGCCCAATAACTTAACGTTTACCAACCAAAGCGTCGCGTCGGGAACCTATCAGGCGGTCGACTCCATCACCGCCGACGCTGGAAACGGCAGCGGGACGACCGTGATCAATAGCGGCGCTAGCGTGGCGTTTCAGGCGGGCAATTCCATCACGCTTCTTCCGAGCTTCCACGCCGCGCCCGGCAGCTCTTTTCAGGCGTCCATCGCCAATGCGGCGGCGCTGGCCATTGCCCCGACGGCGGTCAGTCTGCTCGGTGGAGGTGGCCTTGAATGCGCGACCGTCACGATCTCTTCGGGAGCCTCCTGGAGCGCCTCCAGCAACGCCGCTTGGATCACGTTTCCTGCCGGCAGCACCGGTATCGGGAGCGGAACCCTGGTTTACCAAGTAGCGCAGAACCCTTCAGGCACCACCAGCCTCACGGGTGCCATCACCGTGACTTCCGCGGGAGGCTCCGCCACACTGACTGTGAGCGAGGCGGCACTTGCGTCCGGAGGGCCGACGACCGCGCTTTTGAATCAACTCAACAACGGCAGCCTGCCGAGCCAGGCGACCCAGGTCCTGACTGTGACGGCTGGCAGCCCCAACGGGCCGGGATACCTCAGCTCCTTGTCGATTGTGGTCGATTTCGTCGATGGAACTCCATACTCCTGCCAGATGTACTACTTTCCGCAATCCAACGTGTTCTATTTCGCTAACCAAGGGAATGAGACAGCCTACACATTGGGAACCCCGGGGCAGCAAGCTACCGGCGTTCATTGCAACCTGAACGTAGCCAACAGCAGCGTGACGCTGAATCCTTCGAGCGCCACCGCCAGCGTAACCCTGAACCTGGCGCTGACGCTGCAACCATCGGCAGTCGGCACGCAAAAAGTATACATGCAGGTGAGTGACAACAGCTCCGCCAACAACAGCAACTACTGGAACTCGATGGCCTCCTGGACCGCCTTCGGTCTGCCGACTACCAATCCTCCGGCGGTCTCGATGGCGTCCGCGCCCGCGACGGGTCCCAGCCAGGCTTTGCACTACGAAATCAGCGACGGCAATGGCTACACCTTTATCGGCGGGACCGGCGGACAGTTAGCTCATGATACGTCGGAGACGAATTCCCCATGTTTCTTCAACTTTTACCTTCCCAATATGGTTGCCCTCTTCCAGATCGCGAATGGCACGTACACGCTCCTCGGGGAGGGGTACATTGGCGGGAGCTGGTCGTATCCGTCGACCAACGGGATCATTGGCGGGAGCGGCGGACTAGCCGGACCCGGCACCTGCTCGATCGACCTGAATCAGTCTAGCGTTTCTACCGGCACGGATGGCACGGGCACGCTACAGAATCCGAACGCTGGAACGCCATGGCAGCCAGTCACGCGCTTGTACCTGGATCTGTGGACAGGCTTGGACGGCACAGCTCAGGGCACGCTGCCGCTGAATATCTATTTCTGGGCCTGGGATCTGCTAGGCAACGGCCCCGCCAACGTCGATGTGGGTACTTGGAGTGCCCAGGCCTCGCCGCTCACCATCGCGACCAGCTCGCTCCCCGTCGGCGCTGTCGGCGCCGCGTATTCCGTGGGTCTGACAGCCGCCGGCGGCAGCGGCGGTTACACCTGGTCGATCGCGTCGGGATCGCTGCCGGCTGGCCTGCAGCTCTCTTCGGGCGCAATCACGGGCACGCCGACAGCGGCCGGCAGCTACAGATTCTGTGTAGAGGTCACCGCCGGCAGTTCGGCGGCGACCCAGTGGCTGACCCTGACCGTCAACGGTGCGCCGCTTACGGTCACCACCACTTGGCTTCCTGCGGGCGTCGTCGGAACCTGGTACCTGGCGGGGCTGGCGGCAACGGGCGGCAGCGGCGGGTATACCTGGTCGTTGGCATCGGGCACGCTACCCGCGGGAATGGCCATTTCCATGGGTACCATCAACGGCGCCCCGAGCGCCTCGGGCTCGTACACATTCACTGTCGAGGTCACAGACAGCAGCTCGGCCTCCGCCACGCGGTCTCTGACGCTGATAGTGAGCAGCCCATCGCCGACGCTCACGGTCGCCACCAGCTCGCTTCCCACGGGCGTCGTTGGCGCGCCCTACACGGCGAGCTTGGCCGCCACCGGCGGCAGCGGCGGCTACACCTGGTCTCTGGCGGCTGGCACAACGCTGCCGCCCGGGCTCGGGCTTTCCTCGGGCGCGATCATCGGCACGCCCGGAGCGGTCGGCTCGTTTTCATTCACTGTGCAGGTCACAGACAGCAGCTCGACCACAGCAGCCGGGTCTCTGACCCTGACGGTAAACTCGCCGGGGCTGACCATCACCGGCTCGTTGCCCACGGGAGTTGTAGGGGTCGCCTACGCCGCAAGTCTCACAGCCAACGGAGGCACTCCGGGCTATACCTGGTCTCTGGCTCAAGGAACGACCCTGCCAGCCGGGCTGTCGTTCTCCGCCGGCACGTTCTCCGGTACGCCGACGGCCGCTGGTTCGTCGTCGATCACCGTAAAGGTCACCGACAGCCGTGCGGCCACGGCGAGCCAGAACTTTACCCTGGCGACGGTAAGTCCAATGCAGAGGACAGCCCAACCCGACCTGGGCCGGGGGGCGCCCTCGTACTGCTCCAACACCGCGAGGGCGATTCTAAACAATGGAACGGCCCAGAGCTTGGCCTACTGCCTCGGGTACTTCGACTATTCCGGTAACTTCGTCTGCGACAATACGTACACTGACGCGGCAAACGTCTCTAACCTGAGCGTTTCCGGTTCCGGTGTGACGGCGAGCTTCGCCGGATCGCCCAGTCAATGCGCCCCCGGCCAACCGTCGACCTTCGACGTTTCTTACACGGCGCCTAACACTGCCCCCGGCTCGTACGACTTGACCTTCCTCTATGCGGATGCTTGGCGGGGCACACAGTACCCGCTCACCGTATCCGACGCCCTGAAGGTCTACGACACGACCCCAGTCATCACAAGTGTCTACCCCGACCAACCCATCGTCGCCGGCGGCCAAGCTTACGTTACGCTCTACGGCTCGCACTTTGGCTCTTCAGGGTCGGTGCAGGTCTGCACGAATTCGAGCGGGACTTGCAGCCCCGCACAGGGTTTCTCGGCCTCGTTGAATGCCCCGTATTCCTGCTATGGATCCGCGCCCCTGCCGGCGGGCTGCGGGTCGGACGGCCAGATTAACGTCTTGCTTACCTCCCCATCCAATAGCGCAGGGGGGACCTTTTATTTCCAGGTAACCGTCTCCACGGATGTAACGGGCGCCCAGTTTCTGCCGTCCTCTTCAGAGACGAGCGGGAACAACAGCAACATGGAGTCCTTCGAGGTGGAGGCGGTGGCGATGCAACTGACGCAGGTTGGTGCCACTGTGATCAACCCGGCGAACAATTATTCGGAAGACACAACGATCCAGGTCACCGCTGTTGACGCCACGACGGGCGCGACCCTCACGAACTTTACCGGCACCGTCAACATCGCCGAGGCGCCAGCGGCCGACGGGACCACGATCTACTCACAAAACGGAGGCAGCTTGGTGACCGCGGGCGGCCAACCGGTCGTGCCGGCCACCGTCAACATAACAGCCGGCGGAACCGCGACCTTCGTGGCACAGTCGCTGGCCGGCCCAAGCGTTGCAGGGCTGAACGGGTCAAAGCCCAACGACGCTGTAATCCAGACGACAAACTATCCCCTTTGGCAAAATCAGCAGCTAGCGGTCCCGCAGTGGATCATCTCGGGGGCACAGATCGATCCTCACGCCTCCGGGCAGGTCTACGACTGGTTCCAGACAAGGGCCAGGGACGTTTTCAATGCAGCGGCTGGTGATCTAGCAACCGTCCTCGCATCGGTGAAGAACTACTCCATGAACGGCGCGTTAGGCGGATGCCAGACAACCCAGATGAGGGCGAGACAGTCGTCCTTCGCTTGCAACCCATACTACACCGAGAAACGGATCGGCGGGGACGGCGGCGTGGTTTGCGCAAGCCCGCGGCCAAACGCGCTAAACGCCAGCATTTATCACGAGGCCCGCCATGGCTACCAGGGGTGGCTGTCCTCCATGCCTGGGAACGATGTCGACGGCGACTGGTTGGTCGAGAACATTCCGATCGCGCCGACGACTGGCTTCGTGGATAGTACGGCGCCCAGGCTTGTGTGCAACTCTACCACCTTCCCCGGGTCCACGCTGATCCTTGCCTACCAGGGCGACACGGTCTTTGACAGCCTTCTCGCGCCTGCGTTTGCCAAGTACGCTCTTGAAATGGACGCGTACGTCTTTGCTGGATCGCATTGAATCAAGGAGGTTTTGAATGAAGAGCGCAGTGCTCATCATAGCGGTGGCTTTCGAAGGCGTGATGCCGTGCACAGCGGACGATCTGCCCCCATTCGCGGTCGAGTGCGCCGCGGTACAGCGGATCGCGGTTGCTGCGAGCTCCGCGCAGACCAAATCCATGGCGATGGACGCATTGGAGAAGATTGCTATGGGAAACCCTCCGAGCATCGAGGCCGGAAACGAGGGGGCGCTCGGCCTGGAGGAGGGGACCCTCAGGGGCCAGGACAAGCAGTTCGGGAGACCGACAGTTCGCGTGTGCGCGCTGCGGGGCATCGGAAGGACTGCGTCCGACGAAGCGATTGACTTTCTCGCCAAGCTCTCGCCGGATGCCCTCGGACCGGATCCGTCGCAAAGGGTCTGGCCAGCCGCCCAGGTCGCGCTTCGGGACGCGCAGATAAGGCGGATCCCGGATCCACAGAGGAAGATCGAGTTTCTCGATGGGATTCTAGCGGGCATGCCGGATGGCCGTGGTTCGGTCGCTGCATGGGCGGTCAACGAGCTCTGCGACCGCGGTTCCCAAACGTCCCTGCCGGTGATTCAGAGGGCTCTACGGAGTACTTGGTCCGGTCAGTACGGGCTAGATGAGATCGAGTTCTGTGAGGCTCGGATCAGGGTAGTGACCAGCAATCCTGATCGGGCCAGGGCAATTGGGTCGATCCTCACGGTCGCGAACGGCACGGCGAACGCCCGGCTCGTGGGATGGGCAGTGAACGAACTTAACTCGATGCAAACCCCAGCCGCCGATGCGGAACTGGATCGGTTCGCCCGCGAAATCGAACGGCTACCAGAGGCGTCCGCGGAGAATGCGGGCTTGCGTACCTATCGGCAGGAGATCCTGAACTTCCAGGCCCAAAGGGCCAAGTGACGGGTGCGCGCCGGACGAGAGCGCGCCATCGACTTCTGCGCCCGTTCCCGCACCCTCGCAGACGGGCAGGCGGCTCAACCGGATCGCTTAACGTCACATTGAACGGGACCGCCCAGTCCGGCGGCGCCAGCAGCTATCTGGCGGTGGCGCGGTCTTCCCCGCGCCCGCTAAATGCGCCGTCCCGGCCGGATCGAACAGCCAAACCTGTTCTGGCGCAGCGGGTGCGGTGACCGGTTGTGCCGGCAGCATTCCTCTCGACCCTCCTGAGCCGGGACGCGGCCCGACCCCCAGCCTCACCCGATGTCGAACATCGCTCTCCTTCGCGGAGAACCGTCCCGCTACAATAAGGTATGGCTTTTTCATCCGCGAGGGGAACCTTGCTGTGTATCCTGACCGCCGCTCTCCTCACCGCGCAGGACTGGCAAACCTCGCCGAACCTCCCCGCAGTCGACCTCACCGGCCTCACTTCCGCGCAAAAAGCCCTCGCTCTCAAGTTGATCCGCACCAACGGCTGCCCCTGCGGCTGCGGCATGATGATGGCCGAATGCCGCACCAAGGATCCGAACTGCTCCGTCAGCAAGGCGCTCACCGCCATTGTGGTCGACAACATCAGGAAGGGCGCTAACGAAGCCGCCGTCTTGAAAGCCGTCGACGCTTCCCCGTTGATGCACCCCAAGTTGCTCGAAGACCCCGTCGTCATCCCCATCGACGGCGCCCCCTTCCTCGGGCCCAAGGACGCGCGTGTCACTCTCGTCGAGTTCTCCGACTTTCAGTGTCCCTACTGCGCCCAAGCCGTCGTCCGGTTGAACGCCGTCCTCAAGGCCTATCCTAACCAAGTCAAGCTGGTCTTCAAGCAATACCCGCTCGACATGCACTCCCAGGCCGCGCTCGCCGCCGCCGCCGCCCTGGCCGCGCATCGCCAGGGGAAATTCTGGCCGCTGCACGACGCCATGTACGCCGACCGCACCCACCTCTCCCGCACCACCATCCTCGCGATGGCCGGCGCCGTCGGCCTCGATACCAAACGCTTTGAGCAGGATTGGGATTCCCCCGCCGTGAAGCAAGCCCTTGCCCGTGAAGAAGCGGAAGGCGACAAGGCCGGCGTCGAAGCCACCCCCACGGTCTTCATCGATGGCCAGAAGTACAACGGCTCGCTCGATCTCGACGCGATCCGCCCCATCATCGAAGCCGAGCTCAAACGCAAGTAGCCGGCCGGCTTTTTGCGCAATGCCACTTACTTCCCCCCCCACCGAGCCGCGACACACCGAGTTGCCATTCCACTACTTCCTCGCCCGTCCCTCTTCGTAGCAAAACACCGCGGTCGCATGCCGGCGCGCCGCTTCCTCTTCGGTCCACACCAGATTCGAGGGCGCGTATCCGGCGCCCAAATGAACTGCTTCCTCCACGATGTAATGGTTGCGCGGGAAGCAGCGGATCCAGATCGGCCCCGGCGTCCGCCGCGCCAATCCGATCAGTTGCTCGGTGGGGGCCGCGCGCTCCAGAAACTGGCTGCGTTTCTTGGTCCACAGATACCCCACGTTGTGCAGCAACACCAGCGCAGCCACCGCCGCCACCGCTCCCCGGCGTACCGCCCATCGCGCCGACAAATGCGCCATCGCCAGGCCAACCAGCATCGCCAGGCCGGCGCTCGCCAGATACGTCTGGCGGCTGGGGATCTGGGTGGAATACGTCAGGAAACTGTAGGGAGCGAGCCCAATCCCGATCCACGCGAATGCCACCATCGCGGCGCTTCGCAGCGCACGGTCGCGCGCCAGGAAGACGACCGCCGTAGCCGGGAAGCCCCAAATCCAGAGTACCCGGAAGTAGTTGCGCGGCCAGGTGATCCAGAACGGAGCGTGCAGACTAAAACTGCCGTCGGAAAAGCGGAAGGAGATACTCCGCGAGACCGCCACGGACGCGACTGCCAACACCGCCAGCGCCACGTAGGGAATCAGCCGGACGGCCGACCGCCGCCATTCCGCGCGCCCGCTGGCCAGCATCAGCAGCGGCAGAATCATCACCGCCGATTCCTTCGACAGCAGCGCCAGTGCAAACAGCCCCACTCCGGCCAGTTGCAGTCCCCAGCCCCGCTCGCGCGCCTCCAGCCGGACCCAGCACCACAGCGCGCCCATTCCGAATAGAAACAGCAGCAGTTCATTGATGGCCGAAAACCACATCACGGCTTCCTGGTGACCCTCCTGGATAGCGAAAAAGGCCGCGGCCCAGAAGGCGGCGGCGCGCATCCGGGGCCACGCCAGGCAAATCCCGTACAAGAGCCACGTGTTGGCGATGTGCAGCGACAGACTCGCCAGATGGTAGACGAAGGGCGCCAGTTTGCCCACCTGCCACAACAGGAACATGGCCCAATAGCTGGTGGCCCGCAGACGGAACACCGGATCGTGAAACAGCCCGGAAAATCCCGCCGGAGAGCCATAGTTCAGCGACTGCCAGAGGTTGGGGTAGTCATCCTCCAGCAGCGGTATGGCGAACATCGGCGCGTACGCCAGCGTGGCCAACAGCGCCAGCAGCGAAAGAGCGAGCCCGCGGGATGTTTCTTTACGGCCGGTCACGGAATCTCCAGCGGCCGCGGTATGGCGAACATCGTTCGTACGCCAGCGCCGCCAACAGCGCCAGCAGCGAAAGAGCGAGCCCGCGGGATGTCCCTGTACGGCCGGTCACGGAATCTCCAGTGTACGTCGTCTGTACGCAGTCGGCTTCCGCCACGCCTCGGGCTCCGGATGTTTGCCCGACGGCGCATCGTCGAGGGCCGGTCTGCCGGTGCCTCCGGGAACCGCAGCCGCTCTCCGCAATCGGCTAACGGCTCTCCTGCCGGAATATGGGCACCGGGACGCCATACCTGCCCGCCCGAAACCGGATTGCCTTTACTTTGCGCCGGTTCGCGCATTGGCCCCCCCCGTGCACGGATATCGGCGGTCATGCTGAAAATCACGCTGCACGACAGCTCCGGGGAGCTTCGCTTCCGGCTGGAAGGCCGTCTCTCGGGGGCGTGGGTAGGCGAACTGCGCCAGTGCTGGCTAACCGCGCAATCGACCGTTCGGGGCCGAAAAACCACCTTGGATCTGGGCGAAGTGGATTATGTGGATGCGGATGGGCAATCCCTGCTGACCGAAATGCACCGGCAGGGTGTCGGGCTCAAGGCGGTTACCCCCCTGATCCGCGAACTGGTCCAGGAAATCGAGCGAGCCGGTCGGTGTGCTACGGTTGAAGAAGCCCCCGCGCAACGTCCCGATGCCCTCGTCTCAACCGATCCGGCCGCACGCCACCGGCGCGCGTTATGAAGCCTTGCTGGAAGTGGCCGAATCCATCGCGGCCCACCGCCAGTTAGCCACCCTGTTTGCCGACCTGAGCCGCTGTCTCCAAAGCCTGGTCTTCTTCGACTACATCTACCTCACGCTGCTCGATCCCAAGGCCAACGTCTTCCGCCGGCACATCCTGCAGACCGATCGCGACGTGATCGGCGAAGCCCCACTGGAAACTCCATTCGACGAGAGCCCCAGCGGTGTGGCTTTGCAGACCCGCCGGGCGTACTGCGTCCCCGATGTGACCGCCGCCACGGGTTTCCCGGTTCTGGAGAATCTGCTGCGCGCGAACGGCGTCCAGTCCTACTGCGTGCTGCCGCTGTTCACCGCGCAACGCGATTTGGGCGGCTTGAGTTTCGGCTCGCTGCAGAAGGACGCTTACTCGGCCGAAGACATCGAATTCATGCAGCAGGTGGCCAGACAGGTCGCGGTCGCCGTGGATAACGCTCTCAATCACGAAGCCGCGAGCGCCTACGAAGACCAACTGAAGCGCGAGCGCGACCGGCTGAGGGCGCTGCTCGAAATCAACAACGCGGTGGTCGGTTGCCTGTCGAGCAAGCCCCTGTTCCAGGCGATTTCGGCATCGCTGCGCCGCACCTTCGGGCTGGACTACGCCAGCTTGTTGATATATAGTGCCGACATTGCCGCGCTGCGCTTGCAGACTTGCGACTTCCCCAGCGGAAGCGGCGCCATCCGCGAGAATGCCGTGGTCCCGCTCGACGATTCCGTGGCGGGCTATGTGTTCCGCACTCGCGAGGGGCGCCGGTTCACTTTACGGGAGGCTTCCGCCATCTCGCAAACCACCGGCGATCTGATGGCGCGCGAAGGTTTGCGCTCGCTGTGCTGCATGCCGCTGATTTCGCACGGCAACTCGCTGGGCACGCTCAACCTGGGCTCGCGCCAGGAGGCCTTTTTCACCGACGGGGACCTGCAATTCTTTTCGCAAGCCGCCGGCCAGGTGGCGATCGCCCTGGATAACGCGCTCTCCTACCAGCGGATCGAAGAGCTGAACGAGCGCCTGGCGGAAGAGAAGGTCTACCTCGAGGACGAAATCCGCACCGATAACCGGTTCGAGGAAATCGTCGGCCAGAGCCGCGTTTTGAAAGCCGTCCTCAAACAGGTGGAGACCGTGGCTCCCACCGATTCGACGGTTTTGATCTACGGCGAGACCGGCACCGGCAAAGAGCTGCTGGCGCGCGCCATCCACGATTTGAGTTCCCGCCGCCAGGGCACCTTCGTGAAGCTGAATTGCGCCGCCATCCCCACCGGGCTGCTGGAAAGCGAAATGTTCGGGCACGAGAAGGGCGCCTTTACCGGCGCTATCGCGCAGCGCATCGGGCGGTTCGAACTGGCGCATCGCGGCAGCATGTTCCTGGACGAAGTGGGCGAGATTCCGCTGGAACTGCAGACCAAGCTGCTACGCGTGCTGCAGGAACGCGAATTCGAACGGCTCGGCAGCTCGCGCACCATTCGAACCGACGCCCGCCTGGTGGCCGCCACCAATCGGGACCTCACAGCGCTGGTGGAAGAGCGCCAGTTTCGCGCCGATCTATACTACCGGCTCAACGTATTCCCCATCACGGTGCCCCCCTTGCGCGAGCGGCGTGACGACATTCCGCTGCTGGTGCGCTACTTCGTGCAGCAGTACGCCCGCCGCATGAATCGGCGGATCACCAACATTCCGGCCGCGACCATGCAGGCGCTGACCCGCTACCACTGGCCGGGGAACATCCGCGAGTTGCAGAACTTCATCGAGCGGGCGGTCATCATTTCGCCCGGTGCCGCGTTGCAGGCGCCGGTGCGCGAGTTGAAGGGTCCGAAGGGCAGCGCGTCTGCCTCCTCCGCGGTCACGTTGGCCGATGCCGAGAGCGAAGCGATTGTGCGGGCGTTGCGAGAAGCCGGCGGCCGCGTGGGCGGTCCACAGGGAGCCGCCGCCAGCCTGGGTATGAAGCGCACCACTCTTCAGGCCAAGATGCGCAAGCTCGGCATTGACGCCAAGAGCGCATGAGCTACTCCAATGGCGGCAGATACTCCGGGTTCACCAGCAGGCGAATGGAGCGCGCCTCATAAGGAACTTTTTCGATGAGGCCCTTTAGCTCCAAGGTCTTGATCATCTGGTGAATCGAGGGCGGGGAAACCCGGAAGTAGCGCTGCAGGTCGAATTCCGCCGGAGGCTGCCGGTGGACCTTCGTGTAGTAGTGGATGAAAGCCAGGTATTGGCCCTGCTTCGCCGTGAACGACGGGGCGGCTGCCGGATCGAGTTTGGGCGCCGGATCGATCTTCACTTCAAAAGCGTCCTCGCCGAAGCTGTCGAAAACGCGGACCTTGAGAATGAAAACCTGTCCATGGACGACGGTTCGAAAGGGTTTCTTAGCGGCGTAGAGATTCCCGCGCAATTCCTTCGCATCCGCGCCGGAGGTTGGGTAGCGCGCAATCCGGATCCCCGTCGCTCCTTTGCGGGCGTAGACCCAGTCGTGCTGGTCCTTGTGCTCCACCTCGATCGATTGTGCGCCGAGGGATAACGCGTGTCCGCAAAGTCCCTCGAGCAATGTTGCCGGCTTGCCCATAACGGTTGCGACTTAGAATCTAGAACGGCACTTCGTCGTGGCCGGTGAATCTTTCCGGCTTGGATTGCTCCGCGGCAGCAGGGGCACGGGGCTTATCGCAGGCTTCGGCGATCTCGTAATCGCCGGACGGGTCCGCTTCGCCGGTAATGCAGGTGAAGCAGGCGCGGCCGGCTTCCGCCGACCCGATGACCCAGATTGGCTCGCCGCAATGGCAACGGGCCCCGGCCTTATACGCGTCGAGTGCCGACTGGAGCCGCGCGGTTACGTCCGCCGCTTTTTCACCGCGGTTGTCTTTCAGGAACATGCGGACATAGTCTGGCAATCCGATTGGCGCAAAACCCATTGCTCGTCGCGGCTCCTTTTAGAACGGCACGTCGTCGTCGGTGATTCCCTGGTTGAAATCGTCGGGGGCGGCGGCGGGAGCCGGAGCGGGGGCGGGCGGGCGGGCGGACCGCGGCATAGAGACAGGCTGCTGCGAGTAATCGCCGCCGCCGGAGCCGCCGCCGGCATCGCCGCCGCGTCCGCCGAGCAGGATCAACTCGTCCACCACGATTTCAGTCATGTAGTTCTTCTTACCGTCCTTGTCGTCCCAACTGCGGGTCTGCAAGCGGCCTTCCACATAAACCCGCGAGCCTTTCGTGAGATAGGTCGCGACGTTTTCGGCACGCCACATGATGATGTTGTGCCAGTCGGTTTCATCCTTCCACTCGCCGGAGGCCTGGTCCTTCCAGCGGCGGCTCGTGGCGATAGAGAAAGTCGAACGGGAAACGCCGTTCGGTGTGAACTTGGTCTCGGCGTCTTTGCCGAGATTCCCAATCAGTATGACTTTGTTGACGCTTCGAGATGCCATCTTATCCTGAACTGTATCACACCCACCGGGAGAGCGGCACCGGGCAAGCCGGGACTCGCCGGGACTCCGCTCAGTTGAAGACACGGGGAAGAAACAGCGAAAACGCCACGCCCGGCGACCGCACACGACCAGGAAAGACCAAAGCGTGCGCCCGCATCGGGCGTCTTCATCACCTTTGGTGGCCCGCAGGGCCCTGGGGCACTCCCTTATGGTCGCGGCTCGGTGAAGGGGCGGGACTATGGTGGGGCGCCCGCGGCGCAACCGGCGGCTAGGGCTTGGGCTTCGGCTTTCGGGAAGTAGGGCGAGACGGTGGGGAGTGACAGCTCCAAATATTGGCGCGAGGCGTCGCAAAATCCCGAGGCCACGGCGGACAGGTGACGCCAGGCAGACGCGTCGGGACGGAGCGCGGGGGGGATTTCGAAATTCAAGGCACTGGCGAATTCCTCTTCGGCGCGGGCATAATCCTGGCGGCGGTATAAGAGGATGCCGCGGTACAGGTGGGCCTCGCCCGATGCCAGATCGGTGGCGTTGGCAAAGGCCGTCCGGCTGGCCAGGTTGTAATCGGCCAGCGCAGGTTCGGGTTGGCCGGCCAGTTCTTTGGCACGCGCGCGGAGGAAATAGGCCCGTGCCGCCGGGGACGGAGTTTCGAGCGCC
>Ga0182018_10003956_pt1 | contig 12879 bp, 9 predicted proteins | sample 812P2MmetaG_FD_120490 | JGI IMG/M metagenome (GOLD analysis project Ga0182018, IMG submission 120490) | Permafrost microbial communities from Stordalen Mire, Sweden - 812P2M metaG | ecosystem: Environmental > Terrestrial > Soil > Wetlands > Permafrost | place: Sweden: Stordalen | collected...
ATTTATTCAAATGGCGGAGAGGGGGGGATTCGAACCCCCGACACCCTTTTGGGGTGTAACTGCTTAGCAGGCAGCCCTGTTCGGCCACTCCAGCACCTCTCCGCAGGCTGCTAAATTGCTTGACCCGCACGTGCTTTGCCGTTGGAAAGACCGCACCGAGCGGCGACTTATTCGCGGCGATCCAACGCGCTTGTAGGATATCACGGACGTGCTCGTCGTTCTCACGGAACGACGAACGATACTCAACAGCGTTCTTCCTTCTGTCCTCGGAGTAAAGAGTCGCGCAAACTTCCAAAGGGTCTGGTACGCGAGTAGAACTAAAAATGCCCTTGTGTACAGTAGTTTGCGGCGGCTTCCACTGGCTTAATTGTGCAACTGAGTCCTAGATCCAGGTCGCAAAGACGAGCAGTTCGATTGAGATGGGGTGCCCGACTGTTCACTCGTCAATTCTAGGCCTTTCGATGACGTCTCCAACTTCGCGCGAGGGTCACAGGAGGCCCGAATGTCCAAATCCAAGCACTCGACATCGAAGAATCAGCATCCGCAGAATATTCCCGAAGAGACAGAGCGAAAAGGCTCCACGCGCCGCGCTTTCCTTGGGCAGGTAACTAGCGCGGCGGCGGTAACGGTCGCAGCGGCGGCTGCGGCTTCAGCTCCTCTGGCGGCATCAGCCGCAGCCGTATCGCAGGAATCTCCACGAGCGCAAGTTAGCCCAAGCACGGTTGGGCGGGCGCTATCATCGTTCAACAATCGCGTGTCTGCCGCGCAAACGGAATTCTTCGTTCCCACACCGATCGAGATTACCAACGGCGATGAAACGCGCTACCCAAATCTTATAGGCAATTATTCGAAGGGCCTCGCGCACAACTCCATCGGCGAGGTTGAAAGCGCGTCCTATGCCAGCCTGCTAAAGGCTATCCAAACGGGCAATCCTCAACAATTCGAGCAGATTCAACTCGGCGGCACGGCTCTGGAGGTTGATCCACAAGCCGGTCTTGCGTTCGACTTGGAGGGAACTGACTCGCACAAATTCGCGATCGGAACGCCGCCGTCAGTGGCGAGCCAAGCGATCGCCGACGCCGCCATTGAAAGCTATTGGATGGCGCTTTGCCGCGATGTCAATTGCACGCAATACGGTAACGAGCCGCTCACCACCGCGGCCATTGCGGAATTGAATTCGCTTTCGGCATTTCACGGTCCGTCACCGGTCACACCTCAGAATCTATTTCGAGGCTTCACGCCCGGCGACGTGCTAGGTCCGTACATTTCGCAATTCCTCTTGATACCGTTCAGCTACGGCGCATTGCCGATCACGCAACTTTATACAACCTATGTGCCGGGCGTTGACTATATGACGGATCAACCATCGTGGCTGGCCGTTCAAAACGGACAGGGCCCCTTCGGCGCTGACCAAGCTGATTCTGAGCTTCAGCACATGCGCAACGGCCGCGGACTCTCCGCGTATGTGCACGTTGACATACTATTTGAAGCGTACTTCAACGCCTGCATCGCTCTGATTGATTTGAGCGCGCCACTCGATCCGAACAATCCTTACGTGGGCTCGAAGACGCAGAGCGGATTTGGGACGTTCGGAACGCCGCATCTCAAAACGATCGTGGCAGAAGTATCGCAGCGGGCGCTCAAGGCGGTGTGGTACGCGAAATGGTTCGTGCACCGGCATCTTCGCCCGGAGGAATACGGCGGGCTTGTCCACATGACTAAGACAGGCCAGGCAAATTATCCATTACACGCCGACGTCTTGAATTCAAAGGCCCTCGCAAAAGTATTCAGCGAGCACGGGACCTACTTTTTGCCGCATGCGTTTCCGGAGGGTTGTCCGCAGCATCCGTCATATGGACAGGGGCACGCGAGTGTTGCGGGAGCTTGCGCCACAATCGTTAAGGCCTGGTTCAACGACCTCGCGCCACTCGTCTCCATTCCCGGCGTCGAAGTGTGGCAATCGAGTGAAGATGGATCGTCATTGGTGCCGTACACCGGAGCGGACGCAGGCGAACTGACTATCGGCGGCGAAATGAATAAGCTGGCTGCAAATATCGGTATGGGACGCGTTCACGCAGGCGTTCACTGGCGCTACGACTACACCGATTCGTTGCCTCTTGGCGAAGCCGTCGCCATTTCGATGCTTCAGGATATGGGCCACTGCTGGAATGAGACATTTGAGGGATTTTCGTTCACCAAGTTTAACGGAACGAGGATTACGGGAGTGGGCAAGAATACTTGATGCGATTTGCGTCCAACGCGGTCAGTGAGGTCTAAGACGAATTTGTTCCGGGGCTAAAGCCATTTTAGAATTGAGTGATCTTTCGCTGGACTAAAGTCCATCTCTCTGCTGAAGCAAGGGCTCCCACCCCACCTCCACTCTAGATAAAACGCAAAATCAGGTTGCCACGCTCCGAAGCCCCGCAGCAGGTTGAGTCCCGACCCACTCTGTGCTCTCGCAGAGCACGAAAACTCAGTGCATCGAGCCTTCGGGACGAAATCTGACGAACACCAAATATCCCATCGGGTGCTGGCCGTAAATCGGATCGAGAAATGCGGCCTTTCCGTAAAAAGTCGCTTGGCCTCCGATCGCAGTCGAGAAGTGGGGCAGCACGGGAATTTCGCGGAGGTAGCCGGCCGTGTACGCTTGAACTCGCGCTAGAAAAGTTTCCTCGAATCCAGCGGGCAGCGGATTTTCGCCGATCAGAAGCAAGTTCGTGCGATCGACGTTTTCAATGCGTCCCCATGCTGCGTTCTGCGAGAGAAAATGAAGCGTTGATTCGAGAAGGTAGCTATTGAGCACGCCGCCATTGCTGAGTGAGCGCGTGCGACCCCAAACGAGCGAAGACGCCCAATTTCCGCGATCGAACGGGCGGTTATAGGTGATGGACGCGGTCATGCGGCGCTGGTCGTCGGTTGGATCGAGCGCTTCGGGGCTGTGCAGCGTGCCGAGCGAAAATTGGCCGGACCAATTTCGCGTGGGGCTTAACGTGAGGCGAGCAGACCACGAATCGATTGCACCCGCGTCGATGTTCCACCGATTCTCATTTGGTTCGCGGCCATGAAATCCCGAAACTTCGATTCGAGCGATGCTGTAAGCGTAGCTGACCGTTACAACTTCGTCGGCGATGTGGGTCGAGTCCTGCATGTGATGACCGAGGACGGCAATCGGGTCTTCGCTTGCGGACGTCCGATGCGGGTATGCGACCGGCCCTAGCGCAGGATCGCCAACGGGCGCGGCATAGAACGACAGCACGTTTTTTTCATTCAAGTTCCAATCATAGAAAGCGCCAATCTCCATGAAGAAGTCGTGCGGATGTTGGCCGTCGACGATGGGCAGGCCGAAGGCCGTCTCGCCAATTTGGAAAAGTTCGGGATAGCGGCGCTCGGTAACAGTTGCAGGCTCGAGGCTCAGCATTACACGCGCCGTAAATTTCCCCGGCCCGAGTTGGTGCTGCGCCATGGGCATGAACCAATTGGTCGAGAAAAACTTGTCGCCTCCGCGCGGGCCGGTCTGCTGTATCTCGTTTACGAAGATATTGCCGTGAAACATGAACTGCCAGCCGGCGCGTTCGTCCATCCACATCGGGTGCGGAGTCGAGGCAGGCTCGACGTCCGTTCCCGATGTCGCGTGCAATTCGATTGAGTCTATGAGCGAAGATGCGTGCTCGTGGGACATCGAGCGACTCGGCATCGTGCCGTGCGACATCGTGTCGTGTGACGATTGGGGAGTTGGAGCGTGTTGCATCTTGCAGCACGATTGGAAGCACTCCGGCGGCGCGCTGCCGCCCGGCTGAATCGCCGACGCCGCGGTATTGACCAGCAGCGCCGTTGAAAAAAGAGCAAATCGAATCAGGTGGCTAACACTTTGCAACGGATTCTCCTTAATGCATTTCCGCGTCTTGCGCCGTAGCGGGACGATTCTCGCGTGTTGAGCGAATTACGCCCGTGTCATCCAAGTAGAAGTTGCGATAGCCGTAATTCCCGGGCCTGGCGAGCACTGTGAAATTCTTGATGCGTCCATCTTCCGAGGCGGGCGCCGGTGCGTACTGAATCTCGTAGCCGGCATTCTTTGCGGATTGCGCCGCCGAGCGAGCCGCGGGCCCGAGCGTCTCGAGCGAAGAAGGATAGCTGCCCGAAGCTGCGGAGTATGACGCGAGCGATGAATGCAAGTCGCTGAGTGCTTCGAGCGCGCTCTTCTCCGCCTCCGGTTTTGATGTGCCGGGCCGCGGCGGGAGAACAAACCAAACGATGGCCCAGAGGCTCGCGATCAGCAGGCCCCAGATGATCACGACTTTTACGATGCTCCGCTTTTTCTTCGGCGCAACAAGCTCTTCCAGCGGTTGTCCCGTCAGGTCCGCGCCACAATATGGGCAAAGTTCGGTTGCTTGATTAAGGGGCTGTTCGCACTCGCGGCATACGTACATCTGCGTTGAATCGTAGGAACAGGCGGGGAGGTTGTCAACGACGGCTTTTCGGGTGCCTGAAATGGTTCCGCACCACATGCGCGATAACTTCGCGCTGGCGCCGGGCAACTTTCCGAATAGAGCGTGTATCATTCTCTCCAGGAACTGGAGCGGCTTACGGAGCCCCGGCCCTTGCCCACTTCGCCTCGAATACCGCCCGAACTCAGGCTGAAGCTCGAAGAGTTATTCCGCCGCGCGGAGATACCCGAAGGCTGGGGATGCAGCATCGAGGATTTCACCTGCGCCGTGGAACGAAGTGTTGGCGCACGTTTCCGTGATTCGCAGACTTCCGCGCGAGAAATCTCCGCGTATTTGGAAACGCTTCATCTTCAGGATCTGGCCTTGTCGTACTGCTGCGCAGCTGGCAACTCAGTTGCGTGGGAACATTTCGTCGCGCAGTTCCGGCCCGAACTTTACCGCGCGGCCCGGGCTATCGCCGGGGATTCGGTGGGACGCGATTTGGCGGATTCTCTTTACGCTGAACTCTATGGTCTCGAAAGCCGCGAAGGTCACCGGCGATCTCTCTTCGATTATTTTCACGGCCGAAGTAAATTGAGCACGTGGCTACGCGCGATTCTCGCGCAACGCCATGTGGACGATATTCGGCGAACTCGACGAACAGAATCGCTCGACGATCCTGAGAGCCAAGCCGGGGATCCACCCCAAGTGCAGCCAGCAGCGGCGGGCGACGGCACGGATCCCGAACGATCACGCTATCTCGTGTTGGTGCAGACCGTTCTGGCCGCCGCTCTTGCGGGACTAGCCGCGCGCGATCGCCTGCGTCTCGCTTACTACTACGTGGACGATCTGACGCTGGCGCAGATTGGGCGCTTGCTCGGCGAGCACGAGGCGACTGTCTCGCGGAAGCTTGAGCGCGTTCGCCGCGAGCTGCGTAAGAATGTGGATGGGGAATTGCGCAACAAGAAGCGCTTGAGCGAAGCACAGGTGCAGCTCTGCTACGAATATGCGCAGCAGGAGTGGCCATTTGATCTCACGCACGCGCTTTCATCAAAAGGGTCAATCCCAAAGTGACGGCGGAGTGATCGCGAGTGGCGATTCCATGCAAGTTCTTGGGGGAGTATCGTTCTAAGGTAGGGATTAGAGAGTGAAGCCAGGCGACAACAAGACGGGCTTCGACAACATGCTGCGCCGCGGACTTTCGTCCGACTCGACGCAGGCGGCGCAGGGCTGCCCGGATACTCATATCCTTGCCGCGTACTACGAACGCTCGCTCGCGCCCGCGGAAATCGAGCAATTTGATACGCATCTTGCTACGTGCGCGCGTTGCCGGGCGCAAATCGCCGCGCTCGTGCGTTCAGAGCCGCGCGACGAGAAAGCGTTAGTCGCTCCCGCGACGTGGTTGTGGAACTGGCGCTGGCTCGCGCCAGCCGCTGCGGCAATCGCAATCGTCTTGATCTGGGTCGGAATTCGCGCACACTACAAGGCAATTAAGGAGCCGGTCAACGTTGCGATGACGCAGACGACGGCCCCGCTGGAGCCGGTGCCACCGCCCACGCAGCCTCAACTGGCGCCACCGTCACGAACGGTAGCTGGCGACGGATTGGCCGAGCACGCTGCCATTCCGAATTCCGAAAAGAAGTTCTCGGGATCATCGCCTCGGGGTTTCGCAACGCAAAGTCGTGAGGCACCGATGGCGCCGTCGGGGCATGCGACTGCCGGCGAGCCGCCAAGTTTGAGGGGCGAGGGCGTCGGCGCGTCGTCTGCAGGAGGTGTCGCAGGCGGCGCAGGAACGTCACCGCCTCCGCCCGACGATAGCGCCTTGTCCGCGACTCTCGCGCAATCAGCGCCAGGCGACGTCGCGAGCACCGCGAACAGAAATGCGACGAGACTTGCGGCGCCTCAGGCGTCCGGTGCAGGAGCTGCGACGGCCAAACGCGAGTTTTCGTTGAGTGCGAAGAGACCCGTCAGCGCTCCGCAAGCGAAAGCCAGTTCCACGACTGCCGATCAACTGCAAGTGCGTGAAGAGTCGCCGAGTCCGATCGTGATTCGATCTCCCGACGCGACGAAGTCCTGGCGAATTGCGGCTTCGGGCGCGATCGAATTCTCCGGTGATTCCGGCGTAACGTGGGAGATGCAGAGACCAGAGATCGTGGGAGCGATGATGTCGGGCTTCGCGCCTTCCGCGAAAATTTGCTGGATCGTGGGCCGCGGAGGCGCCGTTCTCCGCACGGTGAACGGCACGGACTGGAAACAGGTGGCCGCGCCCACATCCCAAGACCTTACTTCTGTGATTGCGTGGAGTGCGAAACGCGCGCAAGTTACGGCCGCCGATGCGAGTGTGTTCGTGACCAAGGATGGCGGAAAGTCCTGGACGCAGCAGAACAATCCCTGATATTGCGGAATGTGGCTGCAAGAAATTGCGCGGGCTGCGTTCTAAGTGTGGATGTATGACTCACGCAATCTTTCCCGGGAGGACGAAATGATGAAATTGATTCACAAGCGCCAATACCTTGCAGCCTGCTTTATAGTCGTGCTGAGTATCGCTGGTTTGGTTGCGTATCGAACGCGCGGCGTGCAGGCGTCGCCGCGGCCAGATGCCAGCGCGGCTCCGAGTACGACGCAGAGAGACCAGATCGATCTAGCGGTCACCGTGTACAACTCAAACGTGGCGCTGGTGCGGGATGTGCGGCAGATATCGCTTCCGTCCGGGAACTTCTCGTTGAAGTTCGAAGATGTTGCGGCTTCGATCAATCCTCAGACCGTTCATTTCCGTTCGCTCTCCGAGCCGACCAAGCTTGCTGTTGTCGAACAGAACTACGAATACGACCTCCTCGATCCAGCGAAGCTGCTTCAGAAATACGTGGGCCGCGAGGTGACTCTCGTACGCGGCGAGGAAGAGAATAATTCGACCAAGTGGGTGGAGACGAAAGCGCTGCTGCTTTCTGATAACAACGGACCCGTTTGGAAAATCGGAGATGAAATCGTCACCGGAATGCCAACTGACCACTACCGGTTTCCCGATCTGCCCGAAAATCTATACAGCAAGCCGACGCTTGTGTGGATGTTGGAGAATGGCGGGCCGAAGTCACAGCGCGTTGAGGCTTCGTACCTGACTAACAATATGAATTGGAACGCGGACTATGTGCTCACGGTCACTCGCGATGAAAAATCTGCCGATCTCGATGGCTGGGTAACGCTGGCCAACAACAGCGGCACCGCTTATAAGAACGCGAAGCTTCAGCTTGTGGCGGGTGAGGTTCACCGAGTTTCTCCGGCCCCTATGGCTAAAGCCAGGGTTACCGATGCCCTTATGGAGACAGGCGCGGCCGCGCAGCAGTTCGAGCAGGAGAATTTTTCGGAATACCATCTGTACTCGCTGGCACGAAGAACATCGATCGAGGATAAAGAGTCCAAGCAGATCAGCTTGCTGAATGCGACTGGCGTCACCGTCGAAAAGCTTCTGCTAGTGACAGGGCAGCCGTATTACTACCGGAACGCGCAGAGCATCGGAAATCCAATCCACCAACCAGTCCAGGTGAATTATCGGTTCAAGAACGAAGACAAGTCCGGGCTGGGGATGCCGCTGCCTGCGGGCACGGTTCGCGTGTATCAATCCGATTCACGCGGCGGCATTCAACTCGTTGGGGAAGACAACATCAATCACACGCCGAAGGATGAATCGGTCACGATTCACGTCGGCGATGCATTTGACATCGTATGCGAGCGCAAGGAAACCGATTTCAAAAAGATTTCGAACAATGTCTACGAATTCGAATACGAAATTACGCTGCGGAATCACAAGGAATCGGACGTGACTGTAGAAGTTCGCGAACCGATCGGGGGCGATTGGGAAGTGGAGAAATCGAACTACAAGTCAGAGAAGCTGGACTCCACGACGCTCGGCTTTCAAGTTCCAGTCGCGAAGAATGGAACCTCAACGCTTAATTATCGCGTTCGCGTGAAATGGTAGGCGCGACGACTACCCGCGGCTTATGCGTCGAATGCCGGCGCGACGCAAGTAGAGGGGGCGCGCCGGCGACTTCAGCGTCCTCGAACTGCTTTCTGTGCGATCTCGAGTTCCTGCGCGAAGTGAGGATTTTCCGGGAATTGCCGCGCCAGGCCCGCAAGCAGCTCCTGCGCCAGATCGTAGCGATGCTCGCGTTCATCGGCTAGCGCGAGCATGATTTTCGCGAAAGGCTGCAGATAATGTCCGTGATCGGCCGCGTTTTGCATCAGCGAGATTCCACGCTCGCGGTCACCATGGATTCCGCCAAACCACAGAACCGCGCGTTTGTAGTTTGGCAAGCAGCCGATGATGTAGCCCGCTACGCCGAGCGACACGTAGGCATCCTGTAAATTCGGGTCAAGAGCGAGGGCGCGGACCGCTTCGCCGTCCGCCTGCTTCATCAACTGCAAGCTAGCGAGCTGCTTTTTTTCAATAAGAGCGTCGTAATCGGATTCCATTCCGTCGGCGAGGGCGAGAACAAAGAGCGCTTCGGCATCCTTGGAATCGGTGTGGAGACGATCGTTAGCGAGCGTGCGGGCGCGACTGTCAGCATCGAGGAATTTTGGATTGCGATTGTCCGTCAGAGATCCATCCACGCCGACTAGCAGCTTCTTGTCATCCAGAAAAAACGCGGAGGAAAAAACGCCCTTCTGCTGGAATTCTTCAAAAAGATAGCTCGCTGCCTCCGCTACCGTTCCGAGGGCATCGTTTGGATGAAGGTGTTCGTAAGCGCTGATAACTGCCCGCGCCTCATCGAATTTCAACCGGTACATGTCGTCAAAAGCGTTCTCGAGTGAAGGTCCCGCGCGTAGGACGGGATTTTGAGTTTGAGACGGAGCTGCGGGCGCCGCTTGCTCATCGTTTGACGAGGACTGCGACGCGCGAGTTCCGGCGAAAGCCACGTTTGCAGCCAGCATGACGACAATGAAAACCGTTGCATGATCGCGAATGCGCACTTTCATCGTCTCAACGAGAGCCACTCTTGGGATGCCGGCGCGCCATCACAAGGCGGCAAATTTCTTGCAAAATGCTTGTCACAAATTATCGAGAAAGAATTGCATGATGCGATTGAACAGCAAAAGTTGCGCCGGGCGATCGCTCATGGGATGGCCGCGTCCTGGGAAAATTAGAAGCTCGGGGTATTTTCCAGCCTCGATAAAATGATTCAAGAGCAGCGCGGTATTCGCGAAGTGAACGTTGTCGTCCCCGGTGCCGTGCGCCACCATGAGCTTGCCCTTTAGGTTTTGCGGAAAATATGCCGGCGAGGATTCCCGGTAGCCAGCCTCGTTTTCCTGCGGCGTGCCCATATAGCGCTCGGTGTACGCGGTGTCGTAGAGGCGCCAATCTGTCACAGGCGCCACTGCGACTCCCGCCTTGAAGACGTCGGGCGCATGTAAGAGGGCCGTGAGCGTCATGTATCCGCCGTAGCTCCAACCCCAGATTCCGATTCGTGTGCCATCCACGTACGCCAGCGATTTCAGATACTTCACGCCTGCAAGTTGGTCGGCCAGTTCGACCTTCCCGAACTGATGAAAGATCGGCGTCTCGAATACATGGCCCCGGCCTGTCGAACCGCGATTGTCGAGGCTCCAAATGATGTAGCCCTTTTGGGCCATAATATCCGACCAAAACGCTCCGCCCCACTGGTCGCGGACAATTTGAGCGTCCGGCCCTCCGTAGGTTTCGATCAATACGGGGTACTTTCGCGCGGGATCGAAACCCGGTGGCTTGATCATGCTGGCGTGAAGAATTGTTCCGTCGTCCGCAGTTACAGTTGTGAACTCGACAGGTGGGAGGTGGTACTCCGCGAGTTCGGGGACATTGTTTTCCGCGAGCATCGCGATTTTCGTGCCGTCGATGCGATCGAGTTCCTGTTTCGGCGGCACGTTGGCACTCGAATAGCTGTCCAGAAAAGCGGATTCGTCGGGCGCGATCTCCGGGGCATGCACGCCATGAGTGCGAGTGACTTGCGCGATGCTTCCGTCGTTAATTGATACGCGGAAAAGGTGCGACTCGACGGCATTATTTTTGTTTGAGAGAAAATAGACGTAGCCGTGGCGCTCGTCAACGACCAACCCGTTCGTGCTTTGCGGTCCGAATCCTTCGACTCCAGTTACCGCCCAATCACCGCCCGTAAGCTGCTTCAGCAGCTTGCCGCTGATGTCATAGAGATAGATATGGCGGTACCCCGATCGCTCGCTTGTCCAAAGAAATCGCTGGCCGTCGGCAAAGAAATGCAGATCGTCGCTCAGATTGATCCAATACTTGTCCGTGTCGGTAAGAATCGTGGTTGATGTGCCGCTCGAGGAGTCAAATATCAAGAGGTCGAGCCGCGTCTGCCCGCGATTCAGCCGCTGAATTGCGATGTGTTTGCTGTCGGGTGTCCAATTGACGCGGGCGATGTAGACGTTCGTGTCGGAGCCTGCGTCGAGCCAGCGCGTTTCGCCGCCTGTGACCGGAACGATTCCGACGCGAACGATTGGATTCGCTTCGCCGGCCTGTGGGAAGCGCATGTTCTCAACGGCGCCGATATCCGTGCTCATGTCGTAGATGGGATACTTCGTCACCGGTCGCTCATCCATTTCGTAGTATGCGACGTGGGAGGAATCCGGTGACCACCAATACGCTGTCCGGCTCGAAAGTTCTTCGGGGTAAAGCCAGTCCAGTTTTCCTTTTAGAAGTTCTTCCGAGCCGCCCGTGGTGAGTTGCTTCTTCTCCTTCGTGGCGACATTCACGACCCAGAGATTGAAATCCTGGACGTAGCTCACCCACTTCGCGTCTGGAGAAATTTTCGCATCTTCGATCGACGCATCGCCTGTCACCAACCGGTTCGGTGACATTGATTTCAGATCGAGCCAAACCAACTGCGTATCGCTGACGAAAAGGAGCGCGATTCCGCCCGCTGCCCATTGGTAGTCCTGAGGAACGGCTCGGCCGAGGCCGGTCGCTTGCGTCGCCCGTTGTTTCGGCGACTCAAGGAGAGACTCAAGCAACTTCGCGTCAATCAATACGCTCAATTTTCCGGTCGCGGCGTCCATGGCCCATAGTTCCGTAGCTGCGTCTTTGCCGCCCGAGCTATGGAAATATGCAAAGCGCTTGCCGTCGGGACTCCATGCGATTCCGCGCTCGATCGATCCGTTCAGATTTGGCGGGCTATAGATCCGCTCGACCGTGAGCGTTTTGCCCGGGACTTTCGCGGCTTGCGCTCTGGCCGGCGTCGCGGCAGAAATTGCGAGCGCGGCCAGCGATACTGCGAGAGCACAACTGCGAACTGTAGCTGCGTGCATGCGCAAAACCTCCCCGGCAAAGTCCGCTATTTTAGCTTGCGCGGCAGTTGGAAGCCATCACAACGCAACGAATCATTTCATAAGGAAGGGAATGATTGCGATCGTCAGCGGACCTGCTCGAGGCCAACGCTAGCAGTGGCCGATTCGGCCGGCGCCGATTTCCTGCGCGCCATTATGAAAGCGCCGATCGTGACCGCGAGCGAAAGCACGACCATGAGACTCTCGAGAGCGAGCCTCTTCGGACCAAGTCGCTCTCCTGGTCCGAAACAGCCGCAATTGATTTCAAGTCCCATTAGGTACGTCCGAATCAGCGTGGCAAAAAATCCTCCCAGCAGAAGCGTCGAAACGAGCGATGAAAGACGCAGAACGATTCCGCTCAGGATCCATAGCCCCAAAAACAATTCGAAGAAAGGAAGCGTGTGCGCGACTAAGTCGGCCGAGGAAGAGGAAAGTAATTGAAAGGAATCCACCTGCATCGCAAACATAGAAAGAGACGTTTTCATCGACCCGACGGACCAGGGCCCGGGCGCCTGAGGCTTCAACTTTGCATAGGCCGCGATGAGAAAAATGGAGGCGAGCCCGATCCTGCCGATCAAGAGCAGGACGCGTCCAGTTTGCGATCGCGAAGATCCGGCCATCCTACTGGCTCATCACCTGATCGAGGAATTGCTTCATGATCGGCCAAGAAACGACGCCCGACATCGGCCCGTACGTCTTGCCCTTATAGTAGAAGCGAAATGTGGGTGTCGCGCTCACGGGAACCGTATTGCCGAGCGCCTTGTCTTTTTCGATCGAGGCATCGAACGGGCAGCCATGCGCGGGTTTGCCTGCCTGTGAATAGCTCGCCGGAGTCACGCCAGCGGCGGGCGGCGGACAAGTTTCCATCATCTTGGCGACGCGCTTGAAATCCACGGGAGACATCGCCGCCGCAACATACTTTTGAATATTGCCGTCAGCGGACCAGGCCGCCTGGTTGTCGTAGAGAGCCGCTTCGACTTCCGGATATTTGCCCGCTACCGCCGCGGCGTTCACCCACCGCGCAGCTTCATACCCATACTTGTGCAAGGGAAGCGGAAAATCGTGATGCACGAGATACACTTTCCCGGATGCAACGTAGTCGCTGATCAATGGCTTCAGTGTTTGCTCGTAGAGCGAGCCG
>Ga0182018_10003957_pt1 | contig 12877 bp, 9 predicted proteins | sample 812P2MmetaG_FD_120490 | JGI IMG/M metagenome (GOLD analysis project Ga0182018, IMG submission 120490) | Permafrost microbial communities from Stordalen Mire, Sweden - 812P2M metaG | ecosystem: Environmental > Terrestrial > Soil > Wetlands > Permafrost | place: Sweden: Stordalen | collected...
ACCGAATGACGAGAGGTCCATCCAACTCGGCAGTCAACTCTGCCGAGTCCAAATCCGAGACGGTCGGGAGTTCATGGAAGGGACGGTGAAGCGTGCACGACGGGTAGTTCAACGCACCGACCACCAACGCCACATCGCTCCCGAATCGGCGGTGCAGGTCTTCTGCCACGTCTGTCGCCCACGGAGCCAAGCTGACCCTGAAGGGCGGCTGCCGGTCACGATCCACGTTCGGGTCGGGGTAGCCAGCCAAAGCCCCGGGGTTATGCTCGCGCAACCTGAACAGATCCTCCTTGAGGTCGTCCCATGTCGCCATTTCATGACGCTATCGACTCCTCAGAGTGCCGTCTTCCCGCGAGGCCCGCGCAGGCGTAGCGTGCTTGCAACGCGTGCAGTCAGTCCGCCGAGGATCGTCGGACTTGGGGGGATGCACCATCACCAAATCTCAGAGGCATTCTCCTAGTATGGCCAGCCCGAGATCGAACAACCTGGGCGATACTGCTTGGGCCAGTGGTTGAGTAGCCGGGGGGAATCTCACCCCCCGGCTCTCGCAGAACCGGACGTGACAGTCTCCCGTCATCCGGCTCCCACAGGTCGGCGTCGGGGAAGTGAAGCAAGTTCCCGATGAGCGAAGAGCCGTGGCTCACGCTGACGAACCGCGTGCAACCATGCCCATGCTCGTTGGTGACGATGCTTCATGCGCTTGAACTTGTGCAGCGCCCATCGGACCAGATGCTGATCGATGCGGGCCGCAAGGGAGTACAACTCGGAGCGATAGAAGGCTCCGTAATAGTTGATCCAACCTCGCACCTGAGGGTTGATGTCCTCAGCGAGATCGGACAGGTCCACTCCGCTTCGACGCTTGAGGTGCCAGGCTCTGATCTTTCGGCTGACCGCCTTCACTGCTGCCTTGCTCATGGACGGTGAGAAGCTCACGAAGAAGCCTCTCTTCCCCTGGGCAAAACGGCCCCGGAAGGTGTAGCCGAGGAAGTCGAAGCTGGTGTGCTCCGAGGACCCTCGGCGGTTCGTGTCTTTGCAGTACACGATCTTCGTCTTCTCGGGATGCAGCTCAAGGCCCAAGGGCCCGAGCCGGTCGGCGATAACAGCCCGAAGGTTTCGGGCCTGATCCTCGGCGTCGCAGTGGACAACGATGTCGTCGGCATAGCGCTCGAAGGGGCAGTCCGGATACTCTCGGTCCATCCACCGATCGAACGCATAGTGCATGAACAAGTTGGCCAACAGCGGGGAGATCGGGGACCCTTGTGGGGTTCCCTTCTCTCGGGCAACGAGTGCCCCGTCCTTCATCTGCATAGGGGCTTTGAGCCACCGCTCGATGTAGAGCAGGACCCAGCGTTCTTGGGTGTGGTGGGACACCGCCTTTAACAACAGATCGTGGGGAACGCTGTCGAAGAAGGCCCGGATGTCGAGGTCGAGCACCCAGTTCTGCTTCCAGCAGCGCCTGCGAGCCTGGGCCAGGGCGCCATGGGCACTTCGCCCCGGACGATAGCCATAGCTGTCGGGATGGAAGATCGGCTCCAGCTTCTCCTCCAGCAGCATCGCTGCTGCGGTTTGGGCCACTCGGTCTGCCACGTTGGGCACGCCGAGGGTCCTCATTCCCGCTCCATGATCCTTCGGTATCTCCACCGCCCGCACCGCTCCGGGCAGGTAGCTGCCTGCGCTCATCCGGTTCCAGAGCTTGTAGAGGTTGTCGGCCTCTCGATCTGCAAACAGCGTCACGCTGACAGCGTCCACTCCCGGAGCCCCGGCATTGGCTTGGACCTTTTCCCACGCCTCAAAGATGAGGCGCTTCGGGATCTCAAACGACTTCACCTTCTGCTTCGGTATCTGCCTCAGCTCCTCCCCCGCTGACGGGGTTGACTTCGGTTCCACCTGACCTGCCCGGCCCCTTGGCTCCAGCCCCATTACAGGGCCTTCATCGCTACTACGAGCCGGTCCGCCCCTGTGCCTCGCATCGGTACTCTGCCCCTCGGGGTTTCTGCCCCTTGAGGTCCTCCCTCTTGCGACCAGGGGGCCGACTTCACCCATTTCGACTGGCCGTCAGTATCGAGACGACAGGTTCTCCTGTTCCATGCCAGCGCCTGCGACGAGCTCACGCCACCTCCACACCGGACACCACCAGGGCAACGAGCAGGCTGCTCCCTGGCTGGGGGCACGCACGGAGGCGCGCCTTTGTCCCGGGATTGCGATTCGACCCCGGTTTTGATGTCGTCGTTACCCATTTCGATGCGTCAGCAGTGGTTCACACACGTTCGTCTTCTCGTCGCACACCTAGTTCGCTGATGGCGGACCTTTTCCACAGTCGCTTCCCACTCCGGCTCTTGACCGACATGACACTGCGGCGGTTTGGACTCCCCGCCTGCACGGCGAGTCCGGAGGGCCTACCTCCATCACTGGCACAGCACGGTTCGTGCCGACGATCTTCTACATCGCCTTCACTCTCCTTTCAGGACACACAATCGCCCTGGGTTCAGTGCCCGGTGCCGACCCCCAACCTCTTGCGGAAGCAGGCGTTAGATCGAGTGCGGCCCGGGGATCGGATTGCTGAAGCCGGTGTTCAACTCTTGACCACGAGGTCGAATCTCTTGGTGGCAGACCGGCCCTCTCCGTTCGCAGCCCCGATTTTGATCATGTACGTCCCCGTTGAACCAGGACCCGGAGTTCCTGACAACGTCGCCGTACCGTTGTGGTTGTCGGTGAAGGCGACGCCATTCGGAAGTGCCCCCGACTCGGTCATCGTGGGCGGGGGGGAACCCTTCGCCTTCAGCGTGACCTGATAGAACGATCCCACAGTGGCGGAGGGTATGTGCCGAGTTGCGATGGTGGGCGCCCGAAAGACAAACAGGGTGAAGAGCTGCGTGACGGTTACCGCCGTCGGACCGGATCCGAACGTGGCCCTGATGGTGGGTTGATAGAGACCACCGCTTTTGACGGTGGGTGTGCCTGAAAGGGTGGCGGTGCCGTCGTGATTGTCCACGAGGTGCAAACCGCTGGGTAGCGGACCCGTCTCGGTAATCGAAGGTGTGGGAGACCCCGTTGTCGTCACGGTCAGGGAGAATCGTTTCCCTGTCCTGGCAACTGCACTGTCGACGCTGTCAATGGCCAGGCTGGGAACAGCCCCGAAGACGGTGCCGGTGAGCTGCGCGAGGCTGGGACTGGTGGTGTTGTCGAGCGCGTAGGACACACACTGGGCACCGTTGACGGTGCTGTAGTAAGGCTCAGGAGCGAGGACACTCGTGTCACCGGACACGTCCTGCCAACTGCTGCCACCCCACCATTGCAGAACCGTCGAGGTGGTCACATTGCTGTTGCAGTCCTGGATGATGTTACTGGTGAACCCACTGGGCTGGGAGACCTCCACGTCAAAATAATTGGTTCCGTCGTTCAGGTTCCCAACCGGATCGGACCCGTAGGCCACTTCAGTGGCGGTATCGCTACCACTGACACCCCCATTGCCGGCGACGGTCACCCCGTCAGAGGCATCGTCGACGACAGTGGAGTCGGTCACGTCTCCATTCGATATCCCGGTGTTCATGGTGATCGCGCCGGTGGCTGAAGTGTAGTTCTGGTCGCCGCTGTAGCTGGCAGTGATCGTGTAGGGACCGGGGGAGCTCTCAGACGGGATGGTGCAGGTAGCCGACCCCGCCGTCAGGGAGACGGGGTCGATCGGGGTGCACGTCCCCCCCGGTGTACCGTCGTTGACGCTCACCGTGCCCGTCGGAGTAAATGCCGCAATGGCCGGTCCGGTGCCGGTCACCGTGACGTTGTACGTGACGGGGCCCGGCGTGCTGGGAAGGGCCGGTGGCGAGGGGGGTGTGACCGAGACGGTGGGGACGGCTTGGCCAATTCCCACCGCGGTGCCGCCGGGATATGAACTTTGGCCCCGCTCGCCCAAGAAGTTGGCATTGAGTACGAGCGTGTTGTTGGGACCGGGAAGGAGGTCATTGTCCCCTACGCTCTGGATTGTCCATCCTCCGGAGCCGTCTTCAACGTAGGAGAGGGTCTCGCATGCCGTGGCCCCAGCACCCGTCACATCCACAATTGAACCTGCCACCGTTGCAGAGCCTCCAATCGAGGAGGTGACGCTACCGCTCACGGTTCCGTTGTCGGCGATCGTCACCGTCCCTGACCAGTCGCCGTGTCCAACACCAGGAAGATTCCACGTACTCGACGGCTCCCACTGGATCGTCAGGCCAGCCAAACCAGGACAGGCTGTCTGGAAATCGCTGGGTTGGGCTCCCGCAGGGATCGCAGCCACTCCCACCACCCCGGTGGCAATGATGGCACCGACGAGCAGCACACGAGAAGCGAAGTGGTGCCTCATTGGATTCCCCGTTTCCGCTCGGCGTCTCCCCGGCAGCACCAAGAAGAGATCGTCTCGGCCGTGAGTTGGCCGGCCGCGCGGAGGCTAGACCCGAGGGCATTGTGGCGCAATATCGCTAAATGGCACCTGGGCACGGCGTGCGTTCGGTCAGACTCGCCCCAAAAGGCCGTGTGCGCCATTCGCTGATGTTGGCGGCGACTCGGCTGTCAGCCGCCACGAGGGAGGGAGCAGTGAGGCGTCGTTCCGCCACCGTCATGGGACCACCCTCCCGACGGCCCTACCGAGTTATGGAATTTGTGCCGGCTCTGTCACTGGCACCACCACCTGAAGACTCACTGCGACTACGAGCTCTCCGGCGAACCGGGATCATGGGAGTGGAACGCGCCGGCGTCCGAGCGGAGCCCGCCTCTGCTCACGTGAGCGGTGCCGCCCTCGAGACGGCGGTCAGTTGTTCAGTGAGGGAGTACCGAAGAAGTTGTCGAGGGCATTGGCATCGGCTTCGAACTCGGCCCTTTGCGAGGGGGTGACGTCCATCTCTGGTATGTACGCAATTTGCGTCAACTCGAAGATGGCCGCCGCGTACCCCGACGTGTCACCACCGTCGATGCTCGCGCCCAGACGCAGATAGGAGGCGGTCTGTTGCCACATCACCGACTGGAAGACGGCGGCGACGTTATCGCTCGCCTCCCACTCCTTCTTGGCCAATGCATATCCGTCGAATCCCGGCACCCCCGGCCGTACGGCGGGCTCGGTCGAGAGCAGCGAGTACCCGCCCCCGTCGGGGGAGGGAACGAGCGCCGCCGTGGGCTGGGGAAACCCTGGACCGGCCTCTGATCCGAAGAAGCCGGCGTCGCCGAAGCTGAAGACACCCCCGTCGGCGGCCACCAGCCAGTAGCCCTTGCCCGACGGCGTGGCGGCCACATCCACGACGGGCGCGTCGAGGGGTTTTCCGCTCTGGCTGCCGTAGAAGCCGGCGTCGCCGAAGCTGAAGACGCCACCGTCGGCGGCCACCAGCCAGTACCCCTTCCCCGAGGGGGTGGCGGCCATGCCCACGATCGGTTTGTCGAGAGGCTTCCCGCCTTCGCTGCCGACGTAGCCGGCGTCGCCGAAGCTGAAGACGCCGCCGTCGGCGGCCACCAGCCAGTACCCCTTCCCCGAGGGGGTGGCCGCCATACCCACGACGGGCGCGTCGAGGGGCTTCCCGCCTTCACTGCCGTAGAAGGCGGCGTCGCCGAAGCTGAAGACGCCACCGTCGGCGGCCACCAGCCAGTACCCCTTCCCCGAGGGGGTGGCGGCCATGGCGACGATCGGCTGGGCCAGAGGCTTCCCGCCTTCACTGCCGTAGAAGCCGGCGTCGCCACAGGTGAAGACGCCGCCGTCGGCCGCGGCCAACCAGTAGCCGAGGCCGGACGGGGTGGTGGCCATGGCGACGACCGGTTGCTCGGCGGTCTCGGGGAGACCGATCGCACCCTGGCACGTCACCGCGTCACCGAATTGCTCGGGCCAGTAGACAACGTACGGCTCCGCCGCCGGAACGCCCGCGGACGCCGCCGCGGGTGTGAGTCCGACGAGCCCGATGGTCAGGAGTCCACTGACGATGCTCGCAGCAATCGGAATCCGCCACCACCCACCCAGACGCCGCATGTCGGAGACGCTACTTCCGCAGTGGTGGTGGCATCAGCGCGTAGACCATCGACACCTGCGCCGTCTCCTGTTGCGAACCCGCTTCGAGGGGCACCTGGGCGGTCGCCTTGTTCTGGGCCAATCCGGCGCTGGCCAAGGGCTCGGGCGAGTAGACGTCGGTCTGCGTCTGGTCGGACAGCGAACAGACCGGACCGAGCCGTTCACCCGCTGCCAGTGCCATCGACTTGGCGTGGCTCACCGCCTGGTGGACGGCGTCGGTGCGGGCCTCGTCCTCGAGGCCGCGGGTGTCCTCGACCGAGAAGGCCAGCGACTGGATCTGGGTGGCGTTCCCCCCGGCGCCGGCGATCGAGTCGATGACCGAGCCCGCCGTGGTGAAGTTCCGGATCACGGCCGTCAGGGAGTTCGTCACTTGGTACCCGGTGATCACGCCGTGTGAGTTGTACTGGGGATTGATCGAGAGGTCCGAAGTCTGGACGTCCTTGGCCGCCACCCCCGCCTGGGTGAGGACGGCGGTGACGGCCGTCGCCTTGGTGTTGTCGTCGGCGAGCGCTTGATTGGCGGTCGGGTCGGTCACGTTGATCCCGACGGACACCGTCAGGATGTTCGGCGTCCCCGTGGCCAGACCCGTTCCCTGGACGGACAGCTTGGGCGACGAGCCGCCACAGGTGGGCTTGGCCTTGGCCGCCACCGGGTCCGACGACGAGCAGGCGGCGACCACCACTCCTGCCGTCACGACGACGACGAGAAAGCCGACCGCTCTCGTCGCTCTCGCCCATCCAGCCGCCATCGTCCTGGTGTTCCGGTTTGCTCCCATGCCAGAAACAGACGTTGGGACGGCGACGGAAGTTCCCCCGCGGGCGAGAACGTGGGGGCGCTCTGTCCCTCAGGAACCGAGAAGCGGGCCCACCTGCTCGCCGAAGGCGGCCATCTGGTCGCACATCTCTTCGACCGACCGGCTCGGGAAGCGGAGCTGGAGGTGGGAGCACCCGAGGGCGATCACCTCGGCCAGGTCCTCGGCGATCTTCTCCGGGGACCCCGCCACCGTCCCCCGCGGGAGCTCCCACGACGCCTCACCGACATGGAAGGTCCCGGCCAGGGCGCCGATGGCTATCGGGGCGCCCCCTTTCAGCTCCTGGCGGAGCTGGAGGAGCTCGGCCACCTGGGTCTTCAGCTCCGATCGCTTGGCTGTCTGCGGGAGCCACCCGTCACCGCGCGCCGCGGCCCGACGCAGCGCCGGACGCGACGAGCCGCCCACCCAGATCGGCGGACGTGGGCGTTGGACAGGGCGGGGCGCCACCCCGAGATCGGTCGCCGGCCACCGCGGTCCGGGCAGCTCGGGGAACTCGTCGACCAGCGCGGCGGCGATGGCGTCGATGGACTCGTCGAGGGCTCTCCCGCGTTCGGCGAACTCCGGTCCGAGGATGGCGAACTCCTCGAGGACGTGGCCGGCTCCGACCCCGATCACGAGCCGCCCGCCCGAGAGGAGGTCCAGGGTGGCGAACTCCTTGGCCGCCCGCAGCGGATGCCGGAGCGTCGCGATGTAGACGTGCGACATCAGTCGGACCCGGGTCGTGATCCCGGCCAGCCATCCCAGCGTGGCGATCGTGTCGTACCACGTCGTGCTCATCGCCTTGGCCAACCGCCTCGGGATGAAGGTGTGATCGCAGACGGCCACGTAGAAGAAACCGCTCTCGTCGGCCTGCCGTGCGATCCGCGCCATCTCGGCCGGACCCGACGACGGTTCCCAGTCCTCGCAGTAGATCGTCGACTGCGACTGGATCGGCAACTGGATCCCGTAGACGACCGAGCCTTCGGGAATGATCGACACCGTTTCCACGAAAAACCCTCCTCCTCGTCGAGCTCGACCCGGTGGCGCGAGCGCGTTTCTCTCAGTAGAGCTTGGCGACGAGCTCGGCCAGGTCGTCCACCGGTCCGATCTCCTGGGCCAGCACCCGCGCCCGCATCAGGTAGAGATGGGCCGGCACCTCCCAGGTGAACCCCATCCCCCCGTGGACCTGGATCGAGATCTTCCCGTTCTTGATCGCCGCCTCGGCCGCCAGCAGCCCCGCCCCCGCCGCCGCCCGGTCCGGGTCGCCCACGCCGGGCTGGTCGATGGTCACGGCGGCGGCGTGGACCGCGGCGCGCGCCGTCTCGGCCGCCACCAGCATGTCGGCACACATGTGCTTCACCGCCTGGAACGACCCGATCGGCTTCCCGAACTGCTCGCGCTGCTTCGCATAGGCCACCGCCAGCTCCATCGTCCCCGCCGCCAGGCCCACCAGCAGCGCGCCGCCGAGAACACACTGGCCCCGCCGCCACGCCCTGGCCTCCTCCACCCCGCCGATCGGCCGGCCGACCGGCAACCGGTCGACGCGCCACAGCGGCGTCAGCGGGTCGAGCGAACGCGCCAGCGCCACGGCCTCGAGCTCATCGGGGTCGACCGCACTCAGCCCGTCCTCCCCCACCACGACGAGGACACCCAGAGAGGAGAGGTGCCCGATCAGAGTGGGGACGAGGGCCCCCGTTCCCGTTGGCGCCGGGCGGCGGACGGCACCGACGACGACCTTCCCCTCGGCCGCCCCGTCGACGATCCCCGCCGCCAGGTGCGAGGCCAGAACCGGTCCGGGCACGAGGGCCCGACCGAGCTCTTCGAAGACGACGGCTCCCGCCGCCATTCCGAGGCCCACCCCGCCGGCGGCCTCGGGAACCTGCAGCGAGAACACCCCGGCCTCGGCCAGCTCGCTCCAAGCCTCGGTGTCGAGCAGCCCGGCCCCACCCTCGGCGGCGCGCAGCCGGTCCAGCGGGAAGCGACCGGCGCACAGGCTGCGGATCCCCGCGGCCAGGGCCGCCTCGTCCTCGGAGAGCTCGAAGTCCACGCGACCCCCCTCTAGCCCTTCGGGAGGCCGAGGATCCGCTCGGCGATGATGTTGCGCTGGATCTGCGACGTCCCCGCGGCGATCGTCCGGGAGAACCCGTGGACCCAGGTGTTCACCAGTTCGGCGTTCCCGATCCGGCCGCCCCCGTCGAGGCCCTCGAGTTCGTCCCACGACAGACCTGCGCCCCCGATCAGGTCCATCCCGAACTCCCCGATCCTCTGGCGGAGCTCGGACAGCCCCAACTTGTAGACGGACCCCCCCACTCCCGGGACGCCGGTCCGCGCCGCCTGGGAGACGTTGCGCCGGGCCAGGGCCCACAGGGCGTCGAGCTCGGCGCCGAGATGCCCCATCCGTCGCCGGACGTCGCCCTCGGTCCACGCCCCCGTCCGCTCCGCCAACGTCCGCAGCTCGCGCAGGAATTCCATCGACTGGAGAACCTCGGAGACGAAGGCCGTCCCGCGCTCGAAGCTCAGCGTGACCATGGTCACGCGCCACCCGTCGTTCTCCTCCCCGATCCGGTTCGCCACCGGGACGCGCACGGCGTCGAGGAAGAGCTCGCCGAACTCCGTCGACCCGGCGATCGTCTTCAACGGCCGGAAGTCGATCCCCGGCCGGTCCATCGGCATGGCCAACCACGTGATCCCCCGGTGGCGGCTCCCCTCGTCCCCCGTCCGCACGAGGAGCTCGCAGAAATCGGCCACCTCGGCGTGCGACGTCCAGATCTTCTGCCCCGTCACGACGTACTCGTCGCCGTCGCGGACGGCCTTCGTCCGCAGCGAGGCCAGGTCGCTCCCGGCTCCCGGTTCGGAGAAGCCCTGGCACCACACCTCGTCACCGCGCAGGATCGGCGGGAGGAACCGACCCCGCTGCTCGGGGGTCCCCTCGACCACGATCGTCGGCCCGGCGTGGAGCAGTCCCACGAAATTCACGCCGACGTACGGCGCGTGGGCGCGTTCGAGCTCCTCCAGGTAGATCAGGTGCTCGACGGGACTGGCGCCACGCCCGCCCCCCTCGACGGGCCAGTCGATCCCGGCGTAGCCGGCGTCGAAGAGCATCCGCTGCCACGTCGTGTCGTAGGTCCGGCGGGCCGGCCAGTCGAGGACCGACGGCTTCGGCGGGAGCTTCGGCAGGACGTTCGCCAGCCATTCCCGCAGCTCGCCCCGGAACTTCTCCTCGGCCTCGGAATAGCGAAGGTCCACGTCCGGTTCCCGGGCCGCCCGTCCGTGCCGCCGGCCTAGGAGGCCAGGTGGTCGAGCCCGAACAACTTGATGGCGTTCCCGCGGACGATCTTGAACTTCGTCTCGTCGTCCAGGTGGGCCATCTGCCGTTCGGCGATCTCTTTGGTGTGCGGCCACGTCGAGTCCGAGTGCGGATAGTCGGACTCGTAGGTGATGTTGTCGGCCCCGATCTCGTCGACCGAGCGCAGTCCGTGGGCGTCGTCGAAGAAGCACCCGTAGATCTGACGGTGGAAGTACATCGACGGCTTCTCGGGGACGATGTCGGCCACGCCGCCCCAACCGCGGTTCTCCTCCCAGACGGTGTCGGCCCGCTCGAGGATGTAGGGGATCCAGCCGATCTGCCCCTCGGAGTAGGCGAGCTTCAACGTCGGGAACCGGACCAGCACGCCGGAGAAGAGGAAGTCGACCATCGACAGCGTGGCGTTCGTGTGGACCAGAGTGGACCCGACGGCCGGCGGGGCGTCCTCGGAGGTCGAGGGCATCTTCGACGAGGAGCCGATGTGCATGTTCACCACGGTCCCCGTCTCAGCGCAGGCGTTGAAGAAGGGGTCCCAGTAGTGGCCCGGATCGTGGACCGACGGAAGGCCGAGAAAGGGCGGGATCTCGGAGAAGCAGACGGCCCGGACACCGCGCTCGGCGTTCCGGCGGACCTCGACGGCCGCCATCTCGGCGTCCCACAACGGGATCAGGGTGAGCGGGATCAGGCGCCCGTCCGACTCGGCGCACCACTCCTCCACCATCCAGTCGTTGTAGGCCTTCACGCAGAGCAGGGCGAGCTCCTTGTCCTTCGCCTCGTAGAAGGTCTGCCCGCAGAACCGGGGGAAGGTCGGGAAGCACAGGGAGGCCTCGAGGTGGTTCACGTCCATGTCCTCGAGCCGCGGCTTCACCTGGTAGGAACCCGGCCGCATGTCCTCGTAGGTGATCCCCTTCATCGTCACTTCCTCGCGGGGGACCCCGACGGCGGCGTCGACGCGCAGAAGGGGACGGCGGAGCTCTTCGTAGTGCCACCAGTCGGTCGGTGCACCCTTGCTTCCCGGCTTCACCGTCAGCTTCCCGCCGATGTAGGTGATCTCGCCCATCGGCGCGCGCACGATCCGCGGGCCGATCTCCTTGTACTTCGACGGGAGCCGGTCCTGCCACACGTCGGCCGGTTCCACCACGTGGTCGTCGACCGAAACGATCCTGGGCAGTTCGGCCATGGGCCGAGCATAGCCACCGATCTGACGACCTGTCAGGTGACGCTACGCCCCCTCGGGCCCGGTACGAGAACGAGATCGACCTCGCGCCGACGGGCGGACCGTCAGGCCGTCAGGCCGGACCAGGCTCCGCCGCCACCGACCATTCGAGCCCGTCGACCTCGCCGGGGTCGGCCCACTGGAGTTCGTCGGCGTCCCCGTTGACCACCGCCTCGCCCCACTGGAGCTCGTCGGCCACTCCCGCCTCGCCCCACAGCAGTTCGGCGCCTCCCGCCGGTTCGCCCCACTGCAGTTCTTCCGCCGTCCCAGTGTCCTGCTCGGCGAACATCTCGTCGGCACCGTTGGTGGCCAGGGACAGCGCGGCCACCACCATGTCGGCCACCTCGATGTCGACGGACGACGCGGCGTTGACCGGCGCGGTATCGACTGGCGCGGTATCGACTGGCGCGGTCTCGACTGGCGCGGTCTCGACTGGCGCTGTGTCGACCGGTGGTTCCGGTGGCGTCTCCTCGGGTACGGCGATCTCTCCGTGTTCGGTGTCGACGTGGTCGACGCTCGCCGGCGCGGCGTCCCATGATGCGCCGTTCGCCGACACACCGTTCGGCGACACACCGTCGGAAGACGCTTCGGCGGGAGATGCACCGTTCGGCGAGAGCGCGTCCAGGAGCGCATCGTCCAGGGCGGCCCGGTCGAGCGACTCGATCTCCGGCAGGTCGAGCTTCGGCACGGCGACGTCAGGATCGTCGTCGTCCAGGGATCCGACGTCCGACGACGCGGCGTCGGCGCCGACGGACAGGAGATCGGCACCGTTGACCAGTCCGGCGTGGAACGCCGAGGGGGTCGGGACCGACGTCGGCGACGTCCCCTCGGAGGCCCACCTCTTCTCGGCCGCCGTCCGGAGATCGGCGACGTGCGGGGCGAGGATCTTGCTGACGGCGGCGGCGAGGCGCCGATGGCCCTCGTCACCGGGGTAGATCCCGTCCTCGAGGTGCTCGGGATCGACGACGGAGAGCCCGTGGACGAGGAAGAGCCTCTCGTCGCCCCCGGCGATGGAGTCGAGAACGGCCTCTTCCATGGCCAGGCGCAGTTCGGCGAGGGTGGCCCCGACCCGGTTGGGCGAGTCCTCGGCGTCGGGTCGTGCCGTCGGGCTGACCACCACGATCGGGATCTCGGGATGCCCATGGCGGACCACGGACAGGAAGCAGCGGACCTCCTCCGACATCAACCCGACCGTGTGGGGAACACGACTCCAGTTGTTCAGTCCGAAGGCGATCGAGATCACCTCGGTCGGCGTCTCGGCCAGCGTCAGGGCCGACGTGAGCTCGCCCCGGGCGGTCCCGGCGTAGCCGAGGTTGCAGACATCGAGGCCGAGCTTCCGACCGGCGACGGCCGGCCACGCCATGGCCGGTGCCGACGCCAGCCATCCCTGGGTGACGGCGTCTCCGTAGGCCAGCCAGCGAGGCTGGAGCGGCGCCGGGACCATCGTCTCCTCGACCCCCGCCACCCCGGTGATGATCGGCTGCATCCCTTCGGGGAAGTACACGGTCACGGGGAGGTCCGGTCGACCGGAGATGGCCAGCTCGA
>Ga0182018_10003958_pt1 | contig 12872 bp, 11 predicted proteins | sample 812P2MmetaG_FD_120490 | JGI IMG/M metagenome (GOLD analysis project Ga0182018, IMG submission 120490) | Permafrost microbial communities from Stordalen Mire, Sweden - 812P2M metaG | ecosystem: Environmental > Terrestrial > Soil > Wetlands > Permafrost | place: Sweden: Stordalen | collected...
GCTTCCAACCAATCCTCCCGCTCGAGCGCAGCCCAGATCGTATCTGCCGTATCCAGTGCGTATGCCGCATCCGGGAAAGGCACGCGCTCCAGCATCTGCTGCGCCCAGACTTGCGACCCGCAGCAGTCGAGCAGCATCTTGCGAGCGTCTCCGGTCGTAGCGCGATTGAATTGCGCAATGCCATCGGAGCTCTGCTGCTTCGCTAGCGCGCGACCAAACAGGCGCAACCTGCTCACGCCGCCGTCTGGATAAATATTGAAACGAACGTGCGTTGCACGTCCCACGTCGTTCACGTTGCTAAACAAGTGGCGGGAATTTGCCTTGAGCTTGGTCTCCGGCAGCAGTTCTTTCCAGACATTCTGCGCCTCGAAGAAATCGTCCGTAAAGCCAGCGGCAGCATTACAGGCTTCCAGCGAACAGCGGTCCGGATAATTTCCTTTGAAATGAGCGGTGTCGACTTCGACGCGCCGGATCGTGCCCGGCACTCCAAGCTTCAGAATCACCCAGTCATACCCGGGTCCGCGACGGCGTCGCGTCTCCCACCCATCACCCATATGGATACCGCGACCAGGCATGAGTAAGTTTCGTGGCGCTCCGAAAAACTGGTCGTCCGCTGCCACCGCGCAGCCGCCATTTTCGACGGCGACCAAATCGATTTCTCCGCGCGAAATGTGCTTCGGGTCCGGCACGGCTTCGCCGTGAATTCGCAGGCGCGCCACTCCCCCATCGGGATAGATGTTTAGCCGTACATGCGTGAACCGGCCCTCGCTGCCGACGGGGAAGATATTGTGCGAGTCGCCTTGGAGCGGCGTTTGCGGAAGCAATTCAATCCATCGCGTCGCCGGATCGTTCAAACGCTTCCTTTCATTCTTATAAGGTGCATCGCTACCCAAATCGCAGCCTTCGAGCGAAAAATACTCCGGATAATTTCCCTTGAAAAAACTCGTGTCCACCACCACGCCACGAACGAGACCCGGCAGTCCGAGACGAACAATGCACCAATCGTATCCCGGAGTGCGACGCCGCCGCGTTTCCCATCCGTCCATCCACTTCCCGCGCGTCGTGTATTTTCCTTCGATGAAGACGGGGGTTGATTCCCTCAACAAGTTCTGTTTCGGCGCGAAGAATTCATCGTTTGCCAGGAGCGCCTTGCCGCCCAGCCGCTCCGACGCCAAGTCGGCAAGTTGCGTGAAATCCTTCATGCCTGGCCCCGGCGAAGCACAGTTCCGATGGGCGCCGCGGCAAACTGTCCTTGTTCAAAAACCTTTTCTCCGCGCACGAAGGTCGCCTCCACCACACCCGCGAGTTCACGGCCCGCATAAGGAGTTACCTTGTGCCGGTGATGGAGGCGTTGGGGATCAACGCGAAACTTCGCATCCGGATTGAAGACGACCAGGTCGGCGTCGCAGCCCACGGCAATCGCTCCCTTTCGGTTTTGGAGACCGGCCAGGCGTGCCGGAGCTTCGCACATCCACCGGATGACATGCATCAGAGAATAGCCGCGCAAACGTGCTTCCGTCCACACCGCGGGTAAACTGATTTGGAGCGACGCAATTCCGCCCCACGCGTTCATGAAGTCGCCTTCCTGGCGAAGTTTGCTTTCGGGAAGGCATGGTGAATGGTCGGAAGCGATCAGGTCGATCGTTCCGGCACCCAGAGCAGACCAGAGTTGCTCGCGATTCTCGCGCTCGCGGACCGGCGGCGCGCATTTGAATTCGGTAGCGCCGTCCGGAATTTCTTCCGAGGCAAATGTCAAGTAATGAGGGCAGGTCTCGACCGTGAGCTTGGTTCGAGCGGACTTGGCGCGCGATATCATCGCCAGTGCATTGGCGGACGAGAGATGCACGACGTGAACGCGCGCGCTGAACTCCCGGCTCAGGCGCAAGAGCAGCGAAATGGCCTGGTCTTCGGACTCGCGGGGGCGCGATGCGAGCCACGTTGCGTAGCTGGTTCGCGTGTGGCCCCCCGACATGTTCCGCAACGCCGCGTCGATTGGTCCTGGTAATTCGGCATGGGCGAGGAGAGGAGCACCCCATGCGGCCATTTCGGGGAGCGCAGCGCGCAGATCCGATTCCGTGACGTGTGCGAATTCGGCGACGCCACTTGGCACCAGGAAGCATTTAAAACCGAACACTCCTGCATCCCACAAAGTACGGAGGTCGCGCTCGTTCCCGGGAACCAAGCCGCCCCAGAATCCGACATCAACCCACAACTGGCCGGCTGCGGCGGCGATCTTTTCACGATACGCAGCCGCCGTTGTTGTTGCAGGAATACTGTTCAAGGGCATCTCGATCAAAGTGGTTATGCCACCGGCAGCAGCTGCTTGCGTGGCGGTCCAGAAGCCTTCCCACTCGGTGCGACCCGGCTGATTGATGTGGACGTGGGTGTCCACAAGTCCTGGCATTATGACCAATTCCCGAGCGTCGTACACCGTTTGATCACCCGGTATATCTTCAAAGCTTGCGATTTTGGCGATCACTCCTCCGCGGATGTGGATCGACGCCGCACGTTGGCCTTCTGTCGCGAGGACTCTGCGGCCGCGAACAACGAAGTTCACGTTGCGCACGGAGTCGGTGTCGGACAAGTTCGGCATCGCAAGCTCGCTAGGCTGGTAACGTCGCGCAGAATTCGGCGAGAAGATTTTGCGCGATGCGGCCGCGATAGCGTGCGGTCGAGCGCATGTCGTCGATGGGGGCGATTTCGCGCGCAAGAACGTCTTGCGCTGCCCGCAGATTCTCGCGCGTCAGCTTCCGGTCTCGCAGTATCTTTTCTGTCTCGACAGCGCGTAGAACCATGGGCGCGACGCTGCCGAGGGCGACACGTACATCCGCGACTCGGCCCGCATCCATGCGGGCGGCCGCCGCGAAGCAAACTTTGGAGATGGCCTGCGCCCTGCGCGTGCCGACCTTGCGGTAGTAGTGACTCCAACTGCGCATGCCGCGCGGCAGTCGAATGGCGCGAATCAGTTCGTCCGCGCGCAGCCCGATTTGTTTGTAGCCGGTCCAGAAGCCCTGGTAGGCGACCCAACGCGCACCACTCACGGAGACAAGCTCAAGTTCGGCGTCGTAAACCAGCAAAGCGGGTGGCGAATCGGCGGCCGGCGAAGCGTTGGCGATATTGCCCCCGAGCGTGCCGCGATTTTGTGTCGCGACGCTCCCGGTTTCGGCGGCGGCACGGCACAGCAGGGGAAATTCACGGGCAAGAACTTCACTTCGGCGGATCTCCGTGTAGGTGGTCAACGCGCCTAGCGTCACGTACTCCGGCATTATTTCAATTCCACGCAGCTCGGAGAATTCCGAGACATTCAAGAATCGGCGATGCGGGAGCTTTCCCGCTTCGAGGAGCACCATCAGATCGGTTCCTCCCGCAAACGGCTTCCAGACCCCAGGTTCCTGCGCCAGGCGCTCCAATGCGTCCGACAGATCGCGTGGCGTTTCCATTTCATATGCCGGGACATACGACCTCAACGTTGCGGCTCCGAGGGAAACTCGGTCGTGCGGCAGGCAGCGAGGACGGACTCGAAGATCTTGGTGTAGCCGGTGCAGCGGCAGAGATTTCCGGCAAGCCCTTCGCGAATTTCGGATTCGGAGGGATGCGGGTTGCGCGCGAGAAGATTCACGGCGGCGAGAATCATTCCCGGGGTGCAGATGCCGCATTGCGCTCCGCCGTGCGCGAGGAATGCCTGTTGAACGGCATCCAAACGCTCGCCGAGCGGATGGCCGTGCTGCAAAGGGTTGCCGCCGGCGATCCCTTCGATGGTGCGGATCTTCGCGCTGGCGGCTTGCAATGCGGGCACGAGACAACTGTTCACCAACAGGCCGTTGAACTCCACAGCACAAGCGCCGCACTCCCCTTCGCCGCAGCCTTCTTTCGTGCCCGTCAGACCAGCCTGCTCGCGCAAAACATCCAGCAGACGCGCCATCGGATACGCTTCGAGCGTCAAAGCGCGACCATTGATTTCGCAGTCGAGAAAAATCTTGCGCCCTTGGCCTGGTCTCGACGAGTCAGGCATGCACGCTCTCCAGCATTTCGAGAAGGACTTCCGGGGTGACCGGAATGCGCGCAATGTCCGCTCCTGTTGCGTTGGCGATGGCGTTGGCAATGGCCGGCGCAGTGCCGTCGAGCGGAAGCTCTCCGATTCCTTTCGCGCCCGCAGGCCCGCGCGCGTAGGGAATTTCCTCGAAAAAAACACGAATCGGCGGAACGTCCATCGCAGTGGGCATGATGTAGTTTGTCATCTGGCCGTTGCTCATGCGCCCTTCCTGCCAAACGACGTTTTCATAGAGCGCAAAGCCGATGCCTTGGGCCACGCCACCTTCGATTTGCCCGGCAGCCAGCACCGGATTAATTACTTTGCCGACTTCCTGCACGGCGACAAAGTCCTCGACGCGAACTTCGGCGGTGCGGGTGTCCACGGAAACCTCGGCGACATAGATCGCCCATGCGTAGGCGCCGTACGCGTCACCTCGGTACGTTGCGTCGTCCCAGTGAAGATCGGTCGGATGTTCGTATTTGATCAGCGATTGCAGCGGACCGAATTTGGCAATGTATTGTTGGCAGGCGTTCGCAAAATCGCCGTCGTTGTATCCAGGGCGCAAAAAGCCAGCGTCGAATAGAGATTTCCGGACCGAACGCGCCGCGGACTCGACCAGCTTTCCGACAATCATGGTGGTGCGCGAGGCTACCGTGGGACCACTGTTGGGGACCATGGCCGTGTCGGGCTGCATGATTTCGATGCGCTCGATCTCGAGTCCCAGAGCTTCCGCAGCGATTTGCGCGAAAACCGTGTTGGTGCCCTGGCCCATCTCCGTGCTTCCAGCGAAGACGCGCACACGACCTTCGGCAGTGACCTCGAGAGCCGCTTCCGACGCGAGATATTCCTCGCCCGATCCGGTAAATCCGGCTCCATGGAGGAAAGCCGCAAAGCCGATTCCGCGCTTGATCGCGTTACTCGGGTTTTCCTCCTCGAAGCGTTTACGCTTGGCGTGATAGTCGCTCCGCTCCAAGGCGCGGTCCAGCAGATGCCCCATGTCGACTGTTTCGCGAATCACTTGATGGACGGCCAGTGTCTGCCCTTTCTGGATAAAATTGCGGCGGCGCAACTCCTCGGGGGAAATTCCGACCACCTGGGCGACGCGATCGAGGTGGCGTTCGAGCGCGAAAACGCTTTGCGGTGCACCGAAACCGCGGAAGGCACCGTGCGGCGGCATATTGGTGGCAACGGCGCGGCTGCGCACGCGAACGTTGGGACAGTTGTACGGGCCTGCAGCGTGAATCGTGCCGCGTGACAAGACCACGGGCGAAAGCGTTTCGTACGCGCCGCCGTCGATGGTGAAGTCGATATCCATGGCGAGAAATTTGCCGTCTCGGGCGACCGCAGTGCGGTGGCGGGTGCGCGAAGGGTGTCGCTTGGTAGTGGCTACCATGTCCTCGGCGCGGTCGTAAATCATTTTCACTGGCTGGCCGGATTTCCACGCGAGCAGCGCGGCGTGCCCTGCGAGCATGGAGGGATATTCTTCCTTGCCGCCGAATCCGCCGCCCGTTTCGGTTTGCACGACGCGAATGCGATCCTTCGGTAGGCCGAACAGCCGAACCAGCGCTTTGTGGACGTAATACGGGCATTGCAGCGAGCCCCACACCGTGACGCCCTGGGTGGGATTCGCTTTCGCGATCATTCCTTGCGGCTCGATGTACAGCTGCTCTTGAGCTCCGGTTTCATACTCGCCTTCGACGATGAACGCAGCACTGGCCCAGACTGGCTCTACATCGCCCTTTTCCACCAGGAACGATTTGAAGATATTGTCTTCGCCCCAGATAATTTCTTTGCGCGTTACAGAATCTTCGATGGTGAAGATCGCCGGGAGCCTCTCGATATCGATTCGAACTGCGCGACGAGCTTCTTCGACCAAATATTTATCGGGGTGTGCCAGGAGGACGACCGCTTCTTCCGGGTGATTTACGAATTCGGCGGCCAGACAAGGTTGATCTTCAATAAGCAGGGCAATGGTATTTGTGCCGGGAATGTCCTCGGCCGTTACAATCGTGAATTCTTCCCACGGGATGCCTGGCTCGAAACCGATCTTGACGATGCGACCTCGAGGAGCGGGGGAGCGCACCGTAACCCCGTACAACATGTCCGGGAACGACAGATCGTCCACGTAGGTGGCGCGGCCAGTTACTTTTTCGCGGCCCTCTTTGCGCGGCACGGAGGTTCCGATCAGGCGTGGATCCGGCAAGAGACATCCTTCCGAGCGAGATTGCCTCGATTTCGGCAGTATTGCGATTTTAGCGCACGCGGGAGGAATGGGCGAGGATCACCGGAGCCGTGAGCCACTGCCTAACGAAAAGTAGCGGCTGCGGACACAGGCCAGAATGCCGGTGCACCCTAGAGGCGATCGGGGGTCAGCATGGCGGTCATTTCCAGGACGCGGCGATAGTAGTCATGGTGCTTGAGTTGGGCGCCGGCTTGCTGGTCGACGATAAAGGTGACCTCGGGATGATGTTGCAGGACGGAGGCAGTAACGCTCGCGGTGACGGGACCTTCGATGGCTTGGGCGATCGGAGTGGCTTTGGATGGTCCGCTGGCGAGTAGCAGGATGCGTTTTGCTTCAAGGATCGTGCCGATGCCCATGGTAATGGCGCATTCCGGTACTTTTTCGCCGGGGGTGAAGAATTTGCGATTGTCGTCGATGGTTTCCTTACTGAGTACTTTCAGGCGCGTGCGGGAGCCGAGACTTGAGGTCGGCTCGTTGAAACCGATGTGCCCGTTGCGGCCAATTCCGAGGATTTGCAGGTCGATGCCGCCGGCATCGCGAATGGACTGTTCGTACGAGCAGCAATAGCGTTCGTAGTTTCCCGAGACCGTGCCGTCGGGAATGTGAATGTTCGCAGGGGAAACATTCACCAGAGAGAAGAAATTCTGCTGCATGAAGTAGTGGAAACTCTCGGCGTGGCTCGGGGCCAAACCAAGGTACTCGTCCAAATTAAACGTGACGACGCGGGAGAAATCCAGAGCTTCGTCGCGATGGAGTCGCGCCAGTTCCTTGTACATACCGACGGTGGTGCTTCCGGTGGCCAGGCCGAGGCGCAACGCTGGGTTTCGGCGAACGGCGTTGGCGACGATCCTGGCCGCTTCACGGCCGAGTTCTTCCTTGCCAGATTGTAGGATGAGGAGCATATCTGGGATTTTCTCTCTACTAGTTTAAACCGATTTAAACATATAATTCCAGGCCATTCGGAAAACAAGGAAAACGGCCACGCCTCGGTCCGCGAGGTGCGGTTCGCACGTTTCGCTTGGCGTTCCGAGCGCCGGCGCAGGCCGAAGATTTGTCATCGCGAAATACAGTATTGGGTCTAAACTTCCCGGTCAACGTGGTTTTTGGAGCAAAAACCTAAAGATGGCTCTCAACACAACCGATTGGATTGTGATCGCGGCGTACCTGCTGTTGAATCTGCTGATCAGCTTGTATTACCGGCGGCGCTCCTCGGGAAGCACCGAGGAGTTTTTTGTTTCCGGGCGAAACGTGTCCTGGTGGCTGGCAGGCACGTCGATGGTGGCGACCACGTTCGCGGCGGACACACCGTTGTTTGTCACCGGGGTGGTGGCGAAGAACGGGATTTCGGGGAACTGGATCTGGTGGTCGCAATGTCTGTCCGGAATGATGACGGTTTTCTTTTTCGCGCGCTATTGGCGCCGCGCGGGAATCCTTACCGACGTGGAATTCGTGGAGTTGCGCTACGAGGGAAAGGCCGCAGCATTTCTGCGCGGTTTTCGGGCCATCTATCTCGGCGGGTTGATGAATTGCCTGATTTTGGGATGGGTCATCAAGGCCATGATCAGTATCACCACGGTGTTGCTGGGAGATGCCATCGCGCAGGGGCGCGTGCTGTCGATCGGAGTTGGAAGCCATACGTTATTTCACTACACGCTCGGACAGCCGGCCCATACCGGCTTGCTGATCTGTGTGCTGCTGCTGGTGCCCTTCACGGGAATTTACACTTTTATCGGCGGGCTTTGGGGTGTGCTCGTTACCGATTTGTTTCAATTCATTCTAAAAATGTCCATGATCATCGTGCTGGCGTGGGTAGCGGTTTCGAAACTTGGCGGAATGACGTTGCTGAAATTACAGCTTTCGCGCGTGGACGAGGCAGTGCGGCAAACCGGACAGTCCACTGGATCGGTAACCGCATTCTTTCCCTCGTTCCATCTCGGATGGACCACGGACGCGATCTGGACCCTGCCGGTTATTACCTTCGTGCTCTATCTGGGAGTGCAATGGTGGGCCAGTTGGTATCCGGGAGCGGAACCAGGCGGCGGGGGTTACGTGGCGCAGAGGATGTTCAGCGCGAAAGACGAGAAGAATTCGCTGGGAGCGACGCTGTGGTTCAACATCGCCAACTACGCGATGCGCTCGTGGCCGTGGATCGTGACCGGCCTGGTGGCCGTGGCGGTCTATTCCCCGCACGGGGGATTACATCCAAGCGCTGAATTCGCGGCGGAGCCGGAGAAAGGCTACGTCATGGTGCTGCGCGATTTTCTGCCGCCGGCACTGCGCGGGTTGATGGTGGCGGCATTTTTAGCGGCGTTCATGTCCACCGTGGGCACGCAGTTGAATTGGGGGACTTCCTACTTCATAAACGATTTCTACCGGCGGTTTGTGGTGCGGAAAGGCAGCGAGAAGCACTACGTGCGCGTCAGCAAAATGTTCATCGTACTGCTGGTGATTTTGAGCGGATACACGGCCGCGCACATCACCTCGATTCAGTCGGCGTGGCAACTCCTGCTGGGAATGGGCGCGGGAACCGGAGGCGTGTTGATGCTGCGCTGGTACTGGTGGCGCGTGAACGCATGGAGTGAGATTTCCGCAATGACTGCGGCGTTTGTGGTGTCGATGTCTCTGCAACGCATGGAATTTTCGGGGAACAACGCTGTGGTGTTTGCCAAGACCGCGCTGCTCACTACGGCCGCGACGACGGTCGTATGGCTGGTGACGACCTTACTGACGCCACCAGAATCCGATGACCGATTGCTGAAGTTCTACAGGCGCGTTCACCCTACCATTCACGGATGGAAGCGCATTGCGCTGCTGGCTCCGGAAATAAAGCCGGTGCGCGATTTCAAGGCGAACGCGTTTGATTGGTTGATGGGCTGTACGCTCGTGTATTGCTGCATGTTCGGCATCGGCGAACTGGTGCTGCAAGCCTGGGTTACCGGGTTCGTGCTGCTCACTGTGGCGGCGATCGCCGGGTATTTCATTTACTGGAGTTTGTCGCGACGCGGGTGGGAGACTCTTTCGGGAGCTGCAGATGATTCACTGCCCGTTTCCGATGCCAAGATTGGCCTGCAGGAAGGGAATTAGCATCCGCTGCTCAAATACTTCGCTCGGGCGGCCATCCTCTCCAGCCAAAAATCGAGCGCAAAAAACGAAAGGCGGAGATTTCCACTCCGCCCCTCTCGTTTCTAGTTTTGCGTCGCGTACTTACATTTTGCGATGCGGGGAAGCTCTCTGCAAGCGGGAAATCAGGTGATGGGCTGACGCAGGAGCGGATAGTTTCGACTCCGTGATGATGTCTTCGGCGGAGATTTCCTTGCCGTAGATGCGCTTGTTGGCGTCATTGTCCGCCCGAACCGTGGAGCCTTCGAGAGAGATACCGGCGAAGACGCCGCGGGCGCGCGAATAGCTCAACATTTCCGCTCGCATGGTGACATCGGTTTCGGCTGACGCGTCGCGCCCCTTGGGGCCGGCTGCGATCGATGCGTCACCACCGAGTTTTACCTTGCTGTGAAGAACGCTGTCTGCGCCGCGATTGTTCATCACCAGGATGACGAAATCCGTCGCTTGCCCGCCAATCTGCAATCCGAAGCTGCCGCCTTCGAGAGCCATCATCGTGGGAGCGCCCCATGGGCCGGTATAGTCGGCGTGAGTACGGCAAGTCATCACGCCGCGGCCATAGCTGCCGCCGACGATAAACGCGGCCTTCAAAACCGAAGGAAATACGATGACGCAGCGCGCTTTGTCGAGCGTGTCTTGAGGAATGTCGTCTGGGATATCGAGAATTTCCTGCACCACAGTGCCTGCGTTCTCGATCCGGTCGTTGTCTTTCTGGTCTTCGTCCTTGGCCTTTGCCGACGAAGCCGGAGCTAAGACCAACCCCGCCATGGCAAACGCGCCCGCCAAAATCGTTGCAAAAAACTTCTTGTTTGAAACCTTCATCCACTGTCTCCTTTTTCCGTCTGCGTTTGGCCCACCCAAGAAACAAAAGTCTACACGCAAGTTAACTCTTGCGATCCGATACCAGAATGACTACGCCCCCAATCAACGCCAGTGCGCCCAGGATCGGAGGAAGCGGCACGGTGTGGTGCTCTTGCTTCGTCGCCTGAATGGGGCCGACGTCCAAAACCTTCTTTTGCGTTGTGTACGTGAACCCCTGATACACCAGTGCGAGCACTCCAAGAACAATCAGGATGACTCCGAGCGGCTTCATTTAAACGCCTCCTCAACGCGGCAAAAAAATACGAGCATCGCACCAACTACACTTCGGCAGACTCCACATGTCGATCTACGTTCTGCGCAGCAGGTGTCCCACCAGGGTGACCAGGAACAGAATCAGGAAAAGATAGAACAGGATCTTGGCGATCCCGGCAGCAGCCAAGGCGATACCCGTGAAACCCAGAAGGGCCGCCACCAGCGCGACGATGAAAAAGCCCAATGCCCAGCGCAACATTCGTAACCTCCTCGATTAGAGTGCTAAAAATAGCGAGCTGACGAAGGGACCCGAATCGGGCTAAGAGCGTGTGCAACTTTGCTTAACTTGGGCCACGATTCTCCCTAGTTCTACAGAAGCGTGGTTACAAGCTCCATACCGAAGAGACCCTAGTGACATTGGAACCATCGTGTAGCGGTTTAACATGGCGGGCGCCCTAACGGATCTACCAGGCGCAACCCTACAGTAAAGACTCCGTTAATTGTATGCGGAACAATGTAAAAAATTCGGAGCTCACATCCAACCCCGCACCGACGTACTAGGACGGCTCGAGCCCCTAAGTTGTCTGCTTGCCGCGGCTTGCCGGGTCATGAACCGAACCAGCGATTGGCGGCCGGAATGCACCTGTTGCCTAGGTGAAATAATTGCAACCGTCGTGGGCTTGGCCAGCGTCATACGCTTCGGATACCTTTTGTTACGTTGGTGCGCGGATGTCTTGGCGGGGCAAGACCGCCCCTCGATCCATAGAACCTTTCGCGAATCCGGGCCGAAAAACTTGAGGAGGTACAAATGATGGAACCGGTACGATTATTAGTCGCGGACGATCATGAAATTGTGCGTAAGGGTTTGCGTTCGCTCCTGGAAGCGCAACCGGGTTGGCAAGTCACCGCTGAGGCGTGTGACGGGCGCGAAGCCGTAGAGAAAGCCAGGCAAATCAAACCCGACGTCACCGTTCTCGACATCAGCATGCCTTCGTTGAACGGTTTGGAGGCAGCGCGCCAGATGATCAAGAACGATGCGCGCGCAAAGATCTTGATTCTGACCATGCACGAGTCGGATCCATTGATCCGCGAAGTGCTTGACGCGGGAGCGCGGGGTTATGTGTTGAAGTCGGACGCGAGCCGTGATCTGGTTACCGCCGTGAATGCGGTGCGCTGCAATAAGACCTTTTTCACCGCGAAGGTGGCGCAGATTGTTCTCGACGGCTACCTGGACAAGAAACCGAAGAAAGTGGACGAGAAAACGGTCGAAACGCACAGCCGCTTGACGCCTCGCCAGCGCGAGATTGTGCAGTTGCTTGCGGAAGGCAAGAGCAGCAAAGAAGTGGCGGTGGCCCTGGGCCTCAGTGTGAAAACCGCCGAAACGCATCGCGCGAATATTATGAGGCGTCTCGATTGCCACTCTGTGAGCGAGTTGGTTCGCTATGCAGTGCGCAACAATATTATTGAGGCCTAGTTATTACTGACGCCTAGTTCGGAAATAGTTGAAGGTTAATTCGAAACGCGGCGGCGTGATCCGGCGTCCGCTACACCCTTGCTCCTGATTCGGTCGTACGCGTCTACTTTGGCCGACACTATTCTATTTGGTCGGCTTGCGCATAACATCCCCATACATCTAATCGTCGCTACCTGATCCGCTGTATTCCGCTCGCACCGCAGGAGTGTTCTTCTAAGAGCGTAGAACGAACCCGCGAACCGAGGAGGTTCCATGAATTGGGATCAAGTCGAAGGGAAATGGAAGCAAGCCTCTGGCAAAGTCAAGGAAAAGTGGGGGAAGTTGACCGACGATGATTTGCAGATCATCAGCGGAAAACGCGACCAGTTGATTGGCAAGATTCAGGAACGCTACGGGGTCGCCAAGGAAGATGCGGCTCGCCAGGTGGACGAATTCTCGCGCACCTACGGTACGGACGAGGTTACGACTCGCGAGCGAACCCGCACCGTCGGCGGCCACTAGGACAAATAGCCGCGACGCGGCTTCCTAAAAAAAACAGATTCAAACGAGTAGGGACGGAGCAAGTTCTATTGAACTTGCTCCGTTTTGTTTTTACTTACGGTTTTTCGTCAGCGCCCATTGCAAACGGCCGATCGTATCCGGTCATTTCCAAATAGCCAACCCCAGCAAGAGGTGATCGCTGTTTCTGTCCCGTGAAGCTGACCGCACCTTCCCAATAGCTTGGCGCGAGTTCGGTGCCGCTCGACAACTCCTGGGAAGGCAGCTGTGTCCGCACCTCAAGCTGAATGCCCAGTTGTGGTACCGCTATTGTCCAGCGAATCGGATACGCCGCTCGCGTGAACGTGCTCGTCCAAGTGTCGCCCAAGGGCTGCAACGTGAAGTCGGCCGAACGCAGATGGATGCTTTTTCCTCTGGCATCCACAAACGTTCCA
>Ga0182018_10003959_pt1 | contig 12865 bp, 10 predicted proteins | sample 812P2MmetaG_FD_120490 | JGI IMG/M metagenome (GOLD analysis project Ga0182018, IMG submission 120490) | Permafrost microbial communities from Stordalen Mire, Sweden - 812P2M metaG | ecosystem: Environmental > Terrestrial > Soil > Wetlands > Permafrost | place: Sweden: Stordalen | collected...
CCACGCTTCCTTCAGACCCCACCTCACGATGACGCCCTTGCGCTTCGCTATCACTTCTCCTCCATCAGGATGTGAAGAGGACTTTCACCTCCAAGCTGTCAAACATGCACGGCGTACCAAAAAAGGGCGCCCGCCGAAGCGAGCGCCCGCAGATTCAGGAGAACGGTTAGTTTCCCGTCAGAGTGATCGACCCCGCCGTCACATCCGGGCTCGCCGGAGTCACGGTGAAGGTAAGGCTCTGGGTCGTGGTGTCGGTTGGGGTGAAGGTGAATGTCACCACGCAGGTATCCCCTGCCGCCAGCGTTGCTGGGCACTCGTTGCTGACGGTGTACTGCGACGGCACCGTACCCGCGCTGTAGGTCAACTGCACCGGCCCGTTCGCGTTGTTGGTCACATTCAGCGCGTAAGAGGACACCGTACCCGCCTTCACCTTGCCGAAATTGTGGCTCGTCGCGCTCAGCTTCACTTTGCCCGTCGGCACTGAGGTCGCCGCAACCTCGATGCTGTTCCCCGGTACAAAGCTCGCCCCGTTGCTCGCAATCACGAACGTCGCCGCATCCGTCTCGTCCGTACCCACCGGCGACGCGTATGTGATCGTGATCTTGCACGACTTCTTCTTCGCGATGCTCGGCGTACAGGTATCGGCCTCGGAGAAGTTCGCATCGCCGTACTGCGCAATCGCGAACGGGAACGCCGCGCCCGTATCGTTCGTCACCGTGATCGTCTGCGTAGCGCTCTTCCCCTCGGCAACATCGCCGAAATTTTCGCCGACCGACGAGAGGTTAATCGCTTCCTCTGACGCATTGCCCACCGTAAGCGTCGCCAGCCCGGACTCAACTCCCCCGCAGGTGAGCGCATAAGTGAACACTCCCTCCTCCGTCGGTGTCACCAGCGCCGTGCCGCCAAAGCCCGACTCGCTCGTCATCCCCGTCTGCACGCCGTTCCAGGTGCCCGCGCCCGCCGGAGCCGTCGCAACGCAGGTCTGGCCAGTCAGCGAATATGCGTTCAGCACGTTCCAGCTCAGCGCCACCGTGTCGCCCAGCGAGATCGAGCTCGCGCTCAGCGTTACCTGAACCGGAGGCGCAAGCGCCGGAGACGGGGAAGCAACAACCACAGCGCTTTCGCCAATTCCGCTTACCAGATCCGTAACGTACGGAGTGGGGCTGTAGAAATTCCCATCGTCGCCCTGTACCAGGGAGTCTGGCGAATAATTAGTGGGCTGGGTCGTTGGATAGTACAAAAGAGGGTTGATGGTCCCGGTCCGCGTCATCTGGACCAGAGCACTGGCGTTGTTGGCGCCCGCACCCCCGGTAAGCGTATAGAAGTTGCCGTCGCTTCCCGCCACCATCGGGTAATTATTCCAACCCGTCGCCTGCGTGAAGTATGAGAGGACAGTTTCCGCGCCAGTCGGCGTCACTTCGAAGAACGAACCGTCATCTTCGGGGCCGCTGGCGTACAGCTCGCCGTAAAAATTCCCATCTTTGCCCTCCGCCAGGGAAAACGGCTGGCTTCCATCGTTGTCAGTGAAGGCATAGACCGCGCTCAGGCTGCCCTCCGGCGTCATTTTGAATACGGTACCGTCACCGTTTGCCCCACCGTAGTAGGCTGCGCCGTAAAAATTCCCGTCGCTGCCCTGCACGATGTTCTGCGGCTGAGAACCGTCGTTGCCTCCCGTAAAGCTGTACAGCGTCTCCAGCCCCGTGGACAGGGAATAGTGAAACACTGTGCCAAACGCATTCACTGCCGATCCGTAGCTTGTCCCGCCGTAGAACGTCCCGTCACTCGCCTGGATCATACCCGTCGGCCGGCCCTGATCCTGCCCACCGGTGAAATCGTAAATATCGGTTACTGCCCCGCTCGGGGTCACCCGGAACAGATAGCCAAACGAGTCCGCTCCTCCGTAAGAGGACGTCCCGTAGAAATTCCCATCGATCCCCGCGATCAGCGATGTGATCTGGGTCTTCTGGTCCTGAAAGGTCGCAATCTGCGTTTCCACACCGGCTGGGGTCACCTGAAGCAGAGTCCCCAAAACGGAAGCCGCTGGTGCAGGCTGTGGAGCACCGATTGGATTGTTGGTAATGGGGTTCCACCCACCGCCGCCGACGCTGTAGCTCGACGATGTCGCTATGTAGTAGTTGCCATCTCCGGCTTGCACGACCACCTGGGGGCCGTATGCCTTGCTAAGTGACACAAGCGTCTTCTCGCTGGCAGTTTGACTGGCTGCGATCGTCGGCGCAACAAGCGCGACGGCGACGGTAAACGCCTGAACCAGAGTTCTAACGGACATGATGAATCTCCTCTCAATGTTCGGGAACTGCCTATCCGGCATTGCCCGCGCTGTCGCCGCCCGCCTCACCTTTTGTGAACCGGCCGGGAATCAACTCGACCCAAGAGTAGGAGACCTTCGCTTCCGGAAATATAGGGGTCGCTACACGATCACCCCGTGTCGCTACACACCCACCCGTGCGTTTCCACACGCCCGCCATTTGAGAGGGCCGAAGCCCTCCAGCCACCCCAGCCTTGACAACCCGCCAACCTGCTTGTACGAATTATCCAATCCTGCTTCGAACCGTCTGTAGGTCTTCGCGCACGTCAGACGCGCACCGCGACGCTTCGGCATTACCGAGCCTACTTGACCTCAACCGTTCTCCCCGCGGCTGCGGATGAACATTTGACCCTCCGGGTCCGTATCACCATCACCCGGCCGGTTCCCCTAACCTCTGACCGCCGTATCGAGCTTTGCAGTCCCTCCGGAGAAAACTGAAATGACTCCTCTTCTCGCTGTGAATGCACGAAAATGCTGCCTGCCGTCTGTCGCGCTGGCAATCGCGCTCGCTGGCTTCGTAACTGTGGCAATGGCCCAAACGGCCGACGAGCTGATCGCGAAGAACCTCGATGCCAAAGGCGGTCTGGCTCAGATCATGGCCATCAAGAGTCTCCGCACCACCGGCAAAATCGAGGTGCAGGGCTTACAGATCGGTGCCGCCCTCGAACAGAAACCGGACTCCCTCATCCGCCAGTCCATCACCCTCCAGGGCATGACCCAGGTGCAGGCCTGGGACGGCTCCGAAGGTTGGCAGATCAATCCCTTCCAGGGTCGTCGCGACCCGGAACGCATGGGCGAAGACGACGCGCGCGACCTGGTCGAGAGCTACGACTTCTATGGCCCGCTCGTCGATTACAAGCAGAAGGGGTCCAAAGTCGAGTACATCGGACACGACACCGTCGATGGCGACGATGCACTTCTCCTCAAAGTCACCCTCAAAAATGGCGACGTCATCGACGATTATCTCGACCCGGATACTTACATCGAGATTCGCACCGTCCGCCAGATGTTTGTGCGCGGCAGCGTCCGCGAGACCTTTACTAACCTCGGCTCCTATAAGAAGGTCAACGGCGTCTACTTCCCCTTCTCCATCGAAACCGGTTCTCCGCGCAATCCCGGCAGCACAGCAAAATACACCATCTCCAAAATCGAAGCCAACACCCCGATTCCCGACTCCGACTTTAAGATGCCTTCGCTTCCCGCGCCCGCAGCCGCGCCCCCATCGCACTCTGCCGCAGGCCCCGCGCCGCGCGCAATCGCAGCCACCCGCAATTCAGGAATCGAATAGTGGAGAACTCAGCACTTATGAGCAAGCCAATGACGAAAACTTCCTCGCTCCGATATTGCTTTCCGATTCTCCTGGCCATTCTTGCGGCCTCGCCCGCATACGCCCAATCCACCTCTCCCACCCCCATCAAGTTTGATTCCGGAACCATCTCCGGACTCCCGGCTCGCAACATCGGGTCGGCTGCCATGAGCGGCCGCATTGCCGCCCTCGCCGGCGTCAAGGAGGAAGGCCGCACAACCTTATATGTCGGCTCTGCCAGCGGCGGCGTCTGGAAATCCGTCGATGGCGGCTCCAACTTCCGCCCCATTTTCGACCGCCAAAAGGTCCAGTCCATCGGCGCCGTCGCCATCGACCCATCTAACTCGAAGAATGTCTGGGTCGGAACCGGTGAGTCATGGGAGCGCAATAGTGCCTCCATGGGCGACGGCGTTTATAAGTCAACCGACGGCGGCGATAACTGGACTAATGTCGGTCTTCCGAACTCCGAGCGCATCGCGAAGATCCTCGTCGATCCCGCCGATGGCAACACCGTCTACGTCTGCGTCACCGGCCATGCCTACGACGACAGCCCCGATCGCGGCGTCTACAAAACCACCGACAGCGGTCAAAACTGGCGGAAAGTTTTGGCAGGCGCCAATGGCTCTACCGGTTGCGGCATGTTATCGATGAACCCAGCCGAGCCAGCCGTCATCTACGCCTCCATGTGGGATTTCCGCCGTCACGCCTGGACGTTTCGTTCCGGCGGTCCCGGTAGCGGCATCTTCAAATCTACCGACAAAGGCGAGCACTGGACCGAGATCGACGACTCGCCCGCTACAGGCCTGCCCAAAAAACCCTGGGGCCGCATCGCGATTAGCGTCGCGCCTTCCAACCCAAAGGTCGTCTACGCCATGGTGGAGTGCGCTTCCAGCGCTCTCTATCGCTCCAACGACGCCGGCAAGACCTGGACCCGCGAGGATGCCAGCCAGTACATGGTCTGGCGTCCTTTCTATTTCTCCAATCTCATCGTCGATCCCAAAAATGAGAACAAAGTCTTCAAAGTCGATGGCATCCTGCTCCTCAGCACCGACGGAGGCAAGAGCTTTCAAAATACCGCCGGTGGCACCCATGGTGATCACCATGACGTATGGATCTCCCCCGACAATCCTAACCTCGTTTTCACCGGCGATGACGGCGGCCTGTGGCGCAGCCAGGATGGCGGCACCGGTTGGGAACACATGATGAACCTGCCGATCTCGCAGTTCTATCATGTCAGCGTCGACGACGACGATCCCTACCACGTCTACGGTGGACTCCAGGACAACAGCTCCTGGGTCGGCGATTCTTCCTATCCCGGCGGGGTCAACAACGAGCAATGGGAAAACATGTATGGCGGCGATGGCTTCTGGATGTGGGTCGACCGCACCGACCCCACTTATCTTTATGCGGAATCTCAGGGCGGCTCTCTGGGCCGCGTGAACCGGTATACCCACGAGATTCGAGCGATTGCCCCTTATGCTCACTATGAAGACAAAAAGCTTCGCTATAACTGGAACACTCCCGTCCAGGTCAGTCCTACCGATAAGAGCACCTTATACATCGGATGCCAGTATCTTTACCGGACGCGCAACCACGGACAGACCTGGGACCGTATCTCTCCCGATCTGACCACCAATAATCCCGAAAAGCAAAAGCAGGAGGAATCCGGCGGCGTCACCGTCGATAACTCCTCGGCGGAGATGAATAACACCATCTACACCATCAGCGAGTCCCCAAAAAACAGCAAAGTCATCTGGGTAGGAACAGACGATGGCAACGTGCAGCTTACTCGCGACGGCGGCGAGCACTGGACAAATCTCACATCGAACGTCCGCGGCATGAGCGGCCAGCCCATCGTGTCCTGGGTCGAAGCCAGCCGCTTCTCCGAAAGCACCGCCTGGGTCACCTTCGACACTCACATGAATGGTGACCCCACCCCCCACCTCTTCAAAACCACCGACTACGGCAAGACCTGGCAGGAGATCGATACCGCATCGAGTCATGTTCGAGGCTACTCCCACGTCATCAAGGAAGATACGGTCAATCCCAACCTGCTCTTCCTCGGCACCGAGTTTGGCCTATGGATCTCGATCGATGGAGGCGCCCGCTGGGCGCAATATGCCGGCAGCGGCTTCCCCAACGTCGCCGTGCGCGATATCGTGGTCCATCCCCACACTTCGGACCTCGTCCTCGCAACTCACGGCAGAGGTATCTGGATCATCGACGATATCTCACCCCTGCGCTCCCTCACCGCCTCGCTCATGGCCTCCGAAGCCACCTTCTTCCCCCCAACCCCGGCCATTCAATACATCTCTGCTTTTGCCGGCTGGGTCGAGGGTGATAACTCCTTCCACGGTCCGGGTCGTCCCGAGGATGCATCCATCACTTACTACCAGCGAACCCGTCATATCTTTGGAGACTTGAAGATAGAGATACTCGATGCCCAGGGCAATTTCGTCGACACCGTCCCCAGCAGCAAGCATCGCGGAGTCAACCGGGCTACCTGGTCCATGCGCCTGAAGGCGCCCAAAGTGCCCCCCGCTGCCAGCGCGTTGTTCTCGGCGGCCCAGGGCCCCCGTGTTCTCCCCGGCACTTATACCGTCAAAATGACCAAAGGGGATCAGGTCTACTCCACCACCCTCAACATCGTCATGGATCCGAAAGCTACCTACACCCTCGCCGACCGCAAGGAGCAGTTAGCCCTGACCCTGAAGGTCGGCGCCTTACTCAACCATATGAGCTGGGCCGTCGACGCCATCGTCTCCGTCCGCGACACCGCCCTCGCCGATGCCGCCAAACTCGATAACAAAGATCCCCTGCACCAGGATCTCACCGCCCTCGCGCAATCCGCCGACGCCATTCGAATCAAAATCGTCGCCACCAAAGAAGGCGGAGGCATCACCGGCGAAGAGCGCCTCCGCGAGTATACGGGTGACCTCTACGGCGACGTTTCCGGGTACGACGGCCGTCCCACCGATGAGCAGGTAACGCGCGCCGAAGTGCTGCGCCGCCAACTCGACGACATCGTCGACGAGTTCAATCGGCTCGCCGCAGAGCAACTGCCCACCATCAACGCCCAGCTCACCACCAAAAAACTGAAGACCATCGAGGTCATCAACGAGCAGGACTGGCAGAAAGTCGCCTCCGACACATCTTCGGCAAATGCGGTCATGGCCGCCAGAGAGCGAGAAGCCGACCAGAACTAAGCCTGCACCTCAGCTCGATGCCAGTCTCGCGGCCTGCCCCCAGGCCGAATCGGTCAGGCATCTGGCTAACGGATGGCCACGAAAGCTACAATATCGGTCACGGGCCCGGTTTTTCCCAGGTAGTTACATATCCGTTATCTTCAGGTTCGTACTCGCCAGTGCATCGGCCGGCCCGCAACACCCCAGGCAGACTCCGGATACGATCACAGCTCTCCCCTCAGCGCCTGCTTCGCTTCGTAATTTCTGCCGCTGATCTTCGACATAGCGAGGGCTTTCAATGCAGGAGAACAATTCCCCACCGCGTCATCTCACTGTCCCTCTGGGACACAAGCTCATTGCGCTGCTCCTCGCCGTAGCGGTCGCAGCCGGTGTTCACGCCTGGTTCAGCCGCAGCGCTGCCCATTCAACCTCGGCAGCCGAACTGGCCTTCGATCGCACCGCGGCACGCCGTATCGATCCAGGTCTCGCGGATGCCCGCGACCCGGCCGTTGCCATCGCCCAATCGCTGCTGACCGATCAGGTCGTCGCCGGCCTCTCCACCTCCGCGTACCTTTCTTCGTCCACCATGACCACCCGCATCGGCGAGTTCCGCTCGCGCCTCCAGCTGACCCAGCCGTCAGCTCAATTACTCCTTGTACAGTTCGAGGACGCCGACCCCGCTAAGTCAGCGGCAACCTCCAACGCCGTAGCCAAAACTCTGACCGCCCAGTCACCATCTCCGGTCACCGCTCCTCCTCCGGCAGTTACTCCCCAACCAGCTCCGCCTCCGGCAGCGCCCGTCAAACAGCCGGTCGCATCGCATCCCAACCAGCCCGCCAGCCCGCTCGCCGCTGCTCTCCGCGACTTAGAAGACCACCTGCAGTCAACCGACCGCCAACTCGACAAACTTAGCTCCCCAAACCGGCAGTTACAGGCGCACGAACTGCCCTCATACACCCTGTCAAGGCAGCAACAACTCCTGAAGGCTTCCATCAGAGCCGCTCAGCGCCAGCTCGAAGATCTGCGCGCTCAGTACCGGCGCCAGTCTTCAGCCGCTCGCATCAACAACCGGCTCGGCGAAATTCAGCACGAGTTATCTTCCGTATTGCTGGCAGGCCATGCCTCGCAACCTCAATCCCGCACCCACGCCTTCATCGCTGCGGGAGTCAGCTCCAGCGCCCTGCGCGATGAGCGCGCTCAGCTCACCCACGCCCTCGGCGTCATCGAGAAAGACCGTCAGGCCATCCAGCGCGAAGAGGCTGCGTCCGGCTCCGAACCCGCGTCTGCGCCGGAGCCTGCCCCTGCGCCAGCCGCACAAGTGGCAACGCAGCAGCCCGCTCCCGCCGCCCCTCCACCGTCCCCGGCTGCCTGGTACCCAAACCCATTCAGACTGGCGCGGCCGGCCGGATCCACTGCGTTCGCGTCTTGGCGGCTCCCGTCGTGGCATCCAGTGTCATGGTTGCCCGCGTCCTGGCAGGCTAAGTCGCTCGATCACCCATGGTGGACCGCCGCCATCGCGGGCCTGTTCTGCGCTCTGCTCTATCTGGCCTTCGCCGCCCGCGCCCGTCCTCTTGACTACGAAGAGAGCGACATAGATCTAACCACGCATTCCAGCCACAGACTTATTACCCCCGATGTGCCGTTCGTCGCTCCCACCCCCGCATCTGTTCCCCTCGTGAACAAACTCGAGAACGACATTCCCGACCCCACTCCGACGAAGCGCGCTTCCTTTACCTTTGACCCGCCTTTCCGCGAAAGCACGCCTTCCCCGGCTACGCCGTTCGAACACGAACCATCCACAATCTCCAGTGCCATCGGTGAACAGGAAAGCCCCGCCCTCAACCCGCAGGCGAATATACTCACCTCCGATCCGCCAGTGCCCTTCAAGGAGAACGTAGTCAAGATCGACGATACCTGGGCAGACCAAATCGCCAGAACGCTTGCTCAAACCGAGATCGGCCGCATGCTTGAAGGCTCCCCCGCGCAACAAGACGCAACCGGAACCAACCGGGAGAACAACGACAGCCAGCAGCCTTCAGCCCAACCCAATCGCCGCGTGGGATAAAAACATCGTGGAAAAGCCTGCCTCCACGCAATCGGCCCAAGGCTGATGCGACCAGCCAATCGAACCGAGCTTGTATTTGAGCGCGTGGTCTCGGAAGAATGTTCCGCGCCTATCCGCCCTACTGGGCTTCGCGCTACTCAGTAACCCACTTACCGGAATCGACGATACGCTTTAAAAGTTTCCCGCCCCCCCGCGCAAGGCCGCAATTGGAAATTATGTCGCGTCTCTCTTGACAAACAATAACCGCATGGTTATGGTTTGTGTGTGACGCCCGCCGATGCCAATCACGTCTTCCGAGCTCTCGCCGACCCCACCCGCAGAGCCATTTTCGAGCAGCTGACCCGCCAGGGCGAACAGACCGTCCACGCATTGACTCGCTATGCGCGCGTCTCCCAGCCCGCTGTCTCGAAGCACCTGGCCCAGCTGAAGCGGGCAAAGCTGGTCCGGCATCGCCACGCGGGCCGCGAAACTCACTATCGCGCACAGCCCGACGCCCTGGCGCCCATGGTGGACTGGCTCAATCTCTACGGCGCCTTCTGGCGCGACCGCTTCGACCGTCTTGAAGCCCTTCTGGAGAAGATGGATTGATGAGCACAGACATGAGCAATCCAGCCGAGAGTCCCCGAACCCTTGTGGTCGAAAGGGTATTCCCGCACCCGCCGGAAAAACTGTGGCGAGCCCTCACCGAGAGTCCGCTCCTCGCGCAGTGGATGATGACCAACGACTTCGAGCCAGTGGTCGGGCGGAAGTTTCAGTTCCGGGCCGAGCCGAAGCCGAACTGGAATGGCATTGTCGACTGCGAGGTGCTCGTCGTCGACCCGCTCCAGCGCCTCTCTTATAACTGGGGCGTTGGGCCAGGTCTTCAGTGGGTCGTCCTCTGGACCTTGACTCCAACAGACGGTGGCACCCACGTACGCATGGAGCAATCCGGCTTCGGTCCCCATCAGCAGGCGGCCTATCAAGGTGCAAAATACGGCTGGCAGAAATTCTTCGACGCTCTGCAGCCTGTCATCGAAAGGTTAGATTGATCATGAACGCAAAAAACATCCCCTATTGGATCACGACTATACTCGTTGCCTTTCCCATCGGCAGCGGTGGCGTCGCTCAGCTCGCGCATCTGCCGGCCACGGTCGATGGCTTTGTGCACATCCTCCACTACCCGCCCTACTTTGTCACCATCCTTGGGTTTTGGAAGGTGGCTGGAGCCATTGCCATCCTCGTGCCGCGCTTTCCCCGGCTCAAGGAATGGGCGTACGCCGGCATCTTCTTCGACCTCACAGGCGCGGCCGCCTCCTGCGCTGCGGTCGGCGGCTACGGCGCTTACGCCTTTCACGTCCTCGCCCCTCTCTTCCTTGCTGTTCTTGCCGTCGCATCGTGGGCCCTTCGGCCGGATAGCCGCAAAATCGGCATCCTCATTCCCTTGAAAAAAGGAGAAACGAAATGAAAATCAAAGTGACCACCCTCTACGTCGACGACCAGGAGAAGGCCCTGCGCTTCTATACTGAAGTGCTCGGCTTCGTGAAGAAATCCGACTTTAGTCAGGGCCCCTATCGCTGGCTCACCGTAGCCTCACCCGAGGACCCGGACGGCACAGAGCTGCAGTTGGCGCTCAACAACAACCCGGCTGCGAAAACCTACCAGCAGGCCATCTTCCAGCAAGCCCAGCCCGCGGCCATGTTCTTCACCGACGACCTCGAGGCCGACTACGACCGCATAAAAGCCAGCGGCGCCGAGTTCACCATGCCACCAACAGACGTGACGGCCTCCAAAATCGCCATGCTCAACGACACTTGCGGCAATCTCATTCAGGTCACGCAACTGATGCGCTGGCAGGGCTGACCTGTTCAAGTGGAATGAAGCCGGCATGGCGTAAACTTTCTTCGATCACAATCGAAGTGATATGAAGTCGTGCAATAACGAGCGGCCATGGCTGAGCACGCTGAGGTACGTCTGTAGCTCTGTCCTCATCCTTGGATTCACCGCATTCATCAGCGGCCTGAGTGCCTGCTCCAGCCGGAACACGCGTCCGTTGCAGCCGTTCTTCCCCATCTTCGACGAACGGCCATTCCAAATGAGGTGTGCCGATCGCCCGAGTCGTCCGCCACCCGGCGTGCACAGTTTTGTAACCGTTTCTCCGCAAGCTCCCTATGCGCGAACCCGCCTCGATACGTTGAACCTTCCGGCGAATCAGGTTCCGGCGCTCACGATAGCTGCCGAGCCTGTCAACTGGATCCAGATTGCCGGCGCCAATCAGGACCACTGGACAGTGCAATTCTGTGCGGTGGGCGAAGGCAACACAGTCGATGAGGCAAACGGTTATCTCGAGAAAATCTCCATGCAGCGAATCGGCGATCTGCTCACCCTGAACAAAACCGATGCCCGTGGCCTCACCGGAGGACAAGGCCACCTGCTGCTGACCGCGCCCACCAACGCGCCCGTGACTGTGCATAGCGACGCGGCTGTAGAGATCCATGACATGGCGGGCCCGGTTCGCGTCTCGGCGCTCGGCCGGGCCGTGATCCTCAACACCACTGGCCGCGTGGATGCTATGGCGATGATCGTGGATTTCGCAGGCTCGCAGGGCTGGGTCTCGCTCAATGCACCTTGGGATATCGAGATCAAACTTACCGCGACAGAGTTCCGCGGCAATCTGGCCGCCAATGCGCAACGTCAGGTAAACGCGCTGTTCCCGCCCGGCTTTCAAACCCCGTTAGAGGTTCTCGTAAATCGGCCAAAGGATTTTGTTTGCCGCACCGATTTCTGCTCAAAGATGAAAAAGGATCGCGAGAACTCCCTGTACCGCTTCACTTATGGCAACGTCGCAAACCCATCCGATCATATCCGCTTACGATCCGAGGACTCGCAGGTTGTCCTCGATACGACACGATAAGGTACGGCCTCTCGCGTCAGCGGGGCGCACAAACGTTACGAAACCATGCGACGCGGCTCGCCGTGCGCTTCTTCGCTCGTCCCGCTCTCGCATCATGTGTAAGTTCCGCTCGCCACCGCCGCGCAAAAGGAGGAGACCCTGGGCAACGCGACCGACGCCAGGCTTTCCGCCATCGTGCACAAAGCCTCGAACTGAGCCCGCGAATTCCCTCAGCGACCTGACACCAATGAAGCATTCAGTTCCACCGCGGCGCGAATCAGACCCTTCAGAGCCTTCTCGTTCACCTTATCGCCTTCGCGGAAATCGATGGCACGCCTCACTCGACCTTCGAGACTCGAATTGAAAAGACCTGAGGGGTCATCCAGCGACGCGCCTTTGGCGAATGTCATCTTGACGACCTTCTTGTAGGTCTCGCCGGTGCAGATCAACCCGTCGTGAGACCACACAGGTATCTCCCACTTCCACTCTTCGACGACTTCAGGGTCGGCTTGCCGGATCAAAGCGCGCAGGCGGGAAAGCATCTCGCCGCGCCAATCGCCCAGCTCCTCAATCCTCGCGTCGATCAGTCGGGAAGCAGATCCGACTCCCTGCGAGCCACTCTCTTTCGAGATGAGCGCTTGCTTTCCCCCTGAGCTTCTCTTCCTGGCTGCTTTTTTTGCCATATCTAATAATAAGAAACGAACCTCTCTTCCGAAAAGCTACCTCCCCATCACTGACGGTCTGGCATCTATCCGGAACACCCGCATGCCCGCAGCTCATCTCGATTGTCCCTAAGCCGGTTTTGCCTCGACGATCCCGACGTTCCGAACCATCCGAGTGTCGCCTCCAACCGGGTATACCCCGGTCAGGATGAACCCCGCTGCCTCAAGAAGCGCTCTCCACTCGCGCTCGCTGCGCTCCTTACCGCCGGTCACAGCAAGCATGTTGAGGTCGCTCATCAGGTGGCTTTCCAGTTGTGGGTCCGCCTGCGAAACAAGCGGAGGCAGAATAAATTCAATGATCAGCAAACTGCCCCCCTGCGGAACGACCGCGCGGCAGTTCCTGAGAATCGTGATGGCCTCCGCGTCCCGACGCCCGTGCAGCACATGTTTGA
>Ga0182018_10003961_pt1 | contig 12848 bp, 13 predicted proteins | sample 812P2MmetaG_FD_120490 | JGI IMG/M metagenome (GOLD analysis project Ga0182018, IMG submission 120490) | Permafrost microbial communities from Stordalen Mire, Sweden - 812P2M metaG | ecosystem: Environmental > Terrestrial > Soil > Wetlands > Permafrost | place: Sweden: Stordalen | collected...
GAAAGTGATTTTTGAGAACGCCTATCACGATACGGCCGCCAAGATCCGGCTGTGCGAGATCTGCGGAGCCATCGGAGTGGACTGGGTCAAGACCTCGACGGGCTACGCGCCCAGCGGCGCCACCATGGACGATCTGCGTCTGATGCGAAAGCACTCGCCGCCTTCGGTGCAGGTCAAAGCCGCGGGCGGCATCCGCGATCTGGACGCCCTGCTGGCCGTCCGCGAACTGGGCGTCAGCCGTGCCGGCGCCACCCGAACGGCTTCCATGCTCGATGCCGGCCGCCAACGGCTCGGATTGCCGCTGATCGCCTACCAACCGGCCGCGACGGCAGGATACTAATCTCGTGAGCGGCAACGCGAAACGACTGCCGGCTGAAGTACGTGGCCGTCCTGGTGGGGCAGGCGGCGCCGCCGGCCCGCCACTGTCCCGTGCCCGGCGCGACCGATACGGAAATAATGATAACCTGCTGAAAGCTCATCGCCTGAAAGGTGATGGGAGGCCTGAAAATGGAAATTAAGCCCCTCCGCCAGCCCATGTATCGGAAGCTCCAGGAACTTCTGCGGGAGGCGATCGAGTCCGGTGAATTCCCCGAAGGCGAGCAGTTCCCCACCGAGCGCCAGGTGGTGGAACGGTATCAGGTGAGCCGTCCCACCGCCAACAAGGTTCTTTCGGGTATGGCCGCGGAAGGCCTGCTCGAGTTCCGCAAAGGCGTGGGAACATTCGTGCGCCGCCGTCCTCTGGATTACGATGTGCGGACGCTGGTCAGCTTTACGCAAAAGGCTCGCGATGCGGGGCGCCACCCATCCACCCAGGTGCTGAGTTTCGACCGGATCGCGGTCACCGAAGTGGATGCCGAGATTGCCTTGCGTCTTCGCGCCAAGCCTGGGGAAACGCTGCTCGCCGTGGGCCGTCTCCGTCTGGCCGACGGACTGCCGGTGATTCTGGAGCGGCGCTGGCTTCCCGCGGCGATGTTTCCGGGGCTGAGCCGCGGCGAACTGCGGGGATCGATTTACCGGGTGATCGCCGACAAGTATCGGCTGGAGATTACCGAGAGCGACCAGACGATCCGCGCGATCGGCATTCGCGGCGCGGACGCCAAACTCCTGCAGGTTCCCGCAGGATCCGCCGGGTTCCTGGTCTCCGCGGCGGGCTACGCGGGAGATCGCGCGGTTTGGTGGGAACGCACCCTCTATCGCGGCGACTCCTACGAGTTTCATCATCATCGCGCGGCGCCGGGCCGGTTGATCTCGATGCCCGCGCGACCGAAGGCAGCGGGGGGCGCGCGATGATCCGGCTCGGACTGGTGAGCGCGATCCTGCCGGAGCTATCGCTCGCGGAAGTCCTGGAACTCTGCGCCAGGGAGCGGTTTGAATGCGTGGAGCTGATGTGCTGGCCGGTAGGCCGCGCGGACCGGCGTTACGCCGGAGTGACGCATATCGACGTGACGGCGCTGGGGGAAGACCACGGCGCCCAACTGAAACAGCAACTGGCGCGATCCGGCGTAGCCGTCAGCGCGTTAGGCTACTACTCCAACGTGCTCTCGCCCGACCCGCGGGAAAGCGAGGCCACACTGGAACACCTGCGACGCGTCATTATTGCCGCGCAGGTGCTCGGCATCGGGCTGGTCAACACCTTCATCGGGCGGGATTGGACGCGTTCGCTGGGCGAGAACTGGAGCCGCTTCCGGGAAGTGTGGCCCCCCTTGATTCGATTCGCCGAGGAACGCGGGGTGCGCATCGCCATCGAGAACTGCCCCATGTTATTTACGGAGGACGAGTGGCCCGGCGGTAAGAATATGGCCGTCAGCCCGCGCATCTGGCGGCAGATGTTTGAAGAGATCCCCAGCGATTCGTTCGGCTTGAACTACGATCCTTCGCACATGATCTGGCAGCACATGGACCCGATTCAGCCGCTGCGCGAATTCGCCGCGAAAATCTTTCACGTGCATGCCAAGGACGCGCGGATCAATCGCCGGAAACTGAACGAGGTGGGAATTCTGGCGCATCCTCTGGAGTACCACGACCCACGATTGCCGGGACTTGGAGAAGTGGACTGGAGCGCTTTTTTCGCGGCACTGACGGAGACAGGCTGCGACCTGCCGGCCGCCATCGAAGTGGAAGACCGGGCATTTGAGGGCTCGCTGGAAAACCGGATTCTGGGGATTCGCCAGGCGCGCCGGTATCTGGCGCAGTTCTGCGCGGCATGAAGACTCTGGTGCTGGTGGCGGGCCATGCCATTCCATATCGCTTCGACCGGTTGGACCGCGACGAAGGATGGTATTTGAAGCCCTTTCAATCGGGAGAAGGATCGCTCTACCTGGAGCACTTGAAACGCGGCGTGGAGATCGCGGCCGCACGGACGGACAGCCTTCTCATCTTCGCCGGAGGCCAAACGGATGCCGCGGCGGGTCCGCGCAGCGAAGGCCAGGGCTATTGGCTGGCAGCCGATCACTTCGACTGGTTTGGCAACCGGGAAGTGCGAGACCGTGCGACCACCGAGGAATTCTCTCTCGATTCGTTTCAGAATCTGTTGTACGGAGTGTGCCGGTTTCGAGAGGTCACCGGCGGCTACCCCGAGCGAATCGTCGCGGTGGGCTGGAAATTCAAAGGCCCGCGTTTCGATCTTCACCGGCGTGCCCTGCGGTTTCCCGAAACACGCTTCCGGTATGAAGGCGTCAACGATCCGCCGACGCTGGAGGAGAACCTCCCGTTCGAGAAAGCGCGCGCGCTTCTCTTCGAGCAGGATCCTTATGGCGTAACGGCGGAGCCGGCGAGGAAACGGGAGGCCCGCAACGTATTCCGCCGGCATCATGGATACGCTCAAAGCTGTCCGGAACTCGCCGCGATGCTGGCACATCGGGGCCCGGAGCTGTTTGCGGGGCCGCTCCCATGGGATCTGTGAAAGGATCGCCCGCAAGCGGGCCGGGCAGGCGGAACCGCCTGCCCCACCTCTGAAAATGCGGGACTTGTTGTGGTGGCGCAGGCGGTTCCGCCTGCGTAGCTGAATTCTTTAACAGCTTCCCTGGTCTTCCCTCGAAGTATCGGCTGTCGGCGGATAACGTATTTATGCGGCTTATCCACCAAAAACGACCCGCAACTCCTATTCTTCCTTCGAGAGAGGCGCTACCATGGCTCCATCGGCGACGCGCCGAAACTCCAAGCAGTAAGGTACGGGAGTGCGAACACTAAACCGGAAACTGAACCTGAAGCGACGGACATTCCTGGGCGCGGGACTGGCCGCGGCCGCCGGAGGCGCGGCCCTTTCTTGCAGAAGCGGCGGAAGCGGTCCGAACTGGCGATTCTTCACCGCTGACGAAGCGCGGACCGTGGATGCCATCGCCGAATGCATCATCCCCGGGGACCGCGATCCCGGCGCCCGCCAAACCGGCGTGGTCAACTTCATCGACATCCAGTTGACGAAAGCTTTGAAGAAGCACCGGCGAGCCTACCGGCAAGGCATCGCCACGGTGGAGGATGCCGGCCGCCGGCGGTTCGGCACGAGCTTCGCGGATCTGGCCCCAGGGCAGCAGGGGGACGTCCTGCAGGACGTTGAGAAGAACGCCAAGGCTTTCTTTCAGTTGATTCTGACCCACACGCAGCAGGGTTTCTACGGCGACCCCCGCCACGGGGGGAACCGCAATATGGCGAGTTGGAAGATGGTTGGCCTGCCGTGCCCTCCGATCCGCGGGCGGCAGCATTACGACGGCCAGGAAACGGTGGGATGAAGAGATGGCCCTCAAACATGTGAACGCCGTGGTGGTGGGCGCCGGCGCTGGCGGCGGCGTGGTGGCGAAGGAACTTTCCAACGCCGGATTGAGCGTAGTGATGTTGGAACGCGGCAAGTGGTACTCCGCCGCCGATTGCCGCAAGGACGACCTGCGCAATCAACGCACCACGGTGCTGGGCAACGGCTTCGGTCCGGACGAGGATCGCAATCCGCGCGTGTTCGCGGACGAGAAGGGCGAACACCTGGTCAGCCCGAGCGAGGGCGCCTACAATAACATCGCGGCCTGCGTGGGCGGCGGCACGTTCAGCTATGGCGCCATGGCGTGGCGTTACATGGAAAAAGACTTTCGCATGCGTTCCACCTATGGGGCCGTGGCGGGGAGCACGCTGGAAGACTGGCCCATCTCCTACGCCGATCTGGAGCCTTATTACGAGAAGGCCGAGTGGGAGATGGGCGTATCCGGCGACGTGTCGAATAACATTTTCGGAGCGCCGCGCCGCAAGCCTCTGCCCATGCCGCCGCTGCCGCCGAACCAGGAGTACCAGGTGCTGCATCCGGCCGCCCAACGCCTGGGGCTGCACCCGTTCGATATTCCGATGCTGCGAAACTCGGTTCCCTACAACGGGCGCCGCTCCTGCATGCGATGCCGCTGGTGCGTGGGCTTCGCATGCGAGGTGAATGCGCGCACGGGAACCCACAACACCGTGATCCCCACGGCCCTCGCCACCGGCAACTGCGAACTGCGGACCGAATGCGTCGTCCGCGAGATTCTTCTGGACGGCCGTGGCCAAGCCACCGGCGTAGCTTACTTCGACCCCGCCGGCCGGCTGCGGCAACAGACCGCCGACCTGGTGATGATTTGCGGCGGCGCCATCGAATCGGCGCGCCTGCTATTGAATACGCGGAACAAGCTGTTTCCGAACGGGTTGGGAAACCGCTACGACTGGGTGGGCAGGAACCTGCAAGGCCACTCCTATGTATCCGGCGCGGGAGTGTTCGACCACGATGTGTACGACGATCTGGGGCCCGGCGCTTCCATTGCCATCTGCGATTTCAATCATGGCAACCCCGGACTGGCGGGCGGAGGCATGCTGGCCAACGAGTTCATCCGGTTGCCCTACCAGTTCATGGGGATGGTCCCACCGTGGACGCCGCGGTGGGGCGAGGGGCACAAACAATTTGTGCGCAGCGCGTACCGGCGGACCATTTCGATCAAGGGCCCGGTACAGGAGATGCCGGTCTTCGATGCGCGCGTGCAAGTGGACCCCAAGGTGAAGGATGCCTGGGGAATTCCGGTGGCCCGTCTCTCCGGATTCAAACATCCGCACACCCTGGAAATCGCCAGTTTCCTCGCCGGCAAGGCGGAGGCGTGGCTGAAAGAGGCCGGCGCGGTGCAGTCCTGGAAACAAGTGCCGGGCAACTCATTGAGCGGGGGCCAGCACCAGGCGGGGACGTGCCGGATGGGCAACGATCCGAAAACCTCGGTGGTGGATCAGGACTGCCGGATCCACGAGGCGGACAACGTGTACGTCATCGACGCCAGCGTACATGTGACGAATGGCGGGTTCAATCCGGCGCTGACAATTCTGGCGAACGCCTATCGGGCGTCCGACAGTCTTTTGAAGGCTTGGAAGGGCACAAAGGTGCGCTCGTGAAGAGAGCGGTTCTGATTTCCGGTCTGCTGGTTGTGGCGGCTCTTCTCTCGGTTCCGGGAGCGAGCCTGTATTACGAATCGGGCGGCGGCAAAGGCTGCACCAGTTGCCACGAGATGCAAACGATTTACGACCAGTGGCATACTTCGAGCCACCGCGGAATCGGTTGCGAGAAGTGCCACGGCGGGGCGCTCACCATGGACGCCTCCTTCCACTGGAACAACGCCACGCGGGTCTACTCGCACCTGCGGGGCGATCTGCCGGAGCGTATCGGCTTCGGGAACAAATATGTTCAGACCATGGTGGAGCGGTGCAGAGACTGCCATCGCCAGGAATACGCCGCGTGGCAGGCCGGCCCTCACAGCGCCAGCTATGCGCGCATCTTCCTGGACAAGACGTACAACGCGAAGAATATGCTGATGGACGATTGCCTGCGCTGCCACGGCATGCACTTCGAAGACGGCATCGGGGCGCTGGTAAGTCCGGTCAACCGGACCGGCCCGTGGCGCCTTACGCGAGCGGAGTTGACCAACATGCCGACCATGCCGTGCCTGACGTGCCATGAGATGCACCGCGAAGGTCCGCCGTTGAAGAAGGCCAGCGTGGAAGGCAGCGTCCCCGGCCCTTCGCAGGAAATCGCGCGGCCCTCGCTCGGATGGTTCGATCGCCGGACGCAACAGTACATCCCGGCAGCGGAATTGCCCATGCCCCGGATGCTCGAAGGCGCGCGCGCGGTGAAGATGAGCCCCGACCACCGGCAAGCGCTCTGCTACCAATGTCACGCGCCGGTGGCCACCATGCAGGTGGGCTCGGGAGACGACCGCACTGGCCTCGGGGTGCATGAAGGAATCAGTTGTCTGGCCTGCCACGCACAGCACGGACAACAGACCCGGGCCTCCTGCGCCAACTGTCATCCGAAGATGTCGAATTGCGGCCTGGACGTGGAGAAGATGGATACCACCTTCGCCTCCGCCAAGAGCCAACACAATGTCCATTGGGTAAAATGTCAGGATTGCCACCCCAAAGGCGTGCCGCCGAAAAAAGGTAAACTCAACACGTTATGAATACTCGACGAATGCCCGGAACTCCCGTTTGGAACGCCGCCCCACTCGCGATTGCTCTGGTTGTATTCGGTTGCGCCGCGCACGCGCAACGGCGGGAAGCAATTCCGCTATGGCCGCACGGTGCGCCCGGCGAATCTCCGCTCCCGCAAGCCGAAGCCGATACGTCGGGCCCAAGCGGCGCGCTGGTCGCCGGTCGAAGCGTGATCCGGCTGGGCAACGTTTCTTCGCCCACCCTTACCGTCTACACTCCGCCGGCGGGGAAGAACACGGGCACGGCGGTGCTGGTGTTTCCAGGTGGAGGCTACTCAATTCTGGCGCTCGATCTGGAAGGGTCGGAGATCTGCCAATGGCTGAACACCATCGGCGTTACCGGCATCTTGGTCAAGTACAGAGTGCCGGCGCAGCAGACTGGCGCCCGCAAAGATGCGCCGCTCGAAGACGCGCAGCGTGCCATCTCACTCGTCCGCCATAACGCGGCGAAATGGAACATCGATCCCGCCCGCATTGGCATCATGGGATTCTCGGCCGGCGGGCATTTGGCGGCGAATCTGAGCAATCGTTTCGACAAGCGAACGTATGAAGCGATCGACGAAGCGGATACCGCGGCCATGCGCCCGGATTTCGCGATGTTGGTGTATCCCGCATATCTGGCGGGCCGCGATGGCGCGATCGCGCCGGACCTAACCGTGACCCCGTCCACGCCGCCGACGTTTCTCATCCAGGCCGAAAACGACGGCGTCGGTGTAGAAAACAGCTTGGTTTACTTCGCAACTTTGCGCAAGAATCGCGTGCCGGCGGAGATGCATGTGTACGCGGAAGGCGGACATGGCTACGGACTGCGCCCCACGGCCGACCCCATTACCGGCTGGCCGGTGCGCGCCGCCGAATGGCTGCGACACATTGGAATGTTGGGGCCGAGCGCTACGCCCGGTGGGAAATAAGAGGCTAAAGCGGTTCGTCGTTTCAGAAGTTTTCTAACATATTCCGGCACTCCGCTCCTTGACAGTCGCTGCTCGGTGAGAGGCTTTCCCACTGAGCCGCGACCGTTAGGGAGTGGAGGGTCCCGGCCGCGCAAATCACGTTACCGTACTTGCGGAATGGTGTACCAAAACTCGCTTCTGTCGCGAAGCTCCGCTTCCGGCGCCTGGCAGACCGCTCCCGGTGGTCGCGGCTCGGTAACACCCGCTACCGAGGGCAGTCAAACGAATGCTCACCGCTCTCGATCAAAAGCTGAACGCCGAAAGCTGACGGCTTGCGGCGAAGCCGCGCCACAATTCTTACAACTTTTCCAGCACTTTTTCCAGCAGCGCTCCATCGGGCACGCTGCCCTGCGCCATCCGCGCCGTTCCGCCGCCCCGTCCGCCGATTTCGGCGAGAGCCGCTTTCAGCGTCTGTCCCGCGTCCACACCGGCGTCGGCCGACGTTGCCAGCAGCACCGAGGGCGGATTGGCCAGCGTGGCCAGGAACACGGCTTTCGGTTGCATCGTGAAATTCTGCGCCAGGGCGCGCAGTTCTTCCAGACTGCCGGCGGCGGCGCGATGCACCAGGCGCCGCACGCCGTCCGAACCCGGGGCGGTGTTCCGGTAGAGTTCGTTGCCCCGATAGGCGGCGAGGTCGAGTGCCAGCTTGCGATGCGCCTTGCCGGCGCTACGCGCGGTCTCCAGTTGCGCGGCCACCATCCCCGGAGTCTCGTCCAGGGATGCCGAAAAGAGCTGCGCCACACTGCTTAGCGCCTCGTAATCGGCCCGCGCGCGGCGTACGGCGCGCGCTCCACACAGGAACTCGACGCGCACCGTCTGGCGCACCTTCTCCAATTTGCGGAGGAGCACCGTCCCGATCTCTCCGGTGGCGCGCACGTGGGTGCCCCCGCACGCGCTACGGTCCACGCCGTCGATGGAGACGATGCGCAGGGTGCCTTCGCGGTCGGAGGCCTTCCGCAAACCCTGCGCGCCGGCGGCGTCTTCATATGCCACGGCTACCGGCCGATTTTCGCAGACGATTTCGTTGGCGCGGGCCTCAACCGCGGCGGCGGTGCGAGCGTCGACGGCGCCGCCCTCCAGGTCGATGGTGGCGCTTTCGGCGCCCAGGTGGAAGCTCACGGTGCGCAAATGGAACAACTCTTCGAACACCGCCGAGAGCAGGTGCTGGCCGGTGTGCTGCTGCATGTGGTCGAAGCGGCGGGTCCAATCGATGGCGCACTCCACGGGTCCGGGGGCCAATGGCGCGGCCAGCAGGTGGGCGATGCGGTCACCCTCGTCGACCACGTCGCGCACGGCGATACCGGCGATGGAGCCGAGATCGAAGGGCTGCCCTCCAGAGGTGGGATAGAAGGCCGTGCGATCCAGGTAGACGGTGGTTCCGCCGGCGGCACAGTCCATGGCGTGAGCGGTGAAGTGGCGTAGGTAGGAATCGTGGTAGTAGAGGCGTTGGGTCATCGGAAACTGATATTGTGGCAGAACGGGGGGTGGATATGGCGGATACCCCCAACTGAAGACGGAACTTCTACCGCCTTAGACCCATGATTCGCGCGATATCTTTATATTGGCCGCGGATGAACGCGGATGAACGCAGATAAGAAAAAACGCGCGCTCGATTCCAGACGACCGGGACCGATCACGTAGGATGAACTACAAAGCAGATTTGGTCTTATCTGCATTCATCCGCGGCTAATAATGTGTTGCCTTACACCGCGCGAACTTTGCGTGCCGCCGAGACGCCGGTTTCGGATCGCGCCGGTTTGCGTTCGGCGGCCGCGGTCAGACGCCTGGCCTGGTCGGTGACGCACACCAGGAACATGGGCTGGCGGGCGTTCTTCAGCAGATCGATGATGCGGTTGGGCGCTTCTTCCAAATAGATGCTCTTGCCGTCGGTGAGCAGATGCACATCGGAAGCGGAAGCCAGCGCGTCACTGAGACGCTTGCCCATATCCTTCTGCAGAAAGCGCAGTACGCGGCGGATTTTTTGCAGCGAGAAGCCCTTGCGGCGCAACTCCGCAATGACCGAGATTTCCACCACCTCCGCCGTCATATAGACGCGCTTGTGGCCGTCCTGGCGCGGAGAGACGACATTCCGTTCGTCCCACCACTGCAACTGCCGAAGGCTGACGCCACAAATTCGGGATACGTCGCTGCTGTTGTAGCCCTGCTCCCCCGACGAAGCCACCGGCTTGGATTTCCTGGCTCTAAGCATTTTGCGCCACTTCCGTTTCCATCGACAAATTCATGCTACCAAAAGGATTGAACCCGTGCCGCGGGCGGCACAAAAAAAACCTCTCGTTACCATACCACGTACCAGCGGTTTATATTGGCCTCCCCTGGTACATACAGAACCCCACCGGGCCGGTACCTGCATTGTAGAAGGCGTTCCGCCGACAATAGGATTGCGATTCAGAGGACCGCGTTCGGACGATTTGAGCATGGCAAGCGCGGCGGCATGGGAAAAACGCGGCTGATGCGATCGCGAAAGGCCTGCAATTATTCGGCAACGAAGCCATCGAAGGCGCTTCTCCGGCGGATCGGCCGGCGCAAGGCGCTTTACCGGTCGAAGAGGCGCTTCGCTATGCCATCGACATTGGCGCCGCGTTGAATCGCGCGCATCGGCGCGGAACGATCCACGGCCAACTCCCGGCGCATGCCATCCTGCCGACTGGCGCGGGCGCGCGCATTATGCGTCCGGTGGAAGGCACGGACCTGGAGTCTCTGCCGTACCGCGCGCCGGAGCAGGTTTCCGGAGACGCCCGACTGGCGCAGCGACATTTTCTCTTACGCGACCCTATTGTATGAAATGGTCGGCGACCGGCGTGCGTTCTCCGGCGAAGCGGCGCTCGGCGATTCCGAAAAGTCCGCCGGCTAGGTCGATGGGCAAGTCGCCGATCCATGCCGCCATGGAAGGCGTGATCGCCGAAATTGAACCGAGAAGCTCAAAGCACAGAAGCCGGCCCCAGGCAGGCCTTGGCTTGCCCCGGCGTAACCAATTTATTTTCAGGAGCCTGCAAGTCCCCTGCGAAGTGCTGGGAAAATGCTAAAATAGAGTTGCATTCCCTGCCCGCACGGAATCAAGGTTTAACGCTTATGAGCACATCCAAGTTTTGGCCCCTCGATATGGATCCCGAAGGACAGATCTACGACAATGTGGCCTGGGACCTTCCGGGTTTTCGCCGCCGGCCGCAACCCATTCAGAAATCCACCAAACGCCAGGGCGGCAGAATCGCCGCGGTTGTGGGCGATTGAGTACATTCTTCCCGCGCCTGCCGCCCAAGCCTTCCCGGCGCGCGTAATCCTTACATCAACGCATTTCCCCGCAGGCGCATACGCCGCTTGAAAAAAAGGCTTTTGGACAACGGCTCTCCGATTGCTATAGTTATTGCGAGGGTTTTGAAACTATGAGAGTTTTCCTTGCGACCACGTGCATCATTGCGGGCTGTCTGCTCGCGAGCGGCTGTGCGACGAAAACGTACGTGCGCAACACCACCGCTCCCATCCAGGCCAAAGTGGACCAGGTGGGCACCCAGACAACCACTAACAGTCAACAGATTGAAGATACCAAGGGCCAGTTGAAGCAGGTTGACGACAAGGCCCAGAGCGGCATCAACGCCGCGCAGGAGCGGGCGTCAGCCGCCGATCAGCACGCCGCTGCCGCCGATCAGCATGCCGGCGTGGCCGATCAGCACGCAACGGATGCCATGAATAAAGCCAAACAGGCGGGCGATATGGCCGATGCCAATAACAAGGACCTGAACAAGCTGCGAAGCGTGGTGGCCAACATCGACGACTACAAAATGCAGACGTCGGCGAGTGTGCCCTTCGCGTTCGATAAGTTCGCTCTGAGCGCGTCCGCCAAGGAAGACCTCGACAAGCTGGCGGGCTCCCTCCAGGCCGACAAGCACTTCGTCATTTCGGTGGAAGGCTACACGGATGCCACCGGCGACAAGGCCTACAACGAGAGCCTGAGCCGGAGACGCGCCGATGCCGTCGTAACGTACCTGGTGTCTAAGCACGACGTGCCGATCTATCGTATCCACATGATCGGGTTGGGCGAGGAAAAGCCGGTGGACGAAGGCAAAGACCGGGCTGCGCGGGCGAAGAACCGCCGCGTGGAAGTGAAGGTGTTCACCGCCGATATGGATTCGAGCATGGCGACCGCCGGCACGAAACAGGACTAACTAATAGCCGAAGTCGCAAGGCACCGGCATGCGCCGGAGCCGGATTGTGAGCCGTGGGGGGGGGCAACCTCCGCGGCTTTTTTCATTGATGGGCGCGATCCTGTGGCGTACGAAAGGTCTGCCACCACACGTAGAGGCAAGCCATGTCCGCCGCCACGGACACTACCGAGCCGGTGAGTGAAAGAGCCTTCACCATATGCGGCATCGACAGGTTGCGGATGGCTTCGCCAATGGCCTCCCCGGTGAATTGCATTCCCAGTGCGCCGCTGATCAGCAGCAGACGACGGTCGGCGTTTCGGGAGGCGATGAGCATCATCCACAGTGCCAGATCGAGAATCGTGGCGCAGACGCTGATATCGCGCGTCCAAGGGGTCATCCAGTATCCGAATGAGGCCGGCAGGGGAAGGTAATGCACGAACATCGAGATGCCCGCAAACAGCAGGGCTCCGGCAGGCAGCCCGGCGCGCGCCAAGCGGCGCCATCGGGACGTGGAGATGGCCTGATCGATCAGGCTGATGACCACCGCAAAAACCAACACCTGGAGAATCACTTCGTCGACCCAGTAGACTCTGGCCGCATGTTTCAAGATGGCGGCGTCACCGGTGACGAAAGTCTCCACGAAGGGTGGAATCTCCACCAGCGTGGTTACGAAGACAGCGATCGCGTAGACGAAAACCAGCGGGAAACGGCGATAGGGGCCGCGCGCGAGCGCAGAGATCACCAGGAATTCCAGTGGAAGTCCAACCAGCCAACCGCAAACCTGAATGACAAAGTTCTGGAGCGGCATCCCATTCCAATTCTAGGACGGACGACGAGAGCATTCGAGGGGAAACTTCTGAAGTTCGCGCTGCGGGCATTTTTCTCGCGCCCGGTTGCGGACTGGGACGGCTTCCTTAGGTGGCTTTGGCGGCGGCTCAGCGGGCTCCGGTAACAGCGCACACCTCTGTTCCTGAGCGCGACCAAAGGGAGCGGCCGGCCGGTCCTGAAAACAGATTACGGCAGGCAAGAGCCTAGACGATTCCAGCCCAGGGGTCGGGCGGCAACGTGGGACCGTGTCCGGAGTCGCCAGCCCAGGAGTCGGGCGGCAGGGTGGGTCCGTGGAGCGCGGCGAATCCAGCCCAGGGGTCGGGCGGCAACGTGGGACCGTGTCCGGAGTCGCCAGCCCAAGGGTCGGGCGGCAGGGTGGGTCCGTGGAGCGCGGCGAATCCAGCCCAGGGGTCGGGCGGCAACGTGGGACCGTGTCC
>Ga0182018_10003963_pt1 | contig 12844 bp, 13 predicted proteins | sample 812P2MmetaG_FD_120490 | JGI IMG/M metagenome (GOLD analysis project Ga0182018, IMG submission 120490) | Permafrost microbial communities from Stordalen Mire, Sweden - 812P2M metaG | ecosystem: Environmental > Terrestrial > Soil > Wetlands > Permafrost | place: Sweden: Stordalen | collected...
ACGCAAATGGCAGAAAATGCAGCCCAATGATCACACCAAAAAGCTGCGGTATCAGGTCAAAGCGACCGAAGCGCGAGAGAAGGAACGTGCCCACACCAGCCAGCCCCATTCGATCGCGGAATCGATCCATAGGAATTTGCGGAAGGCTTTCCAGTGCTTCAAGTCTGCGGGGGAAGAGATAAGGTGGCGAAATGCCCGAATGCGAAAAATCGCCCAGACCGTCAGTGCTATCGCCGGCAACGTGACTGTCGAAAACCACGTCGGCGTTGGATGGCCCGAGAATACGACCGCCCAATACAGCCAAGCAGAGCCAAAAAGAGCACACATTAGCCCGCCTCGGGATCGGGCCTTCAGCTGGCCTGCACTAATATCGTGAAATCCAGAAATAGTGCTTGCCGCCACATGCGCTCCTCCGCTTCGAACCACGCGAGCGTACCACGGCAAGCGGCGATTCAGGCTCCGCCGGAAGTGCCTAACATCACCCCGGTCCTAAATGGGAATATCTGTTTTCTTTTTGGCTCAAACGGAAGTCTGTAGACACAAATCCGTATTTCGCCGGCAATCGCTGACTTGGCGAGGACGAGTATTAGCGACCTTTCTTACTCGAAGGAATTGATTCCTGCAGGAATTTGAGGATTCAGACCGCGGGGCCAGACCTAGCGATTGGGATGAGCTCCGGAGTTTCGCTCAACGCTCTCAATCGCCGCTACGAGGTCCGTACCCAGACGACTCTTATCGATGCAAGCATCTGCGCCGGCTTCGACGGCTCGGGGCAAGAACAGAACCGGGTCATGTTGACTCATCATCATGATCTTGGCGGCCGGCACTTCTTTCCGGAGAACACGCGCTACGTCCAGTCCATTGAGGCCGGGCATGCTGATGTCGAGAAGAATCAGATCCGGCAAGAGCTCTCTCGCTTTCTGAATGGCGTCTGCCCCGTCTTTGGCTTCGCCGCAGACTTCACAGTTACCCGCGAACGCCAGAATATCCGTCACGCCATGTCGGACCAGTGCACTGTCGTCGGCAATGAGAATTCTCATAAGTACTCGCGCTCCGCTCTTCCCAGTCAGAAAATGCTAGTCAGCGACCTGGGCCCGTTACACGAAAATCTCCGGTTGGCCCGTGCTCTCCCGGTTGGAAGTAGCGATGGTCGGGCTGGAAAATGGAATACGATCTTCGTGCCGTCTTCGGTCGAGCGAATGTCCATGTGGCCTCCGAACTGACGCACTCGTTCCCGCATGCCTCGGATGCCGACGCCCGAGCCTTTGGATTGGATCTGAGCCAACTTTTCAGCCGGTCCGTTCGCCGACCACTCGGTCTAGCGTTGTCAGCAAACTTCGAGACAGATCACTTTTGGCAACAAAGGCTGCAGCGTCCACTTCCTGGGCTTGACGAAGGACGACGGAAGGATCGCTCTGACTGACGATGACGACCAGCGATTCCGGAAGCTCTCTCCGTAGAATGCGGGTCGCCTCGAGCCCGTTCATCCGAGGCATAGAGATGTCCATCAGGACGATGTCGGGTCGCAGGGATTTCGCCTTTTCAATCGCCTCGCATCCGTCTGCTGCTTCACCACAAATCTTCCATTCAGGACGGGAGGAAAGCAGGGAACGCAATCCGCGTCTGAGGACTTCGTGGTCGTCGACAATGAGTATTTGGGCAGACACTATTTGTTCCTGAAAAATACCTTCGGCAACTAGCTAACTACACTCGTCCGGAAAACGGGTAAGATTCGCCTGGCGGGTAGGAACATGCGGTCAACTGCTTGCCCCGCTCGCCGATTGTAGTCAGACACGGCTGGATCGGCATATCCGGTGTTTGCTGTAGAAAAAGGGAAACTGTTCCCCGCGGGGCCAAACCCATCGCGGGCCTCCCCGTGGTCAGACGGCTCAGCGGCGTCTTCAGGAGGGCCCGCAACGAAGCTGACTGCGGAGCCAGTCGCGATCAGGCGGGGTTAGCAAGTCACGGTGTGACAGAGACTACTTGGTAAAAATATCGTGGCCTTCGTCATAGCGCTGTTCTGTTTTTCCGGCGCGCTTCGCTGCATCGTCAGCGATACGATCCAACTTCTTATCCTCGGTGGTTTCGGAGCCTTTCGAGGGATCTTCTTGTTGGGGCGTCTTTGCGTTTGCCAGTTTCTCAGTCATAATTCACCTCTCAAACAGCATCCCACATTCTGTGAAAATTTGCGATACAGCACATACTGTACACTTTCCTCCCGAGTCAAGGAGTCTTTTCGAGCCGTCACCGGCGGAGCATTGGTGGCGGACCAAAATGACGGGATGGGACTTCTAGCTTACCGCCGGGGCAACTGGTTCTTATGGTCGTTGCGGTGTTCTCGTGCGCCGGCTGTGACCAGACCCTGATTGACACCAAAGAAGACCTTCCCGAGCCAGTCCTGGCCCATTCGGTCGTCTGCGAGAATGCTAACTTAACTAGACAGGGCAGAGGCCGGAGGGACCTCGGAGGCTCGGGGCCAAAAGATTGCCGGTGAATGCGCAACTCGGTTGGATGGCGATTGGACGGGTCGCCCACGGGTGGGCCGGAGCCGCCTTCTTCAGTAATTCTTGCCTCTCATTGCACCACGAGCTGAAAGGTAGCTGTATGGACAACGCTTCCGCTCTTGGCATTGACGGAGAGCACATAAGTTCCCTTAGGAGTGCCGGGGTCGATGTTGCCGCCGCCTCCACCCCCGCCAGTTCCACTCCCGCCGCCACCGCAACTGGGTAGCGTTAGCAGGAAGCCAACAACCACCAACGAAAGGAAGGCCCTCCAGCGACGGTGTCCCGAGGACGCTCCGGCAAGGAATGCACAGGCCATTATGCTAAAGCCTGCTGTCCACCCAATGCCTCGGGCAATTCCCGATCCTTTCCTGGCTGCCGCTTGCGGAGCCGTCGTTGTGATCGTCAGTTGGGCTGTGCCCGTGCCAGTAAATGTAGAAGGACTGAAGCTGAAGTTGGTCTCGGGCGGGAAGAGGGCATCGTTGCCGAGGGTCACGGTCCCGGTGTAGCCAAACAGGTAGGTAATCTGCAGGGCTATCTGCGCGGCTCCCCCCTGGCTTACGTTGACGGTGGCGTCAGGGGGGGTCGTAGACACGTCAAAATCGGGGAAGTCCACCTCCACAATCGTGGGCACACTGATGGCCGCAGAATAGTTCGAATCACCGCTATATTCGGCATAAATGGCTTGTGGAATCAATGGAATGAACGTGAACGCTCCTTGCAGAGTTGGGAAGCCGTTCGGATCGCTACCTGGGGTGAGCACGACATTCCCCGGAATCTGGCTGGGGGGACCATTGGAGAAGACGAAAGTTCCGGTTAGCGGAGGTCCTTTCGCCTGGGGGTCAGCCAGCGCAGTAAGCGTCACGGGATTCCCGGCGACCACCTCTGACGGTGTCGCGGAAATGGAGACGTTCGGTGGAGGATAACGGAGGACGAAGTTTGTCGCCGGCGACGAAGCTCCGGAATAATTCCCGTCTCCGGCAAATGTCGCAGTGATCGCGTAGGTTCCCGGGGCGGAGTACGAAACGGGGATGTAGGCAAGCAGAGAAGCCGGAGTACTCGGCGAACCATCGGAAGGACCAAAAAGGACCGTACCCGTTAGCTGCGAGCCGTTGCTAAAGAAGGTGACGGCGCGGCTCGGGGCCACACCCGAGCTCTGGGTTTCGACCGTCGTCTGTACTAAAAAGCTGCCTCCAACCTGAGCCGTTGTGCCCGCCCATAGTGAAGGGGCCGCTAGGGTTGTGCCTGCGGGGGTGATGTTGATGATTGTATTGGCTGAAGTCGCATTGAAGCTGTTGTCGCCCCCATACTGAGCTAGCACCGCGTGGGACCCACCTGTCAGTTGGATGGTCTGGTCTTCCGTGTATCCCAAGCTGTTGAGCGGAAAAATGCCGGCATCGAGCGGATTGCTGTTGTCGGTCAAGGTCACAGTTCCAGTAGGGCATCCGGCTTGCCCGCGCGAGTTGGAGGAGCAAGTCGTACCGGTGACGCCAACGCGCAGGATGTACGGCGAGCCATAGGTGGCCGTGGTGGTGTTGCTGCTGATCACGTTGCCGCTCGAGTTGAACGTGACAAGACCGACCGCGCCGTTTCCGTTTTCCTTGTCGACGATCACCGGGATCGAGGTCGCCGAATCGCTGCTCGAATAGTTTCCGTCGCCCGGATAGTGAGCGGTCACGTTGTAGGTGCCTCCGGGCAAGAGGTTTGTAGTCCACGCGGCGCTGCCGCTGGTTAGGGTGTGATTGTCAAAGGCCGTCACACTGCCGGCAAGTCCTCCCACTAGAGCCACGGTCCCGGCGGGTGTGCCGGTTCCCGATTGCGGAGCGACCGTTACGGTCACACTCACCGGCTGGCCATGCGTGATGGTGGTCGGTGTGAGGCTGCCCAGTGTCGTTATCGAAGGCGTGAGCGTGACCGAGTTCCACTTGCTAACTAGGTTGAAGGCGTTCACTGACCCCAAACCTGTCGCCAGATCATAGCCCGCGATTGCATTATAGCCGCTCAAAATGCCATACGCGTCTCCCGCTGTCGACGTGGTGCAGTTGGTTGAGCCGGTCTGGCAAGGCATGGCGATGGTACCGGTGGTCACGTCATGAAATGCGCTGGGCTGCTGTGTGGCCAACTTATACAAGACGTAGTTCGCGTTTCCCTGCCGCGAGCCGGTCTGCTGGTTCACGAGCGCCATAATTCCGGCGAAGGCTGGAGAAGAAGCTGATGTGCCGCCGACACCCAAGAAATTGGCAGTTGGAGCGTTCGGGTTGCAGGAGCCCCCACTTTGATCGGCTTCGCAGATCAAATAGAAGCTCCCAGAGGGAGATCCACTGGCGGCGAACAATGAGACGTCGGGAACATCTCGTGCGCCGTCGTTCGGCGTGAGAGCCGATTGCCACGCAGGCTTGGCATATCCACCCGTGCAGCTGGACGGGGTTTGCCCATCCGAACTGATGCAACTGCTCTTGCCGCCTGAACCACCGATGGTCGAGACGAAATTGACGAGCTGGGGATTGTTGCAATTGGTTTCCGCGTTCGTGCTGAACCCGAGCAAAGTACCAAAGACCGGATTCGTACAAGTGTCATTCCAGGTGGTCTCCGGGATGTAGCTTAGGGCCGAAGCCTGCGTAGTTGAGGCATTGGTAGCATTCCAGAAGTTCGTAGCATTCGTCAGGTCGTTGAAATCGGTGCCACCCACCGCGACGTTGTAGGGAGTTGAAGCATAACCGCTCACCTGCAGACCAAAATGGGCCGCCGTCGGCGGTGGCAAGCCGCGATTTTCGCAAACTGCCGAACCGCTATCTCCAGTCGCGAGCATGACTGTAATGCCTTCGGCCGCAGCCTGTTGCCAGAGTTCGTTAAAGAATTGGTTTCCGGAAGTTCCGATCTGAAGCTCGCATGCACCGTAGCTCTCGCTCATCACGGGAGCAAGATTGTTGTCGATGATGTGGAGGGCGGAAAGATCAACGCCCTGGGTGGTTTCGGTCGACTCGGCAACCACGAAGTCAATCATCGCGCCGGGAGCCACTGCGCCGGACCACTGCACGTCGAGCTCGGATTCAGTCTCCTCGCCGCCCTGCAGAATCCCTGGCGCCGGACCATCGTGAATCACTTGCAAATTGGGCGCGGGCAGGCCGAAGAAATTCCTGAAGTCGGTGACATCCTGGGGGTCGATGTCAGTTTCGCCCACGATGGCGATGGTCTGTCCCGTGCCGTTGATCGCGGGGGTCGCCGTCCATAGCGGCAGAACATTGTAGATAGTGGCAAAATCGTAAGGACCGACTCCATAGCACCGACTGTTCTGGACGCCGCAGCCCGCTCCCGGAATGGTTTCCAATGGGCGCGCCGGCGTGATAGTTCCGGTTGCTCTAGATCGGGAGACTGCGCCTAAGCTGTGAAGCAACGGCCGCGCCCGGAAATTATGCAAGGAAAGCACGCCGCGCACCACCGGCGCGAGCGCTACCGGGATCTGCGGATCGCTGGCATTGGCCCAGTGCTCCTCGCCATTGACCTCATACTTGTGAATGGCAGTGTGAAACGCCTCTGCTACTTGGCCGGCGCTTCCCGAGAATTCGATCACCGTGCGCCCTTGGCTCACTTGGGAAACTTGGAAGCCGTGCGACTGTAGCCAGGAGGTGACGGTCTGAATGTCCTGGTCCGCGGGGCCGAACTGCCGGCCGAACTCCTGTGGAGTGATCCACTTGTGGTAGTTCGGGGAGGATCTATCTTGCTGGTCGTCGAGCAATTGTCTTAGGGCGGATTCCTGCTCGGAGCTACGCTCTAGCACCAGGAGCATCCGGTTCATGGCCAGGTTGGGGGGAGCTTCGCCGTCGTCGAATTCCGGCCGGGCGAGCGGATGCGTATTGCCCTTAAGAATTATAAGTCTTGATTCATCAACGCCTTGAGTGATGCGCGGCTGCGCAATGACGGCCTGTCCCAGGAGAAAACCGGGCGACACAACCATGGCCAGGAACCACCACAGAAAAATCCACCGACGGGATTGCATAGGGGTTTCCGATGAGAACACTGAGGCGCTGCCTTTTTGGGCAGTCCTTACGACGGGGAGGAGAAAAATACCCTACTTTTCCACAGATAGCAAGCGATTCGTCGAGCTGTTTGTTGACGGATGGGCGACCTCGATCCGCTAGCCAGAGCAGAGGATGTTTGGGGGACGGACGAATCATCCGTTCACGCCTCTAGATTCGATCGAACTGGCAATGAACACGTATTCGACGAGCTGGCGAGCGAGCATTCTCCAAGCTTTTTCGCGACGGAGAACAGAATCCTCGTGGGAAATCACGAAAGGCCGGAAGAGGGCGGCGGAATCAGGGGAGAAAATCCGCTTCACTGCATCGTGAAACTGGCGCTCGATTGCGCCTCTAAGGAAACGCCTGGAATGGAATAGGACACACCTGATCACCCATTCCTAATGGGATGACAGTCAATCAGACCGCGGCGTATAGTGGCGTCGTCTTCGAACCTCGGCTGCGTTGCGTTTCGTATCACCTTCATGGCCCAAAACCAAAAAATGTTTTGGAATCGATGGTTACATTCCTGGATGAGAAAGTGGGACGCTAAAAAATGACGCCTGTATCACGCCGTTCCTTTATCGCGCTCTCCGCCATGCTGCCTTGGGCATTCTCTGCCCGAGCCGCGACCTCGATTCCGGTTGGTCTGGAGATGTATTCCGTTCGCAATGCCCTCAAGCAGGATCGCGAGGGCACGGTCCGTGCGGTCGCGCACGCGGGATATGCGGGCCTCGAGTTCTACGCGCCCTATTTCGACTGGAGCGAAGCCGAGACCAAACAGATGCGAAAGCTTCTGGACGATTTGGGCATTCGATGTTTCTCCACCCACAACAGCGCCTCCTATTTCAGCGCGGAGAATCTTCCGAAAGCTCGCGACATGAACCTGATTCTCGGAAGCAAGTACGTGGTCATGGCCAGTTCGCAGCCTAAATCCGGTCTCGATGGATGGAAGGAAGTTGCCGACACGCTGAATGCAGCCGCCGAGCAACTGGCGCCCGCCGACCTCAAGGTCGGGTATCACAATCATCAGCCGGAGTTCACCCTGGTCGAGGGTCACAGACCTATCGAGATCTTGGCGAAGAACACGCACCCATCGGTCATGCTGCAACTGGATGTGGGCACATGCCTCGAAGCGGGCGGGGATCCTGCGGCTTGGATTCGCTCGAATCCCGGTCGAATTCGCTCCCTGCACCTGAAAGACTGGTCGCCCGACCCGGCCAAAGGATACACGGTGCTATTCGGCGAAGGCACAGCCGACTGGAAAAGCATTCTGGCGGCAGCCGAAACCATTGGCGGTGTCGAGTATTACCTCATCGAGCAAGAGGGCAGCCGGTTTTCGGAACTCGAGACAATCGAACGATGTCTGCAGGCATTTCGCACCATGCACCCGGTCTGATCGGAAAGAGATTCATGATATGAAGATTGCGATTGCCGGCGGCACAGCTTGTTCGACCATCCCGAGACATCCGCAAGATTCCACTGCTCGACTCGCCACCGTGCGGCTTTCGGCGTTCGTCAGCCAAAGACGCGACCTCGTGACCGTCGTTGTGAAAAATGGGAGCCAGTCGCACTGAAGGCAGCCGGCGGGCCTGTCGTAGGCTTTTTTGCTTCTTGCTTCCAGCGGAACCGTCTCGTGGCGCGGCGATCGAGATGATCCAGAAGTAGGTTGGCCCTCAATCGAAGGTCGCATGGATTCATTGATAAACCCAAAAGGGGCGCCCCTTTGGAATAGGTTTTGATTGCTCGTATAAACGCCCTTATCGAGCACAATATCAGACGAACCGCGTGATCAGGATGAGGCGATCGCCCGCGAATTAGAAATCGCGGAGACTCGCTTGTCTTCCTTCGCTGTGCAGCGGCTACCTGGGAATGATGGTGCTGGATGAATGATCTGTTAAAACAAGTTTCGCTTTCGCTCCTCGGGAAGTGCGTTGCCGCAGTTGTCGGAGTCCTCCTTTAATACACGCCGCGTTTCGCGTGCTCGAACAAACCTTGCCTCGGCGCTTTGGCCGTGCCGATGCGCGCTATAAGGTTCGCAAGTTCGTCGTCTTTCCCGGATACCTGCCGTTCCCACTTTGAGCCATCATCAATTAACATTCCTGCGAGGGCTGCGATGGATAACGAAGAAAGCTTTGAGAAACGCGTGTCGCCACTGGCCATGGGGTCCGAGGAGTTTCGGGCCTTGGGTTCTCAGCTCGTCGACCGGATCGCCAGTTTTCTGGACTCGCTTCCCGAACGCCGGGTAACCCCCGGTGAATCGCCTTCTGAGGCTCGACAAGCCCTCGGGGCCGAACGCTCGTTGCCGCAGAAGGGAACCGACCCAGGGCTGTTGCTCAATCATGCCGCCGACCTGCTGTTCGAGCACTCTCTATTCAACGGACATCCCCGCTTTTGGGGATACATCACCTCCTCTCCCGCGCCCATCGGGGCCTTGGGAGAGCTGCTCGCTGCCGCAGTAAACCCAAACGTCGGAGCTTGGTTACTTTCGCCGATGGCGAGTGAAATTGAAGCCCAGACCATACGGTGGATCGCCGAAATTCTCGGCTACTCCTCGGATTGCGCAGGTCTGTTTGTCAGCGGAGGAAACATGGCCAACCTAGTGTGTTTTCTCGTGGCCCGACAAGCGAAAGCGGACTGGGATGTGCGCAAAACAGGAATGAGCGGCAGCCGTCTGCGCGTCTACTGCTCAAAGGAGACGCACACGTGGATTCAAAAGGCTGCGGACATCTCGGGGCTAGGCACTGATGCGATCCGTTGGATTCCGACGGACGATCAATTCCGGATCGACGTTACAGTGCTAAGGGCACAGATACGCAGCGATATCGAAGCCGGCGACCGGCCGTTCTTAGTCGTAGGTACTGCCGGTTCAGTCAGTACGGGGGCCATTGACCCATTGCCGGAACTGGCCGCGATCTGCAGTGAATTCAATGTTTGGTTCCATGTGGACGGCGCATACGGCGGCCTGGCTGCGGTTTTGCCCGATGCTCCTGATGCGCTCGCCGGTTTACGCGAGGCAGATTCGGTGGCTGTGGACCCGCACAAATGGTTATATGCCCCACTTGAAGCCGGTTGCGCGCTAGTACGCAACCCCAAACAATTGCGTGATGCGTTCGCTTATCATCCTCCCTACTATCATTTTGGGATCGAAGCCATCAATTACTTTGACCTTGGGCCACAGAATTCTCGCGGGTTTCGCGCGCTCAAGGTCTGGCTCGCTCTTCAACAGGTTGGGCGAGATGGCTATGTTCAAATGCTGTCCGACGATATCCGTCTGGCCCGAGAATTGTTTCATCGAATACCGCGATATCCTGCGCTGCAGGCCTTCACCCAATCCTTGAGCATCACCACATTCCGTTACGTACCCCAGGATCTCAACTCGGGCAACGAACCAGTGGAACACTATCTGGACCAACTGAACAAAGAGTTGCTGACTCGTTTACAAAACAGCGGCGAGGCCTATCTCTCGAATGCGGTCATCCATGGAAAATTTGTGCTCCGCGCGTGCATAGTGAACTTCCGCACGTCGCTGGCCGATGTTGAAGCACTGTTGCCGCTCATTGTCCGGATTGGGGAGGATCTAGACGCGGAACTGCGACCCCAAAGCCTGGGGAACCGGGCATCATAGGCGAATCGATTGCGGTGGTTGGGATTACGCTGGAAATTGTCGGCGAGATGCTAGTGAAATCCCCCATGGGAAGACAGAATTGTGGCGGCGGATCTATGGGTTCGGACCATGGCTCCGCCCACGACGATCGCGAACCAATCAGCGAAGTACCATGGCAGCGCTCCGAGAAAAAAGGTCTGTCCCGTAGCCACCCATGCCCAAACAGCCGCGCCAGTTATCGCGCAAAGCACAAAACCTATCGTCATCGTAGCGACCATCTCTCTGTCCTCGGCGGCCAACGCGACGACACATCCAACCAACATCGACGCGATGACGTGTCCGATCGCAATTCCGTCGGTCGCAAAGAATACATAGGTGCTGAAATGATGGTCGAAAACCTGATATCTGTGAAGCACGGCAAAGATCGCTCGCTCCGGCAACCCAGAGACCAACCGGTGGAGTAAGAGCCCTCCGATTACGGTGGCGGCGATCAACCCGGGAGCGACGCGAAAGGCGTTTCCGGCCAGATGTGTAATGGTGTTCCGCGTCTGTCGCCAATACCACTTTCTGGCGAAAGCCACTCCCGATTTCGAGGCCAGGTGGGAGAATTCCTCGAGCATGTCTCCGAGAAGCGATTCCGCTTCTCGGCTGGCGGCGAACAGATCGACCAGCCAGACCGCAATGCGCGGCGGCCGCACGAAAGATGCGAGGGACGTCATGAGTACCTCGGGATGAGGTCAAGGCCTTCGGTCATGCTCTGGAGTGCCCGTTGGGTGCGGTTCACAGCCGCCACTCCCATAGCTGTGACACGAAAGAAGCGTTTCGAACGCCCGCCACGTTCTGGGGTGGGATCGCCACGGTGGGACTTGACGTACCCTTTCGTCTCCAAACGTTCCAGGGTGGCATAGACGGCGCCGATGGACACCTCACGGCCGGTGCGGGATTCAATCTCCTGCCGCACGGTGACTCCATAGGCTCGATCTTGGAGCCGCAGCAGCGCCAGAACAATGATGTGCTCGAATTCGCCAAGGGAATCGCGACCAGACATTATCTATACAATATGGAGTAAATCGTGGTCGGTCAAGCGCCCCACTCTCAGAACAGGGCCAATAAACGGCTGTGTTGAGCAATTGTGAACAGATTGGTGGCAACACCGCCTCTATACTTTGTGAGCATGGTTGCCCTCAGCACCGTGCTCTCCATACCCCGACACCCGCCTCAACTGAGCTCGTTGCAATAAAATGGATGCGAGCTCAGACCGCATCGGTCGCTGGCCCGTCCAAGCTTCGACAACTGAAAGTTCTGAGACCGCTCGCGGAAGGAAACTGCATGTTGATTCAAATCGGCTATGAATTGGTCTTTTACTGTCCACAGATGACGCCGATGATCCTCATGCTCAACGTCCATTACTCCCGTGCCTCGGATATCGTCAGTCCCGATCGCCTGACCACCGATCCGGAAACGCCAATCACGACCTATCGTGACGGCTTCGGGAACTGGTGCAGCCGCATCGTGGCGCCGGTCGGGAGGATTCGACTGAAAGGCGCGGGGGTGGTTCGAGACTCGGCCATACCCGACGTCCTGACGCCTTCGGCCGAACAGCACGCCTTACAGGATTTGCCGGAAGAGACTCTGGTTTTTCTGATGGGCAGTCGCTATTGCGAGACCGATCTGCTCTCCGAAGTGGCATGGTCGCGATTCGGTCAATCGACGCCGGGGTGGTCGCGGGTTCAGGCAATCTGCGATTTTGTCCACAACCACATCGCTTTCAACTATCAGGATGCGCGCGCCACGCGGACGGCCTGGGAAACGTTCAACGAGGGCATGGGCGTCTGTCGCGACTACGCGCACTTGGCTATTGCGCTCTGCCGCTGCATGAATATTCCGGCGCGGTACTGCACCGGCTACCTTGGCGACATGGGCACGCTGCCCCCTTACGGCGTGATGGATTTTGCAGCCTGGTTTGAGGTTTATCTCGGGGGCGACTGGCACACCTTCGATGCCCGGAACAACGTGCCCAGGATCGGACGCGTGCTCATCGCACGAGGCCGCGACGCGGCAGATGTCGCCATCGCCACCACGTTCGGCATAAATACCCTGGAGAGCTTTCAAGTCTGGACGGACGAAATCGCGGAAGGTGTGTCCCAATCCGGCTAATCTGCGAAGCCGATTCTCGAGACGCGGACTCCTCACCGTGCGGCCTACCCGGCCTATTGTTACTCCGAGCGCCCTGAGGTTGCTTTTACCCTGAGGCAAAGACCCGTCTATTGCACCGGAAACTCGTAGATATTGATGCTGATGGGAGCGACCCGCAGGGTCGTCGGTACCTCCGGCAGCGGCGTTTCCACGGTTTCCACCTCAGGTTTGTGGCCGAGCACGTCGGCGGCATCGACGCTTGGACCAGTCATTTGCCACAGTCTGGATTTGCCCTGCAGCCGAACCCCATCGATTTTGAGATCCAATCGTTCCGTGGATGTGGTGGGATTGACGACAGCCAGAGTGAGGAATTTGCGGTCGCTGGTGAAGGCCGCAACCACATCCAATGGATAGGTTGGGCTGCCGGCGTTTACCGCCGGCTGATCGCCACCCACCGGCCACTTCGGCGAAGGCTGCGGCGAATCGCCCGTGACTTCGATGGGTAGTGTGCCGTAGTGCTCGCGGTAGAGCTTGAACATGAGGCCGGTGGTGTTGAAGATGGCGTCAGTGCCGTTGTAGTCGAG
>Ga0182018_10003964_pt1 | contig 12843 bp, 10 predicted proteins | sample 812P2MmetaG_FD_120490 | JGI IMG/M metagenome (GOLD analysis project Ga0182018, IMG submission 120490) | Permafrost microbial communities from Stordalen Mire, Sweden - 812P2M metaG | ecosystem: Environmental > Terrestrial > Soil > Wetlands > Permafrost | place: Sweden: Stordalen | collected...
CGGACGTGCTGGAGCTCATTGCCAGCACCTACGGTGCGCCGGAAGAAGTCGCGGCGGCGTATCGCGAGACCGAGGCCAAAGTGAAGGCCGCCCTGCAATCGCCGCCGCGCCCCGCCGCGCACGCACCGAGCCCGCTGCGGCGCTTCTTCAACGTGTACCGTGACCCGCGCGCCTATACCTCGGTTTTCTTCATGCTCCTGGCACTGGCAACCGGCATCGTGTATTTCGTGATCGCCGTGACCGGCATTGCGCTGTCGCTGGGGCTCGCCACTTTGATCATCGGGATTCCGGTTTTCCTGGCCTTCATCTCGATCGTGCGCGTGATCTCCTTGGGCGAAGGACGCCTGATTGAAGCCATGACCGGAGAGCGCATGCCGCGCCGGACCGTGCATCCGGGTCCAAAGCTCGGCCTCTGGGCGGGCATTGGCGCGATGCTCAAGGACAGCCGCACCTGGACGACGCTCGCCTACTTCATCCTGATGCTGCCGCTCGGCATCATCTATTTCGTGATCGCAACGGCCGGCCTTGCTTTCGGGCTCACATTCACGCTTGCAATCCCCATAGAGGTTCTGCACCACTTTGATTTGATCGGCGCGTCGATCCAGCCCGTCTGGCTTGCAACCGCGCCGGTGCTCATCGCGCTGAACATCCTGGGAATCATCGGCCTGACCGCATTGATGCATGCCGCGCGCGGCATTGCGCGCGCCCATGCGCGCATAGCAAAACGGCTCCTGGTAACGCCGAGCTGAGAGAATCTGCAATCAAAGCTACACTGCTGCCGCTCTGTTCCTGGTAGGTCGCGCGCCGGGAACCGCCCAAGGCAAAGCGCAGACACCAAAGGCACGACTTGGCGAGCCTCTTCATGTTGCGGATCAAGCATTGCGACACACGCCGCGCCAGCGCGCGCACATCGCGCAGGGTCAGGCACAGCGCCGCAGTCTCAGTGTCCGCAGCTTTGGCCGTCGGTTGCGCGAGCACGCCGATGATGCGCGATCCCATCCCCGCAGAGCCGACGATTGCGCAGATACGCGAGGATCTGGGCGTCGCTCGCTACGATGTGCGGACGCTCGAGCGCCATTACGAAGCGCGCATCGCTGCCATCGATCGCAGCGGCCCGCTGCTCAATGCGGTTATTGAAGTCAATCCAGACGCGCGCGCAATTGCCGCGACACTCGACGGTGAAGCCGCTCATGGTGGCGCGCTATACGGCGTGCCGGTGCTGCTCAAGGACAATATTGATACCGCTGATCGCATGCTGACGACGGCGGGATCGTTGGCGCTCATGACCTCAAAGCCCACACACGACGCCTTCATCGTCAAGCGGCTGCGCGCAGCGGGCGCGTTGATTCTGGGCAAAACCAACCTGAGCGAATGGGCGAATTTCCGCTCCACACGTTCCGCCAGCGGCTGGAGCGGCCGGGGCGGACAGACCAGGAACCCGTATGCGCTCGACCGCAATCCCTGCGGGTCAAGCGCAGGCTCAGGAGCGGCGGTCGCGGCGGATCTCGCCGTGGTCGCCGTCGGCACCGAAACGGACGGCTCCATCGTCTGTCCGAGCAGCGTCAACGGCCTCGTTGGCATCAAGCCGACTGTCGGCTTGGTGTCACGCGCAGGCATCATCCCGATCTCGGCCAGCCAAGATACGGCGGGACCGATGGCCCGCTCGGTGGCCGATGCAGCGGCGCTTCTGACGGTGATCGCGGGGTACGACCCGGAGGATCCAGCCACCGCTGCGCTCAAAGAGCGCCCGCCGCCGGACTACACGCAGTTCCTGGACCGCGAGAGTCTCAGGGGCGCGCGCATCGGAGTCCTGCGCCAGTACGCGGGCTTCCATGAAGAAGTCGATGCCGCATTCGGGCGCGCCCTCGACGTCCTGCGGGCGCAGGGTGCGGTCATCGTCGAGTCGGCCGCCATCGCGAACCAAAGCACTCTCGAGGCTGACGAGCAGACGGTTCTGCTTTACGAGTTCAAGGACGGCATCAACCGCTATCTCGCCGGTCGCACAGGCAGCGGCCCGCATACCCTCGAAGAGCTGATCGCCTTCGATGTCAGGGAACGCGCCCGCGAGATGCCGTTCTTCGGGCAGGAGTTGTTTGTGAACTCGCAGGCCACGGGCTCTTTGAGCGACAAGCCGTACGTTGAAGCCCATGAGCGGGCCAAGCGCCTGGCCGGCGCGCAAGGTATTGATGCGGCGTTGGTGAAGGATCGCCTGGACGTACTCGTCGCACCGACTTTGGGTCCGACGTGGACGACCGATCTTGTGAACGGCGATCATTACCTCGGGGGCGCCGTCTCGAGCGCGCCGGCAGTGGCGGGCTATCCCCACATCACGGTACCGATGGGGATGGTGCACGGTCTGCCGATTGGGCTCTCCTTTGTGGGTCCGCCCTGGAGCGAGCCTAAACTCGTGGCCTACGCCTATGCATTCGAGCAGGCCACGCATGCGCGCACAGTACCGAAGTTCGCACCATCGGTTCCGTAGCTCGTAGCCCTCGCGGCACCTGCTGCGCGACGAGGGTAGGGCCCATTTTCCCGAGTAGTTTGCGCACGCCGCGCCTCGGATGCCCCGCAGCGCCTCCGTTGCACCAAAACAACAAATCGCGTAAACGCATTAAAATTAGCTGAATAGTCTTGTTGGGGGATTGCTTATTGTCATACGATCCAAGCTTATCCCCCTGCTGCTGCAACTGTGCCTTCTGGCCGCGAATGCGAGTTGATTTGGGCAGATCTATGGGGAATCGTCCGCCGCAACAAGCAATTAAAAACCTTGGGGAGTCATCGAACATGACCGTTAGCCAATACCTACGCCATGCTCTGTGGGCTGCAGCGGCCGTCGCCGCCGCGGAATCTGCGACTGCGCAGAATGCGCCGGCGCAAGCCGCCAACACCGATCAGCTCACGACCATTGTCGTGACCGGCTCCTTGATCAAGCGCACCGACACCGAGACGCCGAGCCCGGTGCAGGTGATCTCCGCGGAGGATCTGCAGCAATCCGGATACACCAACGTTTCGGACGTCCTGCGCAACTTGGCCGCCAACGGTCAGGGCACGCTGAATCAAGCCTTCGGTCAGGCCTTCGCGTCCGGCGGGTCGGGCATCGCGTTGCGCGGTCTCACCGTGGGCGGCACGCTCACTCTGGTTGACAGCGAACGCATGGTCGCCTATCCGTTGAGCGACGATCTGGAGCGCAGTTTCGTCGACATCAGCGCGATCCCGTTCAACGCGGTCGATAGCATCGAGGTCCTCAAAGACGGCGCCTCGGCGCTCTACGGCGCCGATGCCATCGCGGGCGTCGTCAACATCAAATTGAAGAAGACCTACGTCGGATCCGAGCTCACTGCCGAGGGCGGCACCTCCCAGCATGGGGACGGCACGACCGAGCATGCGGCCGCGATCCTGGGCTGGGGCGATTTGGTCAACGACGGCTACAACATCTACGCGGCCATAGACTGGCACCACACCGACGGGATTCTGGGCTCGAACCGTCACGGGCAATTCACCAACCTTGATTGGAGCAGCCTCCCGGGCGGCCAGAATACGATGCCGGGTGCGATCGGCGCATCGGGTCTTGCCTATCCGGACAGCACTACGGGCTATCTGATCAATCCCAATACGGCGTCCGGCCTGCCGTACGCGTTCCTGCCGGGCTGCACCCAGGCTTTGCAGAACGCGGATAAATGCACCTTCGCGTTCCCGGGTCAGATTCAGTCGCCGACTGAGCAGACGAACTTCTTGGCCAAGGTGACGAAGGCCCTTTCCAATGATTGGAGTGTGACCTTCACCGGATCGATATTCGACAGCAAGGCGGATCAGGTTGCGGCCACCTCCTTTGGCCACGCCTTCAGCAACACGGGTCAGGAAGCCGGGTCGATTACGAACATCACGTTCAGCCCCGGAGCACTGGCATCGACCGTTGTGTTTCCCGTGCTCTCGCTGCCGGCCAGTTCGCCCCTCAATCCCTTCGGCACCCGGGCGAATTTGGTGTATAGCTTTCCGGATCTTGGGCCGTCCGTGACGGATGTCGAGACGGTCACTTACCGGTTTTTTGCCGATGTGAAAGGGTCCGTCGCCGGCTGGGACCTCGATGGCCAGGTGGGCCTGATGTACGCCCGGATGAGCGAGACCATTTTCGGGCTGATTGAGCCGGGCGCCGCACAGGCGGCGCTCAATAGCGGGGCCTACGTGCCGGGCGTCTCAACGAACGGCGCGGCCCTGTTTTCGCCGGGGGAAAGCTCCGAACCTTCGAGTACGCTGGATCTCATCGACCTGCATGGATCGCGGGAACTGTTCCAAATGCCCGGTGGACCGTTGGCCCTCGGTGCGGGCGTGCAGTACTTCCACCGGGCACAGAACGATCAGAACGCGCCGAGCGTGGTCAACGGCTCACAGGAAGGCACTCCCGCATTCTCGGTCGGCGCTCAGGACGATACCGCAGCCTTCGTCGAGCTCGATGGAAAAGTGCTCAGGCAGCTGGAGCTCAACGGCGCCGTGCGCTATGACCATTACGACACCTATGGGGGCCAGGCGACGCCGAAGGTCGGCTTCAAATTTTCACCGATCGACCCGGTTGCCATTCGCGGCACCTGGGGCAAGGGCTTCCGCGCGCCATCTATTTCCGAAGCTGGTGACGCGGGACTCGCGTTCGGGCAAGGCAATGGCAATGACCCGGTTCTGTGCCCTAACGGGGTACCGAATGTGAAGGGCACGTTCAACGCCCTGTGCTCTTATCCTGTAGTTGGCGTCGCAGGCTCCAACCCGAATCTCAAGGCTGTCACTTCGACCAATGAAACCTTCGGCGTCATCTTGGAGCCGCTGAAGCAATTCAACGTGTCGGTGGACTGGTACCGCATCCAGCTCAATAACGACATCATCTCGGCTTCTTCGGCGGGCGGCTTGAGTAATTTCGTGACCGGCGTGCGCGGGCCGCCAGCCGTTCTGCCGGAGTGCACCAACACGACCACCGGCGGAGCCCCCTGCGCGACCGTCAATGCAACGACGCCCGTCGGGTATCCGGCGTACAACCTGTACCCGTATCTGAACGCGGGTTCCACTAGAACCTCGGGCATCGATGTGGATATGCGCAGCTTCGTCAACCTGGGCGATAGCAAATTGACCGCCGAGCTCAACTACACCTATATCCATCAATTCGAAATCACAGTGACGGGCATCACCTACGATCTCGCCGGAACGCACGGCCCCTCGACCGTTTCGGGCGACACCGGCAATCCGAAGAATCGGGCGACGGCATCGTTGACCTGGGAGCGCGCCGCCGCGAGTGTCACCGCCTCGGTGAACTACACCGGTGCCTTCAACATTACGGACCCCTCAACGAATTACAATAACTGCCTGGAGGCGCTCCAGGGTCGGTCGCCCTCGGCTTATGGCTCGGCCATTTCGTCGTCCGTCACGGTGCTGCCGAGCCAGTGGTACCAGTATTGCTCGGTGCACAGCTTCCTCGACACGAACCTGTATGGCACCTACAACGTCAGCGACCATCTGAACGTCCACGCTTCGATCCTGAACGTGTTCAATGTGAGCGCGCCGGTTGACCTGCAGACCTACGGTGGTGGCGCTGAGCTCGCGTACGACGCGGCGCTCCACCAGGACGGAGCGGTGGGTCGGTTCTTCCTGGCGGGCGTAACATATAAGTTCTGACGGATGTGATACCTCCGGCTGTGGAGAGGCCCATGCCTCTCCACAGCCCTTTTTTGCAGGCCCGCTTGCGGGTGTGTGAGCGCTTGAGTGCGTTCGCGCATCGCCCACGCAGGCTTTCACGCGTGCACGCGCGCCTCGCGCAATCGCTCGGCGTCACGCCGGGCTGAGCGGATCTGCGATCGCGGCTACACTGGGCGACATGCGGGACGGCGCGTGGCGAAAATCCCTTTATGTTGCGGTGTTCCTTGCGGCCCTGCCGCCGGGACAGGCTGCCGAATCAAATGGGTCTGCCATCCCGCCGCCATCGGCACCGCTCACCGGCTGCCTCGCGGCGGGCAATGGGTATCTGCGCGCGCGCATTCGCGGGGCTTTGAACCTCGATATCAATTGGAAGAATGCCGAGCTTGAGTGCGACGGCAGCGAACGTCCCGACGGCCATGGAATTCGCTTAAGTTTTGCCGGGCCGATGCGCTCGGGCGGCCGACGCCTGCGCATGGTGTTTGGCGTCGCGTCCGCGGCAGAAGGCGCACCCGGACGCGCACTGCCCACTAATCTTACGATCATCTTCGAAGGCGAACAGCGCCTCTACAGCACGCGCGGCGAAGACCGCTGCACGGTCGATGAATTGCGAGAGGAGCGGGTCGGGGCGCTCGGACCTACGATGCGCTCCTATCGCGTCATTGCGCGCGGCTTCTGTACGCTGCCGGCGACCGCGCTCGATCGGGATGAGCGCATTCTGGTGACGCGTTTCGACTTTGCCGGCCGTGTCAACTTTGATGACCCAAGCCCTCACCCCGGAACGGAGGATCCTAAATGAGCATTCGAGCGACTCTGTCCGGATGGTGCGCCGCCGTGCTGTTGACCTTCGGCGTCGCGCTGGGCGCGATCGCTCAGGAGGGCCCGATACTCGACCTTGCCACCTTTGCGCAAAGCTCGGTCGATGTCGGCACCGGTCCCCACCGTCAGCACTTCGCTGTGTGGATCGCCGATACCCCGGAGCGACAGACGCAGGGCCTGATGTTCGTGCGCGACCTGCCCGCGGGGCGCGGCATGCTGTTTCCCGAGCCTGAGCCGCGGCCAACTGCCTTTTGGATGAAAAACACCTATATCGAACTCGACCTGCTCTTCATCGGCCCGGATCACCGCATCGTGAAGATCGCCGCAAAAGCGCCCCCGCTCTCGCTCGCCACCATTGATTCCGATGCGCCCGTCATCGCCGTGCTCGAAATCAAGGGGGGCGAGGCGCAACGCCGCGGCATCCGCACCGGCGATGCGGTATCTTGGCCGCAACCTAAGAGCTGATCGAGAAAGCTCGTCATTGGGCGGCGGATTCGGCCAACAGCATGGCCTCGTGCACGGGCGGAAATTGCGCTGCGGCGCGCTCAAGCCACGCAAGTCCGCGTCTGATCTGCGCGCCGTGCGTCGCGCGGGCCGCGTTCAAAACCTCGAGCCGCAGCGCCGCATCATAGGCATGCTCCGGCGCCTTCGAGTAGCGGCGCATGTCCGGCCCCTGAAGAATCGCGTGCACCTGGCTTGGCGTTGCGTCGATGTCGAAATGGCGCAAGGCGGCCGCTAGATGGGCGGATGGAGCGGCAAGAAATCTATCAAAATCGAGCCGCAACACACGCGCACCTGCCGCGCGAGCCGCGTGCGCGAGCGCCGACATTTCGCAGGCCCAGCCAAGCGCCAGCGCCTCGCCCTCGCTGAGTGACCCCAACCGCCAGGCTTCCCGGCCGACACGCCGATGCAAACGACGCAGGCGACTCGGCGTCAGTATTTTCGCCTCCTGCCGCGAGTTCGGTCCGCCGAGAACAGTGGCCAGATAGCTCTCCGGCGCGACATACATCATCAGCGCCTTCGGTGCCGAGGCGCGCGCCAAGAGTGCGGCCGCCAGCTCCGACACGAAACTTGTCGCCTTGATCACTGCGCGCTGTTGCGCCTCGAAGGTGCGGGACAATAGTTGCAAACAGCCGCCGAGGCGGACCTCGAAATCGCCCCCGCTCCACGCATGCGGCGGGATCTCAGGCGCGCTTTGAATCTGGGCGAGGGTGCGCAGGATCATGGGCTCGCGCAGCGCGAACACGCGCGGATCGGCGCCCGTGAGGCGCGAAAGCAGGGTCGAACCGACGTGGCCGATATGGAATATGAAACTGCAGCGCTCCGGGAGGCTGGCCGCTGTTATCGCGGCGGCCACCTGCGGCCAAGCCATGCGGTGCCCGATGGTGTGCGGGGTCAGGATGCGGGCGTCGAGAAAGCTCGCTTGGGCATAGTCCGCCCGGGTGAGACGAATAAACGCCACACTATCGTTACGCACATCCAGCTCATGGGGGAATAGCTCCGGGGAGCGTCCGAAAATTTCCGGGAACCCATCCATGAGATCAGTTTGCCTCGCGAGCGGCCCGCATGCGGCGGGTCATGCCCGGCTTTTCCAGCCAGCAGTAAAGCTCAGCCGGCGGGCGCTATAATTGATGGCGATCAGCCTCGTCATAGACTCTGCGCCTGCGCTCAATTCGGCCGCGCCCGCCGTGGCGGGCCAGGACCCACAGGATGGATGATGTTTCTTCAGATTGAAAACTTCCTCACTGCCGCCGAGGTGCAGTCTGTTGTCGAAACTGCTCGGCAGGCAAAATTCATCGACGGCCGACGCTCCAATCCGCACAACACCACGAAGGACAGTGCGATCGGGGATCCAAACGATCCGATGGCGCAGAAGGCTTCGCAAATCGCCCTCGCCGCTCTGCAGCGCAATGAAGAAGTGAGAAACTTCGTCTTTCCGCAACGGATGGCTCTGCCCTCCTTATGCCGCTACGACGTCGGCATGAAGTATGGCGCACACATTGACGCCGCGTACCTGCCCGTCGGCACGCAGCCGCTGCGCTCCGATGTCTCTTGCACCATCTTCATCACAAATCCCAGCGATTATCAGGGGGGTGAGCTGGTGGCGCACCTCGGCTCGGAAATCGTGCGGATCAAGGGCAAGGCAGGTTCCGCGGTGTTCTATCCGTCCACCACCGTGCATCAGGTGGTGCCGGTGAGCTCGGGCGAACGCCTCGTCATCATCACATTCATCGAGAGCCAAATTCCTGATCAATTGCAGCGCGACATGCTCCATGCGCTCGGCGAGGTTCGTGCGCTCGAGGGGCTGAAGATGGACTGGCGCAATCGGATTCAGTTGGATTACGTAATTCAGAACCTGCACCGAATGTGGTCGAAATAGTCGCGCGCTTTTGAGCACAGCGTACATGGCACGCGATCTGGAAGCCGATCATGCGAGCCTGCGCGCCGTCTACGCAGCGGCGCAGAGCGGCAACCATGCGCAGGCGGGCTTGCTGGCGGAGGCGGCGCTTGCGAGCGGGTTCGAACATCCGCTCCTCTTGAACGTGGCGGCCCTCAAGCTCGAGCAAGAGGGACGTGCAGCCGATGCGCTGCGCCTGCTCGAGCGAGCCGTAGAGATCGCCCCCAACGACTTAGGTTCGCGCAATGCCCTCGGGCTGTGCCTGCTGCAGCTCGAACGGCCCGCAGAGGCGCTCGAACAATTTGCGGCGCTCCTTAAATTGAACCCCTCTTTGCCCTTCGCCCACTCGAGTCACGGCAATGCGTTACTCGCGCTCGGCGCCATCACGGACGCGGAGGCCAGTTACCGGCGTGCGCTCGCAATCGACTCCAAGCAGTGCGCGGCCTTGGCGGGGCTTGCTCATATCGCAGCCAGCCGCGGGGCCTATGCACAGGCGCGAGGATGGGCCGAACAGGCGCTCGCGCTCGTGCCCGGGTTTCCCGATGCGGTGATGAGCCTCGCCGCGGCGGAATTGCGCGAGCGCAAGGCGCCCCAGGCTGAGGCGCGGATCCGCGCCCTGCTGAACGACAGCCGCCTCGCCGCCCGCGAGCGCGCGTACGCGAACGGGCTCCTCGGCGACATTCTCGATGCGCGGCAGCATCTGACGCAGGCCTTTAGCGCGTACACGGCATGCAATGAGGAATTGCGGCGCCTGTATGCGGATCGCTATGGTGAAGAGGCCAATGCGCTCGAGTATGTGCGCTCAATGATTCGCTATTTCGAGCGCGTCCGACCTGAGGACTGGAAATCACGCGCGTCCGCCGGCGCAGATATCTCCGGCGTGCGCGGGCATGTATTTGTGCTCGGCTTCCCGCGCTCAGGCACGACGCTGCTCGAGGTCATCCTCGAGGGGCATCCGAACGTCGTCAGCCTCGAGGAGAAGGAGTCGTTGATCGACTCCGTGCGGCAGTTCATGCGACGGCCCGAAGACCTCGAGCGCCTGCTCCACGCGACTCCGGCCGCGCTCGAGGCGGCGCGCTCGGCCTACTGGCGACTCGTCGCGGATGCAGGGGTTGACGTGGCGGGCAAGATGTTCGTCGACAAGCATCCGCTCAATACGCTGAAGCTGCCGTTGATTGCACGCTTGTTTCCGGATGCAAAAATTCTGTTCGCCTGCCGCGATCCGCGCGACATCGTGCTGTCGTGTTTTCGACATCGATTTCAAATGAGCGCACCGATCTATGAACTCTTGTCGATCGAGGGTGCGGCAACCTACTACGACGCCGTCATGCAGCTCCTCATTCGCCTCATGGGTACATTGACGCTCGACACGTGTCTCGTGCGGCACGAAGACCTGGTGAGCGAGTTCGTCCGCGAGATGAAACGCATCTGCGAGTTTCTGGGTCTCGAATGGGCGCCGGCAATGGGCGACTTCGCTCTGCGCACCCAGAATCGCGCCGTGCTGACGCCGAGCACGGCACAGCTGGTGCGCGGGCTCAGCACGGAGGGGCTGGGTCAATGGCGCCGCTACGAGACGCAGTTGGCTCCCGTTCAGGCCATGCTCGGGCCGTGGGTGCAGCGCTTTTATTACGATCCCCAATAGCGAGCGCTCAGGGACCCATGCAGCAGGCTTGCCGCGTGCTGCGTCGATGTCACCGGGACGGGCTTGGCGCTGACGCCAGCCCGCTGACACTTTCGCCGAGTCTTGCCGCCCTGATGCGCGCGTTTACGGACGACGCCGGGCGCGATTTACTTCGAACTTGTGCCCTGACCCAGAGTTTTTATCTGCTCCTTGTCCATCCGCTGCCGCTCGAGGGTCAACGCGAGCGTGTCCGAGTCAATACATTTTTCCGTCGCGAGGCGGCTGCCGATGTCGGCGTCCTCCTTGCAGAAGTAATAGTTGCCGTGGCTCGTCTTCATGCGATACCCAGCCTGCCGCGCCTGCTTGATGACGTCAGCCGATGGACCCTGCGGCTGTGCCGGCGCAGCGGACGCTTGTGCAGCGGGCGCAGCGGTCGACGTCGATGCTGGCGCAGTGGCGGTCGCGGCAGCGGGCTGCTGCGTCGGAGCTGCGTTTGGCGACTGTTGCGCACCAGCAGAACCTGCGACTCCCATCATGCTGATCAGCATGAGAGAACGAAATTTGATTGAGTATGGAATGGGGGTATCTCCCGGTCTATGGGACGCCTCTTTGGTGTGGCTTGCGCGATTGACGTGCTGCCACTACCGGACACCGCAAGACAAGATTATCGCAAGACGCTGCTCGTCTGGGAGCCTTGACACGGTGGGAGGCAAATGCTACCGGAAGTCAATTCAATTCGATAGCCGTAGAGGGCCAGCGTGAACGGGATGCCATCGAGCGCCAAGCGGGCGCTGCGGCTCGGCGGTAACCGTCCATCGCGTATCTTTTTGGCGGAACGCCGTGGCGGCTGACGCGAACCGGGGCAGATTCGGTTCAAGGGTCCAGCGTGTTCGGGGGTTGTAAATTGGCACCGGGGGGCGGAGCGAACATGAATCGATGCTGTGGGTGGGTGGCCTATGGGGCGCTCAGTTGTCTTGCGTGGTCTGAGTCATGCAGCGCCGCCGGATCTCTGGCGGGCCTCCTCGCCTGTCGAGATCTTGCGGATGCGGCGTCAAGGCTTGCCTGCTACGACCGCGAATCCGCCGCGCTTGCCCCAGCGCCGAAAGCGCCTGCTCCATCGGCTGCCGCTCCACCGGCAGGCGCTTCATCGGCAACCACCCCATCAGCAGCCGCTGCACCAACGGCTGCCTCAACAACCGCCCATCCGACGCTTGATGCGCAGCAGAAGTTCGGATTGTCCGAGCACACCATAGCCGAGCGGGAAGGGACAGCGGCTACGCGCGCCTCCGGTGCAATAAAGATTCAGGCGCACATCGCGCGGGTCGCGCCCGAGGCTGACGGACGCTTCGCGTTCACGCTCGATAATGACCAGGTCTGGAGACAACTGTCTCCAGAAGGAGATCTGCTGGCAAGGCAGGGGGACGCTGTGACGATCTCGCACGGTTTACTCGGCTCTTATTGGCTGCAGATGAAATCGGGGCGTGGGTGCAAGGTCACGCGACTGCGCTGAGCTTTAAGGCTGCATGAGCCGAGCGGATGGCTTCGGGCGACAGCGGCACTGCGCCGGACCGGCGGGGGTGCTGTGCAGCGCGCGCCACGATTTCATGAAGCATCCGGCAGAGTGAACCAACAGTTGAATGCAATCGTGATGCGCTCACCATCGGTCTCGAAGGGCTTGACGTCGTGCAGCACCCACGATGGGAATATGACGAGATGTCCGGCTTCGAGAAAGATTTTGGCAATCTGATATCCGTACGGCAATTGCATGTTGGCGGTACCGGCATCCAAATGCATGGCGCTCATGATCATTGGGTTGATGAAACTCAAGAGGCCGCTGTTCTTGGCGCCGGGTTCGGGCTGTCCGGGGTCGACGCAGTAGACACCACTCCAGGATGCGTTGGGATGATTGTGGACACCAAAGAACCCACCGCGCCGGGTCACGTGGAACCAGCAGTCGTTGAAAATCTGCAGGCGGTTGAGAGTTGGCAGGTCATAGCGGTTGAGCCGCCCGATCACCGCGAGTAGCTGATCCCAGCAGAACGTCTTCAACTCCTGGATTGCTGCATCGCTTTCGCGAAACAGGTTGAAGTGACTCTCGAACACCGCGGCATTACGTTGAGCAAGCGGCCGAGGATTGGCCGATCCTGCGGCCCCTTCCGCCGCAAGGATGTAGCGCTTGAGCGCCGCATTGAGTCGCGTGTGCTCCGGGTGCCGGCTGAATGCAAATGGGACGGCAAACATGTTGACCACTTCCGGCGCCGGCATACTCGCTCCTCCGAATCATCCACCGAGCGGGACAGGTATACTTTACACATGAACGTGCGACCGGTAG
>Ga0182018_10003965_pt1 | contig 12842 bp, 11 predicted proteins | sample 812P2MmetaG_FD_120490 | JGI IMG/M metagenome (GOLD analysis project Ga0182018, IMG submission 120490) | Permafrost microbial communities from Stordalen Mire, Sweden - 812P2M metaG | ecosystem: Environmental > Terrestrial > Soil > Wetlands > Permafrost | place: Sweden: Stordalen | collected...
ACCATGACATGGTCATGGTCGGCAATGGCTGCAGCAAGCTTGCCGGACTGCGCGCGCGTAATGGTCTTGAGCGGCGATTCGTTCCTCTCGTTGTTCCAGATTTTTCGGTAGTCGCGCACTTTGCGCCGCGAGCGGATCGGCAGGATGAGACCGTTCAGCAAGAATTTCCAGAACAGAGAATTTTTCTCGATCACGCGCGGATCGGTAAGGAATTCCTTGAGATAGCGGCGCACCGCTTTCGGCTCGGCAGCGTCCGGCGTGCCGAGATTGACAAGGAGCACGCCGATCGCAGATGGCGCAGGAATCGCTTTGGTTGTCGCGCCGGCAACCGCAGCATGCTGCACGCTAGGCGCGGCCGGAACGCTGGAGGCCGGCGCGTCTTTCGTCACAGCGGATGCTTCGACGACCAATGACGGGTCAATCGGGATCACCGGCGCTTCGACGGTGATCGTCGAACCGTCCGGCGCATGCGGCAGGGGCAGCAAGTCGCTCATTGGTTCAACATACTCGATTGCGGATGGACGTGCATGCGCGCAAACGACGCGTCCGCTTCGCGCTTCTGGCACGAGACCGGAATGACGATCATTCCGCCGCGTTAAGCAGCGCCGGCGCCACGGATCGAAACTGTTCGAACAAAGCCGCTTCGTCGGCCTTCGCGGCCGTGAGATGCCGCTGCTTGACGTGCCCGAAGCCGCGAATCTTTTCCGGGATCGCGGCAAGTCCGACGGCGAGGTGGTGATTGTCAGGCGTGAGCCTGCCGAGCACTTCATCGAGCACCGCCAGATAATCCTCGATCAGCTTGCGCTCGGTGCGGCGCTCCTGCGAGCGCCCGAACGGATCGAGCGCCGAGCCGCGCAGGAATTTGAACTTCGCCAGCAGCCGAAAAGCCGGTAGGAGCCACGGACCGAAGCTCATCTTGCGCGGCAGGCCGGTGGTCTTGTCGCGGCGCGCAAGGAGCGGCGGCGCGAGGTGGAACTCAAAGCGCAGATTTTCGCCCGCGAACGCGCCGGCGACCTGATCGAGGAACGCGCCGTCGGTATAGAGCCGTGCGACTTCGTATTCGTCCTTATAGGCCATCAGCTTGAACAAATAGCGCGCCGCCGCGTCGGCCAACCCGATTTTGCCGGGAGCGCGCGCGGCTTCCGCCGCCTGCACCTGCTCGACCCAATCGCGGTAGCGCGCCGCATAAGCCGCATTCTGATAACCGGTAAGGAATTTCGCCCGGCGTTCGACCGTCTCATCGAAGGATTCGGACAAGTGTTGCGCGTCGCTGGTTTTCGCGGTTGCCGGTTTCACCAAAGCGTCGACTTGCGCGCCATCGACCGCAGTACGGCGGCCCCAATGGAAGGCGGCCTTGTTCATTGCGACCGCTTCGCCGTTAAGTTCGATCGCGCGCTCGATGGCCGCCGAAGACAGCGGAATCGCGCCGAGCTGATAGGCGTAGCCGACCAGGAACATGTTGGTGCCGAGCGACTGCCCGAACAATGCCGTCGTCAGGCGCGTGGCGTCGACGAAATGGGTCTTGTCGCGCCCGGCGTCGGCGGTGATGGTCCGCTTGAGCCGCTCGGTCGGCAGCGAGAAATCGGCGTTGCGGGTGAATTCACCGGGCAGAAACTCGGCTGTGTTGACGACCATCTGGGTGACGCCGGGCTTGACGGAGGCCAGAATCTTGCGCGTACCAGCGACCACGATGTCGCCGCCGAGCACAAGATCGGCGCGCCCAGCCGCGACGCGGATAGCGTGAATGTCCTCGGTCTTTTCAGCGAAACGTATGTAGCTGAATACCGCGCCGCCCTTCTGCGCGAGACCGGCCATGTCGAGCACCCCGACGCCGCGGCCTTCGAGATGCGCGGCCATGCCCAATATGCCGCCGATGGTGACGATGCCGGTGCCACCGACACCGGTGACGATGATGTTGTAGGTTTGCTGGATCGTCGGCAGCTTCGGATCGGGCAACACCGGCAGGTCGAGATCGGCGGCGACGCCCGTGCCCTTCTTCAGCTTGGCGCCGTGCACGGTGACGAAAGACGGACAGAAGCCTTTAACGCAGGAAAAGTCCTTGTTGCAGCTCGACTGATCGATCGTGCGCTTGCGGCCCCACTCGGTCTCGAGCGGCTGCACCGACACGCAGTTCGATTTGACGCCGCAATCGCCGCAGCCTTCGCAAACGAGCTCGTTGATGATGACGCGCTTGTCGGGATCGGGATAGGTGTGGCGCTTGCGGCGGCGGCGCTTTTCCGCCGCGCAGGTCTGGTCGTAAATCATGACCGTGACGCCGGGAATTGCCGCAAGGTCCTTCTGGACCTCGATCAGATCGTCCCGATGGTGGACGGTGACGCCGGCCGGCCATGCCGTGTCGAGGGGATATTTGTCGGGTTCGTCGGTCACTACGACCACACGCTTGGCGCCTTCGGCCGCAACCTGCCGGGCGACCTGCGGCACGGTCAGGCCGCCGTCATTGGCCTGACCGCCGGTCATCGCCACCGCGTCGTTGAACAGAATCTTGTAGGTGATGTTGGTGTTGGACGCGATCGCAGCGCGGATCGCCATGTAGCCGGAATGGTTGTAGGTACCGTCGCCGAGATTCTGGAAAACGTGATTGCGCGTCGAGAACGGCGCCTCACCGACCCAGTTCGCTCCCTCGCCGCCCATTTGCGTGTAGCCCAGCGTCGAACGATCCATCCACTGCGCCATGAAATGGCAGCCGATGCCGGCATAAGCGCGCATGCCCTCGGGAACGACGGTCGACGAATTGTGCGGACAGCCGGAGCAGAAATAGGGAATGCGCTGGGCGATGTCGCGCGTTTCCGCAGAAATCCGTTGGAGCTCCTTCAAACGCGCCAGGCGCTGCGCGATATCGTCATTGCGATGATACTTCAAGAGCCGTTCGCCGATGCAGATCGCGACGTCATTGGGATCGAGCGCGCCCTTGACGGGAAACAGCCAGTTGCCTTGCTCGTCCCGCTTGCCGATGCAAACCGGCTGGTTGACGGAGCCATACAGCTCTTCGCGCACCTGCACTTCGATGAGGGAACGCTTTTCCTCGACGACGATGATGAGGTCCAGGCCCGCGGCGAATTCCGCAAGCTCGCGCCGGCTCAGCGGCCAGACGCACCCCACTTTGTAAAGCCGGATGCCCAATTCGTTGCATTTGACCTCGTCGATGCCGAGCTCGTCGAACGCCTGGCGAACGTCGAGATAGCTCTTGCCGGTGGTGATGATGCCGATCTTCGGATCGCGGCCGCCCGACGTGATGGTGCGGTTGAACTTGTTGGCGCGCACGAAGGCGAGCATGGCGTCGCGCTTGAAGTCGTGCAGCCGCGCTTCCTGCGTCAGGATGGGATCGGAGAGGCGGATGTTGAGGCCGCCCTCAGGCATCTGGAAATCGGTCGGGATGACGATGTTGATCCGATCAAGGCTGGCATCGATCGCAGCCGTGGACTCGATCGTCTCGTGCATCGTTTTCAGCGCGACCCAGGAGCCGGTGAAGCGTGACATCGCCCAGCCGTACAGCCCGTAGTCGAGAACCTCCTGCACGCCGGCGGGATTCAGGATCGGGATCATCACGTCGATGAAGTGGTATTCGGATTGGTGCGCCGTCGTCGAAGATTCGGCAGTGTGGTCATCGCCCATCAGCGCCAGCACGCCGCCCTTTTTGGCGGTGCCGGCCAGATTGGCGTGGCGGAAAACGTCGCCGGTGCGATCGACGCCAGGCCCTTTGCCGTACCACATGGCAAAGACGCCGTCGTATTTGCCCTCGCCGCGCAGCTCCGCCTGCTGCGTGCCCCACACCGCCGTGGCGGCAAGGTCCTCGTTGATGCCGCCCTGGAAGCGGATGTCATTCTTGGTCAGGAACGGCGCGGCGCGAAGGAATTGGCTGTCGAGGCCGCCGAGCGGCGAGCCGCGATAACCGGTGACGTAGCCCGCGGTATTGAGGCCGTTGCGGCGGTCTAGCTCCTTCTGCATCAGGCAGAGCCGCACCAGCGCCTGGAAGCCGGTGGTAAACACGTGGCTGTGGCCGAGATCGTATTTGTCGTTGAGATTGACGTCGCGTAGCGCCATCGGGGGTGGCCTTCCACTCGTATCGGGCGGCAGTTTGCCCTTCCGGTCTCGATTCTGCCAGAGGGCGGAGATTACAATGACATAGGGCGTAGCCAGCCTAGGAACAATGCCGTGGCGCGGATCAGTTGGCCAAGCCAAGCACCGTTTGCGGCGCGGCAAAACCGGCTACCGAGTGCTCGCCGAGTTGCCGAAAATTACCCCCGCAATACCTTGCAAATTCCGCGGAGGCGACGATCGCTTCGCCGAGCTTGGAGGCAACCTTTTCCAGCCGGGCGGCGAGATTCACCGCCGGTCCGATACAAGTGAAATCGAGCCGGTTGCCGCCACCGATATTGCCGTACATCACCTCACCGACGTGGAGCGCGAGCCCGAAGCGGATGGCCGCTTCACTCTCGCTGGGAGGCAACTCGGCGATCCGCGCCCGGAATTCGCGCGCACAGGAGAGCGTGCGATGGCAAACCTCGCTTGCATCGCCGTTGCTGGCGATTGGAAAAATCGCCAGCAAGCCGTCGCCCATGAACTTGAGCACTTCGCCCCCGTGATCGTGGATCGCCGGAACCTGGCAACCGAAATAGAGATTCAACCGATCGATCAAAGCCTGCGGCGGCAATTGCTCGGACACCGCAGTAAATCCGCGCATGTCGGACAGCCAAATCGCGGCGCGGATCGCCTCGACATAGCCGCGCCGGATCTTGCCGGAGAGAATCCGCTCGCCGGTCTGATGTCCCACATAGGTATCGATCAGATTTCCTGCTGTGCGCCGCAGTGCGCGGATTTCCGCGACCCGCGCCAGCGGCGCGACGACAGATTCCAGATCAAAAAACTGTTTCGGCGTAAAACCCCCCGGCTGTCGCGTCGACCAACTCGCCACATGGATGCTGCCATCGGTAAACAACAGCGGGAATGCGGCGTAGTCCGTCGCGCCCTCGGCGCGAAGATCTTTTACGATTGGAAAATCGTCGGGACAATTACTATCAGCGAGGCGGCGACGGATCGGCTCTCGGGACTTGCAAACCGCGACCACCGGGCTGGTTCGAAAATCGTCCGTGTCGACGAGGCTGTACAACGCATTCGATGCCGTCACGCCGGTCTCTGCCTGCCACAAAAACCTGCGGCCCATCACGTCGGGATGGAGCGTCGTGACAAACACCGCGGCCCGCCAGATTGGTACGCCGGACGCCACCAGCCCTTCGCACAATTCCGCCAAAACGTCCTCGGAATTGGGGCCGGATAGCGCACCGCCCGCAAGCCAGTCGAGGACTTGGCGGATATCCTTCATCTGAGCCATCGCATCCTCACGCCTTGGCGCTTGGTCGCGCCGAAACCTGTGAATGCCAGCGGCGCACATGTTCGCACTTGTCTGGAATTGGCAGCGTGGCCCGGCCCGCGAAATCGATCGTCACCAGCGCGGTAATATCGGCAATTGTATAGCGCGTGCCGGCGACGAATTCGCTTCGCGCAAGGCGGGCGTCCATCTGCTCGAAAAAGTGCGCCACGCGCAGGCGTCCGCGCTCCGCCAGCGCCGGGATCTGCTCATAGTCGTGCGGCCCGGGAAGCGCCCGTCCCTTGAAGCCGGGTGTTGAATTGCGGAACGCTTCCATCACCCCGTAAAAGCCGTTGCGCTCCACTTCGCGCTGCCACGCGGCGATAAGCGCCTTTTCTTCGGCGCTGCCGCCCATCAGCGGCGGCTGCGGGTGGATCGCCTCGAAATAAACGCAGATGCCGATCGCGTCGTTGATGCGCGTGCCGTCATCGAGCTCGAGCGAGGGCACTGTCGCATCCGGATTGATCGCGCGAAATTCCGGCGTGAGCTGCTCGTTGTTGCGCAGGTCGACCTGCGCCGTCGGCACGGTAATACCCTTCTCGGCGAGAAAAATACGAACCCGTCGCGGGCTCGGGGCGGTGGTGCAATCGTAGAATTTCATGCCGCAAGTGTCCCGGTCACGATTCTCGTTCGTATCGACACAATGAAATTATAGCATCGGCACATGATCGTGACTCACAAAAACCTTCGCAATCAGAAGAACGGCAGGTGCGGGTCTCGCGGCAATCCGAACTCGGTACGGCCGAAGTGAGAGAAATTTTGCTCGGGGTTGAGGGCCACATGCATAGCGGCGAAATGGATGTCGCGCCACGCGCGCTGAATCGGATGCGCGGCGGCGAAGACCGCGGTGCCGCTCATTGCGATCAACTCATCGATAACGCCGACGCAAAGTTCGGCCGCGCGCGAGCAGTCCCGCATGGAACGGGCCCGTAACGCCAGGGACGGCGGCGTCTCTGCCCGGGCGACATCAATCGCGCGGCGCAGCAACAGCTCGGCGGCGTCGAGGTCGGCGGCGGCGCGCGCCAGACGCACCTGGACGCTGGTAACCTCGGCAATGGCGAAGCCGCCTCTGCCGGAGCGCCTGCTCTTGGTCCAATCGCGAAAGAGCTCATAGGCGCCTTGGGCCGCACCCAGCATCGGCGTAGCAAAAGTCAACGGCGCGTAGCTAATCCAAGGCGCGCGATAGATCGGATTGGCGTGGAGCTTTCCGCCCGGAGTCTTGCCCTCACGGACATCCGCCAACGCAAGCGTGTGGCTTTCGGATACGTAAACGTCGTCACACACTGCGGTATTGCTGCCGGTCGCCCGCATCGCGTTGGTGAACCATGTGTCCTTAATTTTGAAGTCGTTCGGCCCGATCAGAAAGAACGTCGCTTCCGTTTCGACCATGCTGCCGACGACAAGCCATCGGCTGTGGTTGATACCACTGGCGAACGGAAACTCGCCTGAAACCCGATATCCGCCTTCGACCGGCGTAACGCGGCCTACCGGCTGAATCGAAGCCGCGATTGAGATATCGATCCCGTCGGCCCAGACCGCCTTCTGCGCGGCCTCGGGGAATTGGCTGAGATAGTGCGGATGATGAATCATCAGGCTCGCGCACCAGGCATGCGAGGCGTCGGCCTTGCCGATTTCGCGCACCACCTCGAACCAGGTGTCGAGGCTGAGCCCATAGCCCCCGTATTGCGGCGGGATGAGAATGCGGGTGATGCCGGCGGCGAGGAGCCCGTCGATCGTTTCCTGCGGGACGGTGCGAGCTTCTTCCGCCGCCGCGGCGCCGTCGCGGATACCCGCCGTCAGTGCGCGCACCCGCGCGAGAACTTCATCATGCATACCGACCGCTCCACCCTGCCCATCACTTGTCATGAGTTCCCGCCGCGTTTCCTCGATCAATTCCGCTCTTCATGGCGGAGATTATTTCATGTCTGGAAAAATCTTCTGGATAGGACTCGAACCGCAGTACATTTTACTCGATCAAGGCACGTCCACGTACATGAAATTCTTCGGTCTTGCACGCCATACAGTGGCGGTTATTGCGGCTTACAATACGACGACCTATTCTTTATTTCACCGCACGACCGAGACAAATACGTCGCGGCGGCTCCACGTTCGCCGATGAGGCATGTCATGGCTAATTTCACGCCGGTCTCCGCCGCCATCGGCGGCGCGCTGATCGGGCTCGCTGCTGTACTCTTGATGCTGCTCAACGGTCGCATTGCCGGGGTGACCGGAGTTTTTGCGGGGCTTATTGATCCGCTCGGCACCGATCGCGGCTGGCGCGCGGCCTTCATCGCCGGTCTGATCGCCGCGCCGCTCTCCGCCACGCTCATCGGCTACACGCTTCCCATTCCGCAGATGCCGACGAGCCTTGTGACCGTTGTCGCTGCCGGTCTTCTAGTCGGCTTCGGCACGCGGCTCAGCAACGGCTGCACGTCCGGGCACGGCGTCTGCGGCATCGCGCGGCTATCGCCGCGCTCGATCACTGCGACGGCGGTCTTCATGGGTGCGGCGATCGTCGTTGTCGCCCTGACACGCCACGTTTTCGGAGGCTGAAACCATGCGCGCATTCGCAAGTCTTCTCTGTGGTTTCGTCTTCGGCTGGGGACTTTTCATCTCCGGCATGATCCGCCCCGACAAGGTTCTTAGCTTCCTCGACGTCTTCGCCATTCCGAGCGGCAATTGGGATCCCAGCCTCGCCGTGGTGATGGCGGCCGCGCTTGTCGTGACCGGCACTGGCTACGCACTGGCGCGGCGGCGCACGCCGGTTTTCGAAACGCAAAACCACTGGCCGGCGCAAACGGCCGTCGACCGCCCGCTCATTGCCGGCTCGGTGTTGTTCGGCGTCGGCTGGGGTCTGGTTGGATTGTGTCCAGGACCTGCAATCGCAAACCTGGCGACGTTGACCTCGCCTGTGATCATTTTCGTCATCGCCATGGCGGTCGGCACCGTCGCGCACGACCTCTGGTATGCGCGCAGTGTAGCACCGGCGTCGCCTTCGCTGGTAGAAGCAAACGCCGCCGACGGCTGAAACATGCCCCGATTGCCGCCCAAGAACAAGAGCGATCGGCGAGCGCAAGCGGCTATGCCGTCGTTGGTCTATTTGATGAGCCGCAATTGGCCGTCACTCTCCGCTTGCGGAGCCGGCCTTTTCTTTGAGCGTTGAAAGTCCAAGAGGATCGTGGCAGCGACCTCGGAGGCAGGAACCGGCCGGCCGAAGAAGTACCCCTGCGCCTGATCGCCCTCGGCCTCTTCGACAAAAACCGCTTGCTTGGCGGTCTCGACGCCTTCGACTGTGACGCGCATGTTCAGTTCACGTCCCAGCGCGATGATCGTCTTTACCACGGTCTCGGCATTCCGACCGGTGCGGTCGAGCCCGGTCAAGAAGCTTCGATCGATTTTGATCTTGTCGAACGGGAAGCGCCATAGATAGCTGAGGCTCGAATAGCCGGTCCCAAAATCGTCCATGACGATCGCGGGACCCATTGCCTTGAGCGTTTTCAGCTCCGCCATGATGGCTTCGTCGTTGCCGATCAACAGGCGCTCCGTGATCTCCAGCTCAAGCCGATTCGGGGCGAGACCGGCGCGATCGAGGGCGCTCGCGACAATCGCACTGACGCTGCCGGCTTCGAATTGCGCCGGCGACAAGTTGACCGCGACCGTCAAGCGCTCCGGCCAAGTCGCTGCGGTTTGGCAGGCTTCCCGCAACACCCATGCTCCGATCTTGTCTACCAGCTGTAGGTCCTCGGCGATGGGAATGAAGGTCAACGGTGGGATCAACGTCCCGTCCTCGCCAGGCATGCGGATCAGCGCCTCGAAGCCGATGAGGCGACGGTCAGCTATTTCGAAGATCGGTTGGTAGTGTAAAACGAAACGATCATGGAGAACAGCGTCGCGCAGCGTTCTCTCGAGCAAGATGCGGGATTGCAGTGCAGCGTCCATCTCAGGCAGGAAAAAGCGGATGCAATTGCGGCCGTCAGCCTTGCTTTTGTAGAGCGCCAGATCCGCGCTCTTTAGAAGCCGCTCCGGATTGCGCCAATGCAACGCCGACACTGATCCGAGCAATGATCCCCTGCTCGTTTGACTGCGTCGGCGTGTTCACGGCGGAGCTGAGAAGGCGCGCAAATTCCCCTGCCTGAGCTTTGTCCCTGACCCCGGTTTGGACCACAACGAACTCATCACCGCCGAGCCGCGCCACCATGTCTTCAGCGCGGGTCACCGATCGCAAGCGCTCCGCGACCTTCTTGAGCAGGAAATCGCCGCCATCATGCCCAAGGGTGTCATTGACCTCCTTGAAATTGTCGATATCAAGAAAGTGCACCGCTAGACCGCCGCGCAACGGCAGAGCTGCGAGTGCACTCTCCAAACTTTCGACGAGTTGGGCCCGATTAGGCAGGCCCGTTAGCGTGTCGTGATGCGCAAGAAAGCGGATGTGCCGATCCGCTTGCCGCTTTTCCTTGGTGCGACGATACAAAGCGATAGTTGGGATGCTCACGGCGCCGCCAATGAGCAAGCACAGAGCCAAAGTCGCAAGCAAAAATGCATTGCGAAAATGTTCGCGTTGTTCGGTCAGGTCGACATAGGCGGCCACGACAGCCTGTGGACGCCCGTTGACGATGACAGGCAGATAGGCCTCCGAATAGTATTTCGGGCGAACCGGAGGGGTGCCTGCTTTTACCGAGATGATCGGCTGGCCCAGAGCGACGGCACGTGCGGCCGTATTACTATGCAATGCACCGTGAATGTTCGAGATCTTCGAGCCATCCGAAGTGAGCTGAACGTTGCCATACAAATTGATGATTTCAAAACCGAAGACGTAGCGTATTTGCTGTGTCCGAATGAGGAAGGCCATGCTTTCCGCGGACGGTTCATGTCCATCGGCGATCTCCTCGAGATCCGTAACATTTTCAATCACGTATCTCGCCCGGCTCACCGCCGCCGTGGTCGCATCCCAATAGAGCAAATAGTCGACCGTGGTCTTGATAACCGCCACGACGCCGAGAGCGGCGACGAACAACAACGAACCGGCGATGGCCGTTCGCTTAAACGCCGTTGGCGTGAACAGATTGCGCATGATTGTCTCGATCACTTATCTAATAAGATCGCGCAACTAATCAAACGGTCGTTGGTGTCGAATCCGGCGGACGTGATTTACGATCATGGCCAACTTCTGGCTAACAAATTACTTCGATTTTTTCGCGTGGATATCCGAAGGGCCGTTGGCACGGTGTAGGCGTACGCAGTCGTGCGTAGGAGGGCCGCGCAGCAGCGGCTCGGTCGTGACGGACAGTTAAGTTCGAGGATGTAGCGATGTTAAGCGGCGTCAGCTGAGAAGGCTCCCCCGCGAAGGAGAGGATCATGACAAGATGCTCATGGCCAATTGCGCTCGTTGTTGCATTCGCGGGACTTCCGGCGAGCGGCATCGTCGCGCACGCCGAACCGCCGAAATCGATCAAGATCGGATATGCGATCTCGCTGACCGGCCCCAACACGGCGGGCGCGGGCATTACAGTCCTCCCTAATTACCACCTTTGGGTCCAAGAGGTGAATGCCGCCGGCGGTATCATGCTCAAGAGCATCGGCAAGCGCGTGCCGATCGAGGTCATCCAATACGACGATCATAGCAATGCGGACGATGCAGCAGCGGCCGTCGAGCGGCTGATTTCGCAGGATAAGGTCGATTTCATTCTTCCGCCGTGGGGCACCGGACTTAACCTCGCCGTAGCGCCGCTGTTCCACAGCGCCGGATACCCGCAGCTGGCGACGACCGCACTGAGCGACCGGGCTCCTGAACTGGGCAAGCTCTGGCCTAACAGTTTCTGGTTCACCGGCACCATGACCGGTGCTATGCAGGCATTCGTAGCCACAATCTCCAAGCTGCGTTCTGAGGGCAAGATCGGCAGCACCGTCGCAATGCTCAGCGTAGCCGATCAGTTCGGCATCGGGCTTGCGAAGGTGGCCCGCAAGGCCTTCCAACAGGGTGGTTTTGCTATCGTCTACGATCGAGCATATCCGGTCGAAACACAGGACATGCGCGAGATCATTGTTGAGGTGAAGCGTCGCAACCCGGATGCGTTCGCCGGGTTCAGCTATCCGCCCGACACGATCATGATCACCGAGCAGGCGCGCCTGTCGAGTTTCAACCCCAAGGTTTTCTATACCGCCGTCGGTACGGCATTCCCGCTTTACAAAGAGCGGTTCGGCGCCGACATCGATGGGGTAATGGGCATTGGCGGGTGGAACGCGGATGCCCAGGCGAGCATGGACTATTTTAAACGTCACGTGGAAATGACCGGCCAAGAACCGGACCGGTGGGCTAGTCCTATAACATACGCGTCTCTCCAGGTGTTGCAGCAGGCGATCGAACGCGTAGGCGATATCGATCGCGCGGCACTAATCAAGGAATTGCAAACGGGGACGTTCGATACCGTCGTCGGCCCTGTCAAGTTCAAGAACAACCTCTACGAGGACACGTGGTATGTGGGGCAATGGCAGCACGGAGATTTTCAGGGGATCGCGCCGGCGAGCTTGCCCGGCGCACACCCGATCATGTTCCCAAAGCCGCCGTGGCATGCCGATGCCGACCGGTAAGATATCTTTCCGCGCGATCGAGCGCGCCTACGAACGTCCCTTGACGTAATCCGTCAATCCCGCCGCGAGGTGGTCGAACAAAAGACGCACGCGGCGCGTCGCCTTCAAGCCTTCGTGCATGACGAGCCAGACTTCCAGCGCATACTGAATGGCGTTCGGCAACACGGCGACAAGCTCCGGCGTGCGGCGCGCGATATTCTCCTGGCAGCCGCCGATGCCGGCGCCGGCGCGCAAAGCCGCTAGCTGGGCGAGGTCGTTGTCGCAACGGAAGCCGAAATCCTCGCGCGTCAGCCGCTGGGCGAAGTCGCCCGCGCCGCGAAAAATGCGGCTGTCGCGGTCGAAGCCAATCACGCAATGGCTTGCCAGATCGGTGAGCGAGCGCGGTTCGCGAAAGCGCGCGAGATAGTCGCGATGGGCGTAGAGCTTGATGCGCGAGATTCCGATGCGCCGCGCGACGAGCCCGCTCTGCGTCGGACGCACCATCCGCACCGCGATGTCGGCGTCGCGGCGCGCCAAATCCTCATTGCGATTGGTGAGCGCCAGCTCGATCGCGATGCCGGGATGCTCGGCATGGAACGCGGCGAGGATCGGCGGCAGCACCTCGCAGCCGACAACGTCGCTCGCGGTCACGCGCACTGCGCCGCGGTCGGCCGCCGCCTCGCCCGACGCCGCGCGCCCCAACGCCGCCGCGGCTGCCGCCATCGCTTCGGCATGCGGTCCTAACGCCAGCGCCGCCGGCGTCGGCGTCAGGCCCCGAGGTGACCGCGTGAACAACGTCGAGCCCAGTGCCGCTTCCAGCGCGTCGATGTGGCGCCCAACGGTCGGCTGCGTGAGGCCGAGCCGTCGCGCCGCGCCCGAAAGGCTGCCG
>Ga0182018_10003967_pt1 | contig 12832 bp, 8 predicted proteins | sample 812P2MmetaG_FD_120490 | JGI IMG/M metagenome (GOLD analysis project Ga0182018, IMG submission 120490) | Permafrost microbial communities from Stordalen Mire, Sweden - 812P2M metaG | ecosystem: Environmental > Terrestrial > Soil > Wetlands > Permafrost | place: Sweden: Stordalen | collected...
AACCAACGCAAATCGAGATCACGCGGTGCGCAGCAGCGCGGGCAATTCGGCTAGCGTACTGACGTGAGCGTGCGTCGCGGCGAATGCGTATTCGGGCGGGGAATTCTGGCGGCTGATGCGCACGGCTTTGAAGCCGAACGATGCGGCTCCGGCGACGTCCCATGGGTTCGAGGAAATAAAACAGATTTGATTGGGTGAAAGACCGAGGCGGTCGGATGCGAGTTGGTAGACTCTGGGATCGGGTTTATAGATCCTGATTTCGTCCACGGACAAACAGGGATCGATCAACTCTTCGAGTTGGTTCGCGCGCAAGGCTTCTTGCAGCATGTGCGGAGTTCCGTTGGAAAGAATGGCCGTGGTCAGGTCGAGCGCCGCGATTTGCGCCAAGGCCTGCGCCGCGTCGGGATACGCGGTCAACGACAGATACGACTGCAGGAGAGAGTTTTTCAACTCCGCATCGCCGTCGAGGCTGTAGGTTTTTAAAGCAAAGTCCAACGCCTCTTCGGTGACCTGCCAGAAATCCGCATAGCGATTCATCAGCGTGCGGGTCCAGGTGTACTCCAGTTGCTTCTGGCGCCATAGCTGCGAGAGCGGTGCGGAGAGCGAGGCGCGGGCTTCTGTCTTTGTCTTTGTCTTTGCCAATACTGCGGTAAGCGCAGCATTCAATGCTGCGTTGCGGGCGACGGCCGAGTTCACGTCGAGCAGCGTACCGTAGGCGTCGAAGACGCAGGCGCGGATGTCTTTTATCATTACTTCTCTCTTTTATACTTCTCTCTTTTTAATATGCGATCCTTGAGTCGTCAGCCCATCGCGGGTCAGGAAATTCTGGTGAGCGGTTTGCGGGGGGCGCAGATCGATTCGAACCAGCGGCTGATGTAGACCTGGGCGTGACCCTCTCCGCAGAAGTGGCGGGCGGTGGGACTGTTGGCGGCGACCAGGTCCCATTTGATGACGGAGAGCAGCGCGTCTCCGCACTCGATGACAAACCAGCGGCTGGGGTTCTGGCTGACGGTCCCGCAGATTTCGCATTGAAACTCTTTCAGACTGGACATGGCTGGCTCCATTATTTCCGCGACGTCTTTACCGGGACGTTGTTACCGAGACGTTCTTCCGAGAGCACGAGCGGTGACTCGGCAGAAGCTAGTATAGCGGGAGACGACGGTTGAGTCGGCGGTACAATAACGGCTCTGGTAGCGGGAGGATGGATGGCGCGTGGAATTTTTTCGGGGGTGAACCGATATTCGGCCCTGGATACGCTTCGCACTACGGTTGCGGCGGTCGTAGCCATGCTGCTGGCCCGGCTCCTGAAAATGCCGGAGTCTTATTGGGCGCCGATTTCGACGATTGTTATCGTGCAGTCGACGATTCCTCCGAAGACGCTGAGTTGGCAGCGATTTGTGGGCACGGCGGTGGGAGCGGTGATTGGCGCGGCGCTGGCGACGTTCTTTCCGCCCAACGCGCTGGTTTATGGCGTGGGCATTCTTTTGTGCGGAGTGCTGTCGTGGTTGTTGCACCTGGGCGGAGCGTACCGGTTCGCCGCGATTACCCTGAGCATTGTTTTGCTGATTCCGCACTCCAGCCGAGCGTGGATTGTGGGATGGCACCGGTTTCTGGAAGTATCGCTGGGGATTGCGGTGGCGCTGGTGGTGACGACGGCGTGGCCGCTGGCGAAGAAAAGCGGGTAAGAGTTGCGGCGCGAAGGGCCGCTTTCCTCTAATCGTTTTCCCCTAATGCGCTTTCCTAGCGCGAGGCCTCAGTTTTCCGCCGCAGCTCTTCTTCCCGTCGCAGCTGTTCGCCGGGTCCGCAGGTCGGGCACGGATTTTCGGCAAAGAACTGCCAGCGCTGGGCGTCGTATCCCTGCTGCCAGGAGTGCGCGATACCCGGTTCCCAAACGAATTGAACTTCGACATTGTTGGTGCAGCCGGTGGCAATGTTGCCCGTCAGTCCGGACAGGCCGGGACTGGGGGCGTCATTCGTGTTGTTGGGCACACCGTTCAGACATAGAGTCTGGGTGGTTTGGAACGTGGTGCAGGAATTCGCCGGGGTCGATGACCAGTAGTTGAAAGTGTCGTCGACGGTATCGAGAGTGAAAGTAACTCCGTTGTATTTGGTTTGTCCGTAACCGCAGGGCCACAGATTTTCGTCGAGGGTGCCGTGCCATTCTTGAACGGCGATGGGATAAGCCGGAGGGACGGGCGGCGAGGGGAGCGGTGGTTGGACGATCCCCTGCTCGGCGACGAGCTGTCCTGAGGCGGGGACGATCGCAGCCACCAGGCCGGAGAGCTCTACGCCGACACGTTCGGTCATCTCACCACCCGAGGAGAAGCCGGCAACATACACCATGGCCGGATTCACGTTGTACTGACCTTCCAGATTGATGATCAGTTGTTCCAGAAAACCGATATCGTCGGGGCATTCTCCATCGGTTGAACCACAATCCTCGGCGTAGGGAAAGGCTCCACCGTTCAATCCATATGGGGAGCAGATCGCCGATCCGTCCATGCAATAGGCATTCCAGTCCCACTGGTGGGACGTGGGGTCGTAGGTGGAAGCGGGTTTCACCAGGATGAAACAGTTCTGGTCGGCGACCGGCTGCCATCCCCAATTGAGGGTGATGACGGGTTCCGGGTCATCGCCGGTGGATTGGGTAGTCTGGGTCCCGTGCAGCATGAGGACCATGGGCGGAGTCGCAGGGAGATTCGAGGGCAGATAAACTTCGTAATAGCGCGTGATGTTGTTCCAGACCATGGAAGAATCAATGAAGGTTCCGATGCCACATCCTGATGATCCTGCGTTGACCACCTGGTTCACGATGTTGGAGCTGCTGGTGAGGAATGAATTGTTGCCCTTATAGAACGCGAGAATCGAGTCGGTGCCGACCGGCAACTTGGTGGTCGAGTAGCTCGCGACACCGCCGGAAAGCGATTCGCTCGCCAGCTTCGAACTGCCATTGTAAAACGCAACATTGCCAGTGACGGTTCCGCTGTACTCCGGAGACACGGTCGCGGTGAAGGTCACAGACTGCCCAGAGTTTGACGGATTCAGCGAGGACACGAGCGTCGTCGTAGTTGTGGCCTGCTGAACCACCTGGCTCACGGGTTTCGAGGTGCTGCCATTGAGGGTGCTATCGCCGCTGTAAACCGCTTTGATCGATTCGGTGCCACCGTTGAGCGTCGAGGTGGTGAAAGTGGCAGAGCCGCTAGCCAATGCTCCCGTTCCCAGGATGTTCTGTCCCTGCTCGAAGGTAACGGTTTCGCCGTCGGGCGGCATGGGAGTGACAACGGCGGTAAAGGTCACGGCCTCTCCATAGACGGATGGATTCAGGCTGGACGAGATGGTCGTCGTGGTTTTGGTCAGCTGTAGCGGCGCGCCAAAGCTGGCAGCGGTTGCGAGTAAGAGGACGATCAGTAATCCAGCGGCTTTCAAACGGGTTATCTCAGACAAAATAGTGGCCTCGCTTGCAAAACTTCAATTGCTAAACAGATCGGGCCGCTCGCAAGAGCGGCCCGTGTGAATCCAGTTACTGCGCCGTCTCATTGAAGACGGCGGGGTTCGATACTCCGGCAACACTTGCGGTGATGGTGACCGGGCCTTGTACAGCAGGGAGCGTATAGCTCTGGGTTGCGATTCCGCTGGCGTTGGTTGTGGCCGGGTTGGGATTGTTGAAAGTACCTCCCGCGCCGCCATCGCTAAAAGTAACCGACGCGCCGGATACAGGGTTGCCGTACTGGTCGGCGACCAGCACGGTCAGGGCTTGCGGCAGCGTGGTGCCAGCCGGAGCAGCCTGGTTGTTTCCGCCGGTTACGGACACAGATGCAGGCGGTCCCGCGATCGCGGTCTCGGGGAAATTCAGCGATTTGGTGATTCCGGGAGAACTGGCAACCAGAGTCACTTTGCCGACGTTGGTGGGCAAGGTGAAGGAGGTGACCGCCGCTCCGGCCGAGTTGGTGACGACGGATGCCGGGTTGGCGGTGCCGCCTTTGGCGGACGCGAAATTCACGGTGACGCCGGGCACGGCATTCTTGTAGGCGTCGAGTGCCCTCGCCTGGACGGGATTGGGAAGAACGGAACCGGCGGGGCCCGTCTGTGATCCTCCACCAATGGAGATGAGGGATTGCGCAGCCCCGGGCGTAGCGGTTTCTGCGGTGGTGACGTTGCCGTAGTTCGGCGCGCTGACCGTTATTGTGTAGACGCCAGCGGTTTTGCCAAATGTATAGGTGGTGCTGGCGGAGCCGTTCACGTCGGTCACGGCGGTGGGCGAAGTGAAAGTTCCACCTTTGTTGCCGTCGCTGAAAGTCACGGTAATGCCCTGGTCGGGCTGTCCCGTGTAAGGATTCGTCGCCGTGATCTGGATCGGCAGCGGCAACTGAGTCATGACCTGGGCGGTCTGATTGCCTCCGCCGACAATACTCAGGACGTGGAACAAGCCAAAGGCTTCCAGGGTGCTTGCCGTGGCGACGTAGACTCGGCCATCGGCCACGGTCTGAGTGGAAAAGTGGGCAAGTTTGGGAAACTTGTCACGCGAACCTGACTGGCTGGAGGAATAGAGCAGGCCCATGGAAACCGCATCCAGCGCTTCGAGATTATTGCCACTGAGGACCCAGAGGATTCCGTTGGTGTTTCCATTGGCGGAAATGGATGGGGAGTGAGCTCCGACGTACCTTGCCGTGCTGTTTGCGGCCGGAATGAGCGGACCGGGATCGGTGCCGCCTGTGACCTGAAAAGACTGCAACGGCGCGCCATCGGGCCCGAAGTAAACCGTCCCGTTCCAGTAGGCGGGAGAACACATGAGCAATCCACCGACGATGAGCGGGAATTCCTGGAGGTCGTTGTCGACGCCGTTGGGGCCGTCGTACCCGCCCATGTCATCGCGATTGAGGGCGTATACGATTCCTTGTTTGCCGCTGGCAACGACTATATGGGGATAGAAACCTGTTTGATCGGGCAGGATCAGTGGACCCACCGAACTAATGTCCAGATCATTGGAGTCGAGGTATTGCACATCCGACGGGGTGAAGAAGTCGGCGGGCTGCGGGTTAGCCTGGGTTTGGGTCTGAGGCGACCACGGTGGAGGAGTGAGCTTCAGGATGCTGTTGCTGAAACTCTGATTGCCGTAATTGGCGCTCTCGGCGGTGGAGACGAAGATGTTGCCCTCGTCGTCGGCGGCCAATCCGTTGCCGGTTTCCCAAATGGACGTGAGGCCGATGTTGGGCGAAGTGTTGAAAGCGCCGAGCTGCTGCATGTAAGTCGGGTCGGAAGGATTCGCGTCATAGGCGAGCACCCAACCGGTATTGCTGTCGTTGCAGGAGTTGGAGCCGTATCCCAGGTAAAGGATGCCATTGAGCAGCAGCGCACCCGGACGGTTTTTCTGGTGCAGAGCGTTGAACTTCACCGGCGTATTCGGGTTCGAGATGCTGACGCTTGAGGCCGCGATCAGTACGGGCGGCACTTCATCGAGGCCGGTGGTGATGTCGAGGGCATGGAGGTTATGCTCGACCGTGCCGTTAATGACCGTTTTCGCATCCAGGTACATCGTGGGATCGGGAGTGGTGGTGAGATCGATCACCGGGGTACCAACGATGCCTTCCGAAAGAAATCCGCCGCCATCGCCGCAAGGCAGATAGTGTCCGCTGGCCGGTACGCCGCCATCGTTCATGCTGGCATACCATAACGCCGAGCCATTATCGCCGTCGATGGCATACACCGAATTCATCTGACTGACAACGTAAACGACGTTGTGCACGGTGCCTTGATAACCGTATTGCGTCGAGTTGATGGTGACGTTGGGCACATAAAGCGGTTGTGCGAGGACCTGATAGTCGACGGGAAAACTGAAGAGGTGTCCGAAGCTGCCTTTGTTGACATTGGTGGGCGTCAGCAAGACCTCGTTGGTGTTGGCACCGGAGCGCGTGTTGTCATTGCGGCTGGTCGTGACCGGCTGTTGTGCTAACGCGGAACAGACAAACACTACACTCGACAAAAGCACGGTTGCCATCGCACGCGCGGAAATCAAGTGCTGATTTGATGGAGGACTCTGACGCATGGGGATCCCTTTTTTATCAGCAGCAAAGATATGACTGGACAACCTGCCTCCGGGAAATCTCTAAATCTTAAGGTGCGTTTCTGCTCTGGAAAGAGCACGTTCCACACCACGGAGGCGACCCTAGGGAGCTTGTTAACTACTGATTATACAACTCTTTTATATGACTTAGGGGTAGAGGTAACAATGGCTCGAACGGGCGAGGTGCAATCCGTTGCACATGTTGACCCGGTTCTCTTCATGCCCGTTTCTACCCCCGTGGCGAGCGGTCGAGATTACTGCACGGTCACGGTGAAGTTTACCGAATTCACCCCCGGGGTCGAGACGGTCACGGTGACCTTGCCGGTGTTCGGACCCGTCGTGTACTGAGTGCTTGCCCGGCCTCGCGAATCGGTCACGGGCGACGTTACCGAGAATGCCCCTCCTGCACCGTTGTCGGTGAAGGTCACAGTAACCCCGGGCTCGTTGAGCCCGCTCGCATCCACCACCTTCACCACAAAAGGATCCGGCAGCTGCGTATTTGGAGGAGCGCTTTGATTCTTCCCCGAAACAGCCTTCATGCTTGCCGGCGCCCCCTCCACACACGTTTCGGTAAATGTGGCGCTGGCCGCACCAGGATTAGAGCACGTGATCGTGATGACCTTCGGAGCACGCGGGAGCTGGTACTGGTACGTCGCGGTTCCGTTGGCGCCGGTCGTCTGCATCTCGCCGGGGATAAACACTCCGCCAGCTTTCCCGTCTTCACAGTTGACGTTGATACCTGGAATTGGTGCTTGCGTGTAGGGATCGCTGGCCAGCACAGTGAGGTCAATGGGCAAAACCTGACCACGGGATCCGCTCTGGTTGTTGCCGCTCGCGGAGGAAAGAGCGGGAAGCAGACCATATACCGTCAACGCGCTTTTCCCGCCGACGTATACCTTGCCGTTCGAGACGGTCGGGGTCACAAAGCGAATCAACTGACCGAGCACGTCCCGCGAGTGCAATGCTTGCGTGCTGTCGTAGAGCGTGTTTGCGAGGTTGGTGGGGTCGAAGGCGTAGAGAATGTGGTTGCTGTGTCCGAGCGCCCACAGAACTCCGTTACTGGTTCCATTGGCGGTGATCGAAGTGGACGCCGGCCCCGCGCCTCCAAAGATCACGCTGGTTTGCGAAGCCGGAGGGGTCATCAGTGTTCCGTTAACCAAGGGGAACTGCTTGATGGCGTCGTGGTCGCCCGACACATACACGCTGCCGTTCCAGTACGCGGGAGTGCCAGTGAGTTCAAAGGGAAAGCCCGTAATGGTCTGGATAACATTGTCGTATCCCGAGTTGTACTGTCCGAGATTGTCGCGATTGATCAGATAAAGAGTTCCATCTTTTCCTCCCGCTATCAATTCATGGGGGTAAGTGCCGGACTGGTCGGGCAAAATTAATGCTCCAGCCGAACCGAGGTCCAGATCGTTGTCCTCGAGATAGAGCTGGTTGTAGGGAGTGAAATAATCGAGAATGCCGAGCTGGGTCCCGTTCCATCCGAGTTTGAGCACGCTGTCGCCGTAGTCGTTGGCTCCGCCGGGGCCATCGTAGGTTCCGTTGGCGGTCACGACGTAAATGTTGCCGAATTCGTCGACCGAGGGCCCGGCGCCGCCTTGCCAGAGCGAAGATTTCTTCCCGTTCGGAGCCGTCTCAAAAACCGCTTGCTGTTGCAGCGTTTGTGGGTTGTAGGCAAAGAGCCAGCCGTTGTAGGTGTAGATATCGCACCCATTGCCGCCAAATCCGATGTAGACCGACCCGTTTTGAAGAAGCAGGGCTGGACGCTGGAGCTGCAGCAACACGTTGAAAGTGTCCGATCCATAGCTGCCGGTAATGGCCATGGGGCCGCCGAGCGTTTCGCTGCCGGTGGTGAGATCGAGGGCGTGCAGGCTGAACTGGCGGACGGTTCCGTTTAATGTTTTCGCCACGACGTAGATTGTGGTTTTGCCGGAATCGATGACGGGTGTGCTGGTAATCCCGATTTCGGTGAATCCAGTTCCCTTGCAGCCGTAGTCGGAGATGGGATCGGGAGTTCCACCATCGTCGAGACTTACAGACCATATTGGCGCTTCGTTGGTATCGGCATCGAAAGCATAGACGGTATTGTTCTGGGTCACGGCGATGACCACGTTATGCACGAGTCCATCGCCCATCAGAACATTGCTGGCGTACAAGGGCTGTCCGACGACGATTCCGTCAACGTTCTGGGTAAAGAGTTTTCCGAATTGATTGACGTTCACGTTCGCAGGCGTGAGGAAAGTTTCATTCAGGTTCTGACCGGTGCGCGCGATGTCGTTATGCTGAGTCAAAACATCGTTCTGGGCCGAAGCCAGGGAGAGACCGAAGCAAGCGACGAAGAGAACAACGGCGGCGGTCGAAATCCGGGATAGACGGATAGTTTGGGCCGCAACACGACGGCGAATGGCATCAAGAATATTTTTCGCGCCTGGAGCGAAGACAGCTGGGGGACACATATTTACCTCAGGGCTTAGAAATCAATTCAGGAGCATGGCCCGCTCCCGCAAACGCCTGCGGAGGCTCGATTGAAAGGTGATGACGAAAGAGCTTCGGATCGGGGCTCCGAGCAGTATTGTATCCAAGTTATAAAATGATGAGGACTCCAACTACCATGGCACGGACGTGGGGGGATGCAATCGGTTGCATAGTCTGCAGCGCGAGGAACCACGTTTTTCAAGCTCCGAGAGCCTCGAACTTTGGATAGGTTGACAACACGTAATGCCCACGAGAGCATGAAAGGAGCGGGTGCAGGGTGGCATCTGCGTAATGTCTGTGCTGTGAACGAGTTGACAGTGAATCGGGAATGACGACGAAATATATCGCCTACGTAATCGGGATTGTGGTGCTGTGGTGCTTGGCCATGCGGACGCGGTCGGTCACCGTGCGGCAGGTGATGTATCTGATCGCCAGCTATCTTTTTTACCTGACCTGGGGATCGTGGCTGATTGTCGTGCTGTTGTTCAGCTCGGTGATGAACTATGCGTTGGGCGAATGGCTGAAAAAGAAGATCAGCGCGGGGCGGCTGTGGGTGGGAATCCTTTTCAACCTGGCGCTGCTGAGCTTCTTCAAATACCTGCCGTTGCTCGGCACAGTGGCGCACCACGGTTCGCCGCTTTTGCTGGTCAAGCGAATTTTGTTTCCCGTCGGAGCTTCGTTCTGGACGTTCCAGGCGATGAGTTATCTGCTGGAACTGTATCGCGAAGAAGAGTTGGACCCGACGCTGCTGGAGTTTTGCCTGTACATGTCGTTCTGGCCGACGGTGCTGCAGGGACCGATTTGCCGGATGTCGGCCATGCTGCCGCAGTTCCGTCAGGACTGGTCGGCGAGCGCGGAAGATTTGCGGATTGGAGTGCGCCGGATTGCGATTGGGATTTTCATGTCGAGTCTGGCGATGGTGGTGGGCGGCGGACTTTACACGGGAACGGGCGTGGAAGCGGCGTTCCATAGCACGTCTTCAGGCGCTGCGGCGGCGCGGCTGAGCGGCACCGACGTTTGGTTCATGATCTTCGCGTATGGGTTCCAGCTCTATTTCAGCTTCTGTGGAATCACCCACATCGTGATCGGCGCGGCGCGGCTGTTCGGGATCCAGTTGCAGGAGAACTTTAACCGGCCGTATCTGTCGACGACGATCTCCGAGTTCTGGACGCGGTGGCACATGTCGCTGTCGTTCTGGATCCGCGACTTTTTATTTCTGCCGCTCGCAACCATGCGGCGCGCGGTGTGGTGGCGCAATCTGTCGCTGGTGATCGCGATGTTTGTTTTCGGAGTATGGCATATAAGACCGGATGATCCGGCAGCTTCGTTACTGATGATGTGGGGCATTTATCACGGCATTTTGCTGGTGCTGCACCGGCAGTGGCAGGAGTTCCGCAAGCGGGTGGGGTTTGAGTGGACGGGAGTGGCCGCGACCGTGATTTCGTGGGGGATAACGTTTTGTGCCGTATCCATCGGCTACATTTTCTTCCGCGCGGAGAGCATGCACCAGGCGTTCGCCATGTTGAAGGCGATTACGAAGTTACGTAGTTACGCGCACCTGAGTTTCGATCCCAGCTTTTATGTGCTGACGCTGCTGGCGGCGGGCGGGTACTTTGCAGCGATTGGCGGGACCGTGCTTCTCGATCGTCTGGCTGAGATTTCACGCGCGCGCCAGGCGAGCAAGCCTAGCGGCTTATTTAGCTGGCTCGGCATTCTGGCCAACGAACGCTGGGTGTGGATTACTCCGGTGGTCGTGGCATTTGCGATTTATCTGAGTGTGATTTTTCAGCCGGGCCACGCCGAGACGGGGCCGCTAATGTACGCGCTGTTTTAATTACGAACGGTTTTTTGGAGGCGGAAACGCTGTGCTGGGTTTCACGAAAATGCGAGGGGAATCGAGGTTGAGCTGTTGGTGCCGCTAACTGGAAACGATGTGACAAGGAGCGATGTCGCGACCGATCCGGCGGTGGAGAGCCGCCGTGCCGCGATTGCGCAGTACAAGCCCCTGCTCAAGCAATTTGGGCTGCGCTTTTGCGTCGCCGTCACTCTGTTTGTCGGTCTGCTGGTGGTGGTCGAAATCTATTCCTATTTTCGTTACCTGCCGGCCGCGAGCGATGTGATGGAGCTGGCGGTGAAGCTGGAGCTGGCGCAGAACGAAAGTCCAGAGGAACACGAATACTGGAAAGAATTCGCGCAGGCCAACAAGATCACCTATCACCCGTGGGTGCTTTGGCGGCGCAAGCCCTATCAGGGGGCATTGCTGGCAATCGATGAAAACGGGGTGCGGCGGACGCTGCACACGCGCTGCGACGACAAGACTTTTACCATCTGGATGTTTGGCGATTCGGTGATGTGGGGCGCGGGAGCTCCGGATGCGGAGACGATCCCGTCGCTGATTGCCGCCGATTACGAAAAAGCGGGGAAGCCCGTGTGCATTGTGAACTATGCCGAGAAGGGTTGGGCGAGCACGCAGGAAATGATCGGGTTGATGGAAGGGCTGAAACACGCCAGCCACCGGCCGGATGAAGTTCTGTTCTACGACGGCGGCACCGAAGCGTTCACGGCTTACCAGAGCCGGCAGGTAGATGTGCACAGCAATTACACTTCGTTCAGGAATTTTCTCGATAAGTGGGGCGCGGGGCAGAAAGCGCATTTTTCCTACTTTAGCCAGACAAATACGTATCACTTTCTCGACAAGATTGCGGCGAAAGCTCCCTTCCACCGCAAGCAGGAAGTCGCCGCGGTTGCGGGACCCGACCCGACGCTGATGGCGGACGATGTGGTGCGCAATTACGTCGAGAACATGGAGATGATTAACGCGATCGGGAAACAATTTGGATTCCGCGCGGTGTTTGCGTGGTATCCGAACATGGCGGTTGGACACAAAGAACTCACGGCGTATGAGAAGCAGGTGCTGGCCTCGGAATACAAGAAGTTTCCGGGTATGGGCAAGATGTACGAGGCGGTTTACAAGAAGGAGCGCGAACTGAATCCGCCGGGACTGATCTATCTGGGAGACTTGCTGGACGATCAGAAAGATTCGATCTACGTCGGCATTTCGCATCTGAAGCCGGAAGGCAACCAGATTGTTGCCGACCGGCTGTTCGAGATTCTGGAGCATCCGGCGAATGGGGCAACGCAGGCGCCGGCTCCGGCCAGTGAACGCTGACAATAGAAGCATACCGATGTTACTCGTCTTATTTCAGCTTGGATAATTCATCTTAATTAGACAATTCATTTAGAGGACTCATGGCTTCGCCGAAAATATCCAGAAGTTTGATTAGCGGGTTCTTCCGCTCGCTGCGGGCGAATCCGGGCAGCTCCGCGCTTGAGATTGGCGACGATGTGCTGACCTACGAGCAATTGTGGAACTACGCGGGAAAAATTACCGCCGGCCTCAAGCAAACGCTCGATCCGGCGGAAGGCGTGGTTGCGCTGTTGGCGAGCCGAAGCGTCGGAGCTTACGGGGGCATTCTGGGGATTCTGGGAAGCGGACGGGGATATTGTCCGCTGAATCCAAAATTTCCTTTAGAGCGGACGTTGACCATGCTGAATGCGTCCGGGTGCAAGACGCTGATTGTCGGCGAGGAATGCGCGACGGCGCTGGAATCGTTGCTGCCGCGACTGGAGAAGCCGCTGACTCTGATTTTGCCGGATGCTGGATGGGAGCCGAACGGTGCGTTAGCGAAGTCGCATCGCGTTTTCTCGGCGAGCCAGTTGTCGAAGGTGGCTGATCCGGTTGATCCAGTGGTGGATGGAGATGCGACGGCGTACTTGCTGTTTACTTCAGGGAGCACGGGAATTCCGAAGGGAGTCGCGGTCAGCCAATCGAACGCGGTTGCGTACATGGAATACGCGGCGAAGCGATTTGGCTTTCATGCGGCGGACCGTTGCTCACAGAATTTCGATCTCACGTTCGATCTCAGCGTCCACGACCTGTTTACCTGCTGGGATGCGGGCGCGACGCTTTGTCCTTATGCGGAGCAGACGCTGACTCCGGCGACGCTGGTGGAGGAAAAAGCGCTGACGTGCTGGTTCTCGGTGCCGTCGGTGGCGATGTTCGCATCGAAACTGGGATTGCTCGATCCGGGAGCGTTTCCTACTTTGCGTTGGAGCCTGTTTTGCGGCGAAGCGCTTTCTGCGAGTCTGGCGGCGGCGTGGCAAGGCGCGGCGAACAATTCCATCCTGGAAAATCTGTACGGTCCGACGGAAGCGACCATCGCGATTACCTACTATCGCTGGGACTCGGCAACTTCTCCGGCGGAGTGTGTACGCGGGCTGGTGCCCATCGGC
>Ga0182018_10003968_pt1 | contig 12828 bp, 11 predicted proteins | sample 812P2MmetaG_FD_120490 | JGI IMG/M metagenome (GOLD analysis project Ga0182018, IMG submission 120490) | Permafrost microbial communities from Stordalen Mire, Sweden - 812P2M metaG | ecosystem: Environmental > Terrestrial > Soil > Wetlands > Permafrost | place: Sweden: Stordalen | collected...
CGCAGCGAGAACGAAAGTTCACTTTGCGAAGTTCAATCCACGCCGAACGCGGGGCGGACTCATAGAAATGAATTCTGAAGTCTGCAAACACAAAAGTTCATGCAGAACTGGCGAACGAATGGCCCTCTGACGTTGGTCGAGAGGAATCATGTAACGGGCCGAGGAGTTTTCCCATGCAGGATATTCTTTGGATCGCTGTCGCGATTGTGTTCTTCACCGTATCAATTGCGTATGTGCGTTTCTGTGATCGCATGAAGTAGGAGGATGTTATGGACTTGCAGTCTCTCATCATGCTCGTCATCAGCGCGTTGGTGATCGTGTACCTGTTCTACGCGCTGTTGCGTCCGGAGAAGTTCTGAGTCGAAGGGTTCTGAAATGACCATCAATGGCTGGCTGCAGATCTTCGTGTTTCTGGGATTGATCTTCGCGGTGACGAAGCCGCTGGGCGTCTTCATGACGCACGTGTTTGCGGGTGAGCGCACCTTTGCCGATCCCTTGCTGCGCCCCATCGAACGGCTGCTCTATCGAGTTACCGGCGTGGATCAATCGCACGAGATGCACTGGACCGAATATGCGACCACCATGCTGACGTTCAGCGCCGTATCGATGCTCGTCCTCTATCTCATCGAGCGGATTCAGGGAGTGCTGCCATTCAATCCGCAGCACTTCGCGGCCGTGATGCCCGAACACCTGGCCTTCAATACCGCAGCCTCGTTTACCACCAATACCAACTGGCAGGCCTATTCGGGGGAGACGACCATGAGCTACTTCACGCAAATGGTCGGCCTCGCCTATCACAACTTTGCCTCGGCGGCGACCGGCATCGTCCTGGCGATCGCCTTCATTCGCGGAATTGCCCGGCGGCAGATGAACACTCTGGGAAATTTCTGGGTCGACTTTGTGCGCTGTTGCTTATGGGTGCTGCTGCCGGTTTGCGTGTTGGGATCTCTGCTACTGGTTTCGCAAGGCGTCGTGCAGAACCTGAAGCCCTACGACACCGTGAAACTGGTTGAGCCGCAACAGGTGCAACGGGTGGGTACGGACGGCAAGGCTGTGGTCGATGCCAGCGGCAAGCCGGTCATGGACCCGGTCACAACGCAGACCATCGCGCAGGGGCCGGTGGCTTCGCAGGAGATCATCAAAGAATGGGGCACCAACGGTGGCGGATTTTTTAACGCGAACAGTGCACACCCCTTTGAGAACCCCACGCCGCTGACGAATTTGATCGAAATGTTTTGCATTTTCGCCATTGGCGCCGGCCTGACCTACACCCTTGGTCGTATGACGGAATCTCCGGCCCACGGATGGGCGGTGTGGTCGGCGATGGCGATCTTGTTTCTGGTGGGCGTTACCACCGTCTACTGGGCGGAAGCGAAAGGAAATCCCTTGTATCCCCCCACCGTTGCGCAGCGCGCCACGAATTTGCAGCCGGGCGGCAATATGGAGGGCAAGGAGACGCGCTTCGGCATCGCCAACTCCGCGTTATTTGCGACGGTGACAACGGACGCAAGCTGCGGCGCCATCAATGGCTGGCATGATTCGTTCACGCCCTTGGGAGGCATGGTGCCGCTCGTGAACATCATGCTGAGCGAAGTTATTTTTGGCGGGGTCGGCTCAGGGATGTACGGCATATTGATCTATATCGTGTTAGCCGTTTTTATCGCCGGCCTGATGGTCGGGCGCACGCCGGAATATTTGGGCAAGAAGATCGAGGCCTACGACGTCAAGATGGCGATGCTGGTCTCGCTGGTTTTCCCCCTGATAATTCTTACCCTGACGGGACTTTCGGTAGTCAAGGGCTTCGGGACAGCGGGCATCTCGAATCCTGGTCCCCACGGCCTCAGCCAGATTCTTTACGCCTTCACCTCGTCCGCCGGAAACAACGGCTCCGCTTTTGGCGGACTCACGATCAACACGCTGTGGTATGACGCCGCCACCGGCATTACCACGCTGGTGGGCCGCTTTTTCATGATCATTCCGATGCTGGCCGTCGCCGGCAACCTGGCGCAGAAAAAATACGTGCCGCCATCCCTGGGCACATTTCCGGTGACGACGCCCCTGTTTACGTTGCTCCTGATCAGCGTCATCCTGATTCTCGGCGCACTTACTTTCTTTCCGGCTCTGAGCCTAGGGCCGATTCTTGAGCACCTTCTCCTGCAGGTTGGAAAGACTTTCTAAAAAACGTTTACAAAAATATGGCTAGCCGTCACAAATCGATTTGGGATTTGAAACTCGTTCGCAGCGCGGCCTGGAGTTCGCTGCTCAAGTTGAACCCGCGCAATATGATGGGGAACCCTGTCATGTTCGTGGTCGAGATCGGCAGCCTGATCACGACCGTGCTTTTGATTCTTCGTCCGCACGAGGACTTTCGCTTCAATCTTCAGATCACGTTGTGGTTGTGGTTCACCGTTCTATTTGCCAACTTCGCCGAAGCCATGGCGGAAGGCCGAGGAAAGGCGCAAGCGGAAACATTGCGACGTGCCCGCTCGGAAACGGTCGCGAAGCGCATTGCCTCCGACGGCAGGATCGAAGAGATTCCCAGCGCCAAGTTGCGAGCCGGCGATCTGGTTTCCGTCGATGCCGGAGAACTCATTCCCGGGGACGGTGAGATTGTCGAGGGCGTGGCATCGGTCGATGAATCGGCCATTACCGGCGAGTCCGCGCCGGTGATTCGCGAAGCAGGTGGCGACCGCTCGGCGGTTACTGGTGGAACTCGCGTCCTGAGCGATTACATCAAGGTGAAGATCACATCGAACCCCGGCGAAACTTTTCTGGACCGCATGATCGCGTTGGTGGAAGGGGCCTCACGCCAGAAGACGCCCAACGAAATCGCGCTGAATATATTACTCGCCGGTCTGACCATCATCTTCCTGTTGGCGGTGGTCACGCTGCAGCCGTTTGCGATCTATTCCGGCTCGCCGCAGACGGTGTTCGTTCTGGTCTCATTGCTGGTCTGCCTCATTCCCACGACCATCGGTGGCTTGTTATCGGCCATCGGCATTGCCGGCATGGACCGGCTGGTGCAGCACAACGTGCTCGCCATGTCGGGCCGCGCGGTGGAGGCGGCGGGAGACGTGAATACGCTGCTGCTCGACAAGACCGGTACGATTACCTTCGGCAACCGCCAGGCCACGGAGTTCCTGCCTGCACCGGGAGTGAGCGAGGCTGATATGGCTGATGCGGCGCAGCTTTCTTCGCTGGCCGACGAAACGCCGGAGGGCCGCTCGATCGTGGTGTTGGCCAAGGAGAAATATAAACTGCGCGGCCGCGACTTTGCGGACCACGAGGCGGAATTCATTCCGTTCACCGCGCAGACGCGTATGTCAGGAGTCAATCTGGATGGCCGGCAGATCCGAAAAGGCGCTGCCGATTCCATTGCCCATTATCTCGAACAGAATAATGCCGCCATGCCTCAGGAGGTCCGGGCTGCTGTAGAGCGCATTGCGTCTTCCGGGGGCACGCCTCTGGTGGTTGCGGAAAATCGGCGTGCCATGGGCGTCATTCACCTGAAAGATGTGGTCAAGGGAGGAATCCGCGACCGCTTCGCGCAATTGCGCTCGATGGGGATTCGCACGGTGATGATTACCGGCGACAATCCCCTCACCGCGGCCGCCATCGCGCGAGAGGCGGGCGTCGACGACTTTCTTGCGCAAGCCACTCCCGAGGATAAACTGAAGCTCATCCGCAGCGAGCAGGCGGGCGGCAAACTTGTGGCCATGACCGGCGACGGCACCAACGATGCTCCCGCGCTGGCGCAGGCCGATGTGGGCGTTGCCATGAACACGGGTACGCAAGCCGCGAAAGAAGCCGGGAACATGGTCGATCTCGACTCCAATCCTACCAAGCTCATTGAGGTCGTCGAAATCGGAAAACAGTTGCTGATGACGCGGGGCGCGCTTACCACGTTCTCGATCGCAAACGATGTGGCCAAGTATTTCGCGATCATCCCCGCCATGTTTGCCGTTACTTTTCCAGTGCTCAATGCATTAAACATCATGCATCTCAAGACGCCGGAGTCGGCGGTGCTGTCGGCGGTAATTTTCAACGCGCTGATCATCGTCGCCCTTATCCCGCTGGCGCTGCGGGGCGTGAAATATCGCGCCATGAATGCCGAGTCTTTGCTGCGGCGCAATTTGTTTATCTACGGAGTGGGTGGACTGATCGCGCCCTTCGTGGGCATCAAGATCATCGACATGCTGATTACGGCAGCTCACCTGGCCTGAGGATTTCATGAAAAAACATCTGATCACCGCATTTCTGATGACCATTGCGACCACGATTCTGCTGGGCGTGATTTATCCGCTGCTGATCACCGCGCTGGCGCAACTGTTCTTCAAAGACAAAGCGAACGGCCAGATCCGCTATCGCAACGGAGAAGCCGTTGGTTCGCGCATCATTGGCCAGCCGTTTGTCTCCGCGAAATATTTCCACTCCCGTCCCTCGAACGCCGGCAATGGATACGACGCCGCCAACTCCGGTGGCACGAACTACGCTTCTACCAACCAGAAATTAATTGACCGCGTTCGCGCGGATGCCAGCAGCCTGCATCAAGAGAATCCCGGTCAACCCATTCCTGTCGACCTCATCACGACGTCCGCGTCGGGCCTGGATCCCGAAATTTCTCCCGCGGCTGCGGAGTTTCAGATTCCACGCATCGCCCGGGAGCGTGCTATGGCTGAAACGACGATTCGCGATTTGGTTCAGAAATATACCTATCAACGGGACCTCGGTCTGCTCGGCGAACCACGGGTGAATGTGCTGGAGCTGAACCTGGCCCTGGACGAGCTGGCAGGGAAACATAGCTGATTGGAGTAAGTGCTCTAGGAGCAGGCCGCCTCGACCGGGCCGTGTGGCGATCGCTTCGATTGGCCGGCAGTCCGTAGCCCCAGCGGCGCGCCAGGTCACCCACACCCCGCCATCCCCCAGAATAATTCTATCTAGGTGAGCTATTCCGGTCTACGATTGCGCGTTATAGAGTGGACAGCCCCCCAAAAGGCTGCCAAGGAATCGCCCAGGCCCCCCGGGAAAATAACCTGCGATTCGATGATCTGAGGAGGAGTTTATGTCCACACAGTCAACCGGCATACCGCCAACCACGCCCAGCCCGACACTCATGCCAAGTCAGCGCAGAAGCTGGCTGGGAAGGAATTGGGGAAAACTACTGGCCGCTGCATTCCTATGCATGGTGTTGTTCGTAGCAGCCATTCTCACCTTAGTTGTGGGCGCGATCCGAGGTTCTGACGTCGCCAAAGAGACCGTTGCGAGAGCGCAATCGAATGCGCTGCTGGCGCAGCGTCTGGGAAATCCGATTAGCGAAGGCTGGTTCGTGGGTGGGTCCATTAACGTCCAACCCGGTTCGGGCGACGCCGATCTCTCCGTTCCGATCTCCGGACCGAAGGGCAAGGGCACGGTTTACGTTAAGGCCCAAAAGAGCGCCGGAATGTGGGCCTACAGCTTCATGGTGGCTACGATTGAAGGAAGCACCGACAAAATCGACCTGCTCGATAGCGGGACGGCGGCGCAAGCCAATGCGCCGGTTCCAGCTCCGCAACCGGTTTCAGACGTCCAAAGACAACCTGCCCAGGTTGATCCGTCCGCTGTCACCGCAGCCGGCCCGGAACCTGCTGCAGCTGACCCGGCGCCAGCTCCTGCTCCGGTGGCCAGCCCGGCGGCCGCGTCTGGGGTGATCGCCAGCGGGCAATATTCAAACGATCCCAACCTGCGGTGCGACCTGCTCGAGTTGAAGCGGGTCAGCGGAAACGCTCTACTGGCCAGATGGCGCATCGTTAACACCGGCGCCAAGCCTATCTCTTACGACTTTGGCTGGGACGATATCTATTACATCGATCCGGCAGGAAACAAGAAATTCAACAACCTCGCCATCGACGGTAAGCGGATTCTGGACATGTGGTGGGGTACGTTGCAGCCGGGCGAGCAGCATATGATGTGGGCGAAGTACCCGGCCCCACCGCCAACATCCAAGCGCGTCAGTCTTAATGTGCCGAAATTCGCGCCGTTTGAAGACGCTCCAGTCTCCGAGTGAGTTCGAAATCATTTCGCGAAAGAACGCTATATTGGCATTGCTCAGGGCGGGTTGCTGGAGGGAGGACGAGCTATGAATAATGATATCCGGTCCGAAGATAAAAAGGTTTTCGCGGCTGCAGCGCTGGAGATTGGCGTCTACATTCTGGTGCGCGGAACCAACGAAGCGTCGCTCAAATATATTTCCGATCCGCTTTGTGTTCCGAAACCCATCGATTGCAAAGCGAAAACTGCCGACCAGGGGCCTCTGGCCGGCTTGGTGGTTGATCCCCGCGAGAATGGAAGCGCTTTCTCAAGCAAGAGGCGAGCCAAGGCAGATCAATGGATTTGCACGTTATCTCCCAGATATACCGTCGTGAAGGACGCAGCTTCTCCTTACCACGGTTGTGTGCAGCTCGGTGGGAAGCGCGTGCACGGCGACTACGACCTGAAGGGGATCGTGCTGCCCGGTCAGGAACCTCGCATCTTGACGTTAGTAACAGAGACGCTAGGGCAAGATGCGCGTCGGGGGCCGAGATTTTATGCCGTCCAGGAATTTGTGAATGATGCCATCGGAAAACCCATGGTTCAGCACGGCGCCGAGGATGAATACCTCGATCACAGCACAGACCAGGACGAAACCATATTCGTGTTCTTCCCCGAAGAGCGAGAGCCGAAGCTATTGCGCGGGCCAGCGGAAACAAGAGCCTGGTACGAAAAAGAGCTCAAGGGCCGTTCTCCACTCATTCACGATGCCGCTCCCAGGGCTGTTCCGCCGCCCGGAGAACCGCCCATCCGCGGCGTGATCAGCAGCGATGCTACATTCCGGCCCGTAGACGTTTCCCAGATCAGAAGACGGATGAAAAGACGTCCTAACCCGTAGGGATCACGCGCTAAATCACGAGCAAGCGACTCTCGGCGGATGCTCAAATGCTGGGATATTTTGGCGACGGCCCCTAGAACATAGATCTTTCCCCACAGTCAAAGTGGCGCCATTTCCGTCATGATCTGATCGACGGCGAGAGTGTTGGGGTCATTTTTGCCCATCGCCGGGAAGGCCACTTGGCACGCTTCCTTCCTTACTTTCTCTTTCTCCACCATCGCGTCGAGGTCCTGCACCGCTGTATCACGATTTTCGATCCAGGTTTTTTTGTCTCTGCGCAGCGCCATATTGGTCGCCGATTGCCGCTGGTTGGACCCGGGCGTCCGTATTCCAGGCTGCCAGCTTGCGCGGACGCTTGGGTTGCTTGCTGTGTGACCGACGAGCCCAGCCACTGTGGCGGCCGGGAAGCAGGATCATCGAAGCTCCATGCCCTGACGCCGTAGGCGGCTGCTCGAAGTGCAATCGCGCGCAGAGTTGCCTGCACCGAACTTGTGCCTGCATCGAACTTGTTGCGGTTGCAGAAGCGGCGATATATACTTCGCAGCCACAAAGGTTCGCGTTGCTGAAAACTGCAGTTTGCTTTGTCGCGATACCCTCCCCGAGCTAACCCGCGCGTCGAGCAATTTGATAGGGCCAGGAGGCTGGCTTGGACACACCGCAACAAGATGGTTCAGGACCGCCCGGCCCACGCAGCGGAAGCGAACAAGGTCTCTCGGAGAGCACGGCCTTGCTCTATTCGGAGTTGCGGCGCCTCGCTTCCTATTATTTGCGGCGTGAACGCGGGAATCATACGTTGCAGGCGACGGCTTTGGTGCACGAAGCTTACCTTCGCTTAGTCGACCAAAGAGACATTCAGTGGGGGAACCGCAATCAGGTTATGGGAATTGCGGCGCAACTGATGCGACGCATCCTGCTGGACTATAGCCGTAGCCATCAGGCCGCCAAGCGAGGTGGAAATGTAGAAAAAGTATATCTGCAAGAAGCCGCAATTGTTTCGACGGCGCGGGCAGCGGATGTAGTGGCACTGGATGAGGCGCTGATCCGGTTGGCCGAACTCGATCCACAGCAAGCGCGCCTGGTGGAGTTGCGATTCTTCGGTGGCCTGAGCATCGAGGAAACAGCCGACGTCCTCGAAGTTTCGCCAGCCACCGTGAAACGTAGCTGGAACGTAGCCAAAGCATGGCTTGCCCGAGAACTGGGGCGCGGGGCGAAGAATGCCTAAGACCTGGGACCAAGTGAAAGAGATTCTGGCGCTGGCCTTGGAACAGAGTCCGGAGGAGCGCACCGAATATATTCGCAAAGCCTGCGGAGATGATGCGGCGGTGCGCGCCGAAGTGGAATCGCTGCTCGTGCACTACGCCGGCGCCGACAGTCTTCTAGAAAACTCTCCTGCCACCGAAGCGCTCTCTTTTTCTCCAGTCATGGGGGGCAAGAGAATTGGCGCGTACCGCATCGTCCGCGAAATCGGGCGGGGCGGGATGGCGGTGGTGTATTTGGGCGAGCGCGACGATCAGAATTACCGCAAGCGCGTCGCCATCAAGATGGTCATGCCGGGAACCGGCACCGAGCAAATCCTGCAACGTTTTCGCAATGAGCGTCAGACGCTGGCCGCGCTGGACCATCCTAACATCGTGAAACTGCTGGACGGAGGAAGCACCGAAGATGGCTCTCCGTATCTGGTGATGGAGTATGTGGAAGGTCTGCCGATCGATCAGTATTGCGATCAAAAGCAACTCACGATTGACGACCGGCTGCGACTGTTTCGCGTGGTCTGTGCGGCGGTGCAGTACGCGCACCAGAATCTGGTGATTCATCGCGACCTCAAGCCAGGCAACATTCTGATCACCGGGGATGGTCTTCCCCGGTTGCTGGACTTTGGCATCGCGAAATTGCTGAATCCGGAATGCTTTCAAAGTCCATTGACGACGCAAACGAACTGGCATCCTATGACTCCCGGTTATGCCAGCCCGGAGCAGGTGCGCGGCGATGCGGTGACCAGCGCAACCGACGTGTATTCGCTCGGAGTGTTGCTCTACGAAATTCTGACGGGCTGTCTCCCGTATAAAGTGGTCGCCGATAACTGGCGGAAGATCGAGCGCCAGATCTGCGAGGAAGAACCCGTACAGCCAAGTACAAGAGTTAGCGCAGACCAGGAGCACCTAACGGCAACAGCCGGGACACGCCGAGCGGAGCCGCAACAACTGATGAGGTTGCTGCGCGGCGATCTCGATTGGATCACGATGAAGGCGCTGGAGAAAGAGCCAGTCCGCCGCTACGCAATACCGTCCGAGTTATCCGCTGACATCGGCAGACATCTTTCTCACGAAGCGGTGCTGGCGCGTCCCACCAGTGTCGTCTATCGGACGCAAAAATATGTGCGCCGCCATCCGCTGGGCGTGGCCGTGGCTGCGGGATTGGTGTTGCTCCTGGCGGGGTTCGCGGTTGACCAATCGATCCAGTTACGCCGCATCACGCGCGAGCGCGACCGAGCGAATCGCGTGACGGAATTCATGGAAGGCATGTTCAAAGTTTCCGACCCGGGTGAAGCCCGAGGCAACAGCATTACGGCGCGGGAAATTCTGGACAAGGCGTCGAACGATATTGACAAGGGGCTAGCGCAGGATCCCGAGCTCCAGGCGCAGATGATGTACGTCATGGGAAATGTTTATAAGGATCTGGGACTCTTTCCTCGCGCGCAGTCGCTTTTTCAGCGCTCCGCCGAAATCCGGCGTAGCGTTCTGGGAGCTGAGAATTTAGAAACACTGCGTTCGCTGGACGATCTGGGCTGGATTCTGAATCAGCAAGGCCATGCTGCGGAGGCCGAAAAGTTGCAACGCGAGACTGTCGCAACCAGAAAGCGAGTTTTCGGCGAACGAAATTTGGACACGCTGAAATCCATGAGCAATCTTGCATGGACTCTGGATCGGGAAGGTAACTACGCCGAGGCCGAAAAATTGGAACGTGAAGTCCTCGAAACTCGGCGGCGCATCGGGAAAACCGATGATAAAGAGACCTTGGCAGCGATGAATAATCTGGCGGCTACGCTGGGTCACGAAGGCCATTACGCACAGGCGGAAAGTTTAAAGCGCACGACTCTGGAGGTCCGCCAGCGTTTGTTCGGGCCGGACCATCCCGACACTTTGCTGGCAATGAATAACCTGGGCGCTACGCTTCAACAGGAAGGGCGTTACGCCGAAGCGGAGAAGTTGCAGCGCGAGACGCTAAGCCTGCAGCGCCGTATTCTTGGGTCGGAACACCCGGATACGCTGCGGTCAATGAATAATCTCGCCAATTCGCTTTTCCACGAAAATCAATTCGCCGAGGCTCTGCCGCTGCAGCGAGAGGCTCTGGCGATCAAGCAGCGCGTCCTAGGATCGCAGCATCAGGACACGTTGTGGGCAATGAAAGAGCTGGCTGTAACCTTGGGAGGACAGGGTCAGTATTCCCAAGCTGAGAATCTGCTTCGGCAAACGCTCGAGATTCAGCGCCGCGTGCTCGGGCCGGAGCGTCCCAACACGCTGTCGACCATGTCGAATCTGGCCGATACCCTGAATAAGGAAGGCCGTTATGGCGATGCGGAAGGATTGCAGCGGCAAACCGTCGAGATCATGAAGCGGGTGCTTGGACCAGAGCACCCCTACACCCTGGTGACAACCGACGAATTGGCGGAAACTTTGGATCGCGAAGGCCGGTACGAGGAGGCGGAGAAGCTGGCGCGCGATACGCTGGGAACGCAGCGTCGCGTCCTCGGACCGGAGCATCCAGACACTGCAAGCACAACCTACGACCTGGGGTGCATCCTGGCACACAACGGACATAACGACGAGGCATTCGCGCTATTGCGCGAAGCGATTGGCCATGGGCTGGACGCGACGACCGTTCGTGCCATAGCAACGACTCCAGACCTCAAACAGTTGCACAAAGACACACGCTTTCGAGCGCTTGCGGCTTATGCGCAGCAACGGGGCGCGACGGAAAAGTTCAACTAGGTCTATTGGTTCAGACTCACGACCGCGACTTTATTCACTCCGCTGCATGCCAGATACAGCCGCCGGTCGGGCGTTGCCACCATGTTGCGGACCACACCGCCGCCGGATGGGATCGGCTTCGCACTGAAGCTTTCCGATTTGGGATCGAAGTGAACCAGAGTATTGGGATGCACTCCTGACTCGCTATACCAGACCTGGCCATCTTGCATGATCGCGATTCCATACGGGTTGGAGTCCGCACCGCCAGGCGACATCCACTCTTTTACCAGCACCCCTGCCGACGGATCAAAATGTCCCAGATAACCGCGGGCGTAATCGGTGTAATAAATTGTCCCATCGGGGGCGAGTGCGATCCGCCGGGGGCGAGCCGATGCAGCCGGCAAAGTGTACTCGTGAATTGTCATCGTATGCGGGTCGATGCTCGCCAGCTTGTTGGCGCCGAACTCGCAAAAGATGGGCGTGTTGTTCGGCAAAATCACGATGCCGTAAGGCACAGCGTGCGGAGTAGGAACTTTGGTCAGCGTCATCTTGCCGGTTTTCGGATCGAGGCGCCCGATGTAGTTCGTCTGCTCGTTCGTGAACCACAGGATGCCATCGTGGTCGAATACGGGCGTGTGGGGATCGATCTCGGTGCCGTTGTCGGCGCGATATTCGGCGATTTCGCCGGTCTTGGGATTCAGTTTGCCTACGTAGCCGGCTGAAATTGCGGTGAACCAAATGTTTCCGTCTTTGTCGGCGACCAGTCCGTGCGGCCCGGAATTTGGCGTCTTCAACGCATATTCCTTGAACTCTCCAGTCTTCGGATCGAGACGGCCGAGTTTATTCGCTCCCTGGCCCGTGTACCAGAGTGAGCCGTCAGGAGCGAGCGCGGGGTCGTGCGGACGCGACTTCGGCGTCGGCACTTCGTATTCCTGAATCTGTACATTCAGCATTCCCACCGTTGGGGAAGCGGCGAGTGTCGCGGCTAGAGTGAACAGGCACAGTTTGCTCAGATACATGGCGTCCTCCTTAGTCCTTCATGGGTTGTTGCCGCTGATGACCTCTACACAACAGATTCAAAAACAGATTATAGGCTTCCTGCTTTCCTATTTGTTCAAATCGACCCAACAAAGACCGTCCTGCCTGCTAATCAGGCAGCAGGAGCCGCATTGCAATGCCGCCCCAGCTCAGATTGGTACCGATGTTCCAGACTTGCCTTTCTTGCTTGGAATTTCTTGCTCGCCTCGCTGCCCAAGCGGGCTCCGGCAAATCGTCTCAATTTGCGTAACTCTCTGTCACAGTCGGGTTTGCGTGATTTCACTTGATTGGTCACCGAATTGCAATCTTACATTTCGCGTTCTTGCCTGTTTATCCCGTAGTCCGCAAGGAGGACCATGTATGACAGGCTCTACCCGATCTAGGTCGCAACGCGACATTACGTGCTGCATCTGCGCTGGACCCATCGCGCTCGAAACGAGCAATACCGATGAGCGTGGAGAGAGTGTGCATGAGGAATGCTACGTCCGTAAGACGATTGCGAAATTCAAAACAGCCAGCGTGGTTCACCTCTCAGAAAATTGGTTCAGTTCAGTCGTTGTGCGCTGCCAACGCACACTCCGCGTGACCGATAGCTACTGACATATTACGATTGCCTTTCCACTCGTGCCTAGTCTGCGCTGGATGGTCGTGTGCCCAATTTGTCTTCTAGGTTCCATCACCAGGGCGCGGCGGGAAAACGCATGCGCAGTGTAAAATTGTCTACCCATTGGCCCCGTAGCTCAGATGGATAGAGCAGCGGTTTCCTAAACCGAAGGTCGGCAGTTCGACTCTGCCCGGGGCCACCATCCCAATCTCCCAATCTCTCCTAGCCAACCGTCCGCTCCCTATGCTGCTCTAAAAAACAGAGTTTCCTTTCCTCTACGCTATAATTCAGCGATTCGGAGCCGGAAAAGGAGC